>PVMK01148873.1_pt1 | contig 16544 bp, 20 predicted proteins | sample 1853481 | NCBI WGS metagenome assembly PVMK01 (sample SAMN08533507, study PRJNA380276) | Marine sediment metagenome, whole genome shotgun sequencing project.
TTGTATGAGTAGTTTGTTCATTTCTAGAGTAACCCCGCCTCCTGGAGGGCCAGGCGACAACCCCGAGAGACGCCCCCCATTTTGTGAACCTTGAAACTCAGGCATCTCAGGATACGATCTTCGCCCGATTTAGATGTCGGGCAATGGGACTCGTAATCCGCCTCGCAGGCGCTGAGAATGGCAAACCATTCGTCGACGCCTCTTTCTGCTTGCAGGGTTGCCTGATTCAACGCCATGCCGCATTCAAACGAGATCACGTCGTCATGCGAATATATGCAGGAGAGGAGGCGCATTCGCTTCGGTTGCACGTTGCTGCAGAACATTGCTACGTCTGCCTTACAGCTCTCAGAAAGTTTCGATAGCAGAGTCTCGGCCGACCATGTCTCCTGTGCGAACACCAAGAGCACGGCCACGATTATCGAAACGATGCTGGATTTCATGGCTTCTACGCAGCCAGGGGTTTCTTTACGCGAAAGAGTATGGAATAAAGTACGGGCACTACCCCGAGCGTCAGTACCGTGCCGAAAGCGAGCCCGGTGGCGATGATCAGCGCCAGGGAGTAGAGGACCGGGTCACGGCTGATAATGAGCGGCATCACGCCAAGGATGGTGGTGATGGTGGTCATGCAGATAGGGCGAAAGCGCGACACCGTCGCTTCCAGCACCGCGGTGTAGGCATCGCGGCCGGCGTTGCGCTCACTGTCGATCTTATCGATCAGCACGATGCTGTTATTGTTGTGTCTGTCCACTCCTCCGCCCCTTACTCAGTCCCGATTTCGGGATACTTGTTCACTTCGCGCTCACCCCCCCGTCGGCAGCGTAAGCATCGGCGCCGCGCCACTGCTCGCCGGTGCCTGGAGCTCGAACAGCCCGAGCAGCATAGCGAACATCCTTTTGCTGTCCAGGTCAGCTCGGTCGATATAGAACCAGGCGTCAAGATAACGCACGGCCACGAACGCGTCCAAAGGCTGCTCGGCCTGCGAACGAACCCGCAACGGCACGGCCGGTCGCGGCCCCTCCCAATACTGCGCAGGGAACTCTCTGGCCCAGCCTGCCTCGACGTGGGCGGGTGGCAGCTCCACGCCCTTCGCGACGAAGCCCATGATGGACATCAACGAGCGGGTCTGGATCGTGATCTCGTCGCGCGCCCGCCCCTGTAGGCGCGTCGTGAAGCGAAAGACACGGAGCTCGGGGTCGAGCTCGAGCATCGACCGCAGCTCCTCGACCAATGGCCGATCGGCTGCCGCTACATCCTCCACGAACACGAGGGACGGAAGTCCCTTCTTCTCTGTCGTCGCCTGCACCTCGATGACCTCTTTGTCGGTCAGCGACAGGATCAGATCTATGAGCCGGTGGAACTCGCGCAGCTTCTCGATCTCTCTGGTCTCCTGGCGCTCGAAATCCACCCTGCCCGGTGGTGGCACGGAGGCGAACGTCATGTTCTCGATGTCATTCATGCGGTGGACCCCACTCAGCATGAGCAGGTCCGCCGCCCATCCGGCGTGGGCAAGTCCGAAGATCCCCTCGGCCGAAATGGGATTCACAAGCTGGCGGATGAACTCTTGGCCGGCGAGCGGCGTGTAGGTGATGGTGGGACGCTCGGAGAATCTGAGATTTGCGCTCCCACCGACGGTGTCCGCGCCCGGAAGCCCTGCCGTACCCGCCACGCCCACCGTGCCTTCGTAGGTGTAGGTGGTGATCACGGAGCTCACCGAGAGGAAGGTCGGGAACTCCACGTAGCGCATGCGGACGATGTTGGCGAGCATCTGCTCCTTGGCCGAACGCGCGATCGCGTCACTGTAGTCGAAGCGATCGCTCGGGACGCGCCCCGGGCCGAGCGACGAGCATCCGCTCGAGAGGAGAGCGCAGAGCAACATCGTCGAAACGAACGAGCGCGGGACAATATGGCAAGCTTCGATTCGCCGAGCCATCATGACACCGGACTTTTCACGCAGCCTGAGCCAGTTTCGGACATTCATTTACACCCTCTGGCGTTTCGGTTAGCCGCTGAATCCAGCCTTTAATCTGGATCGGATTTCTGTGTGACTACGAGCTTTTGGCTCGAAGTTGCGTACAGCCTGCTCTTCGTCGCCCGTCGGCATTTGCTTAGAAACTGGCATACCCGAATATCGCCGGTCCGAAGAAATTGAAGTTGTACGCGGCGCTTCCACCGCGGGAAGTATTGGCCTTGAGATTCAGGTTGACGTATTTGAGGCCACCACCTATCCCGAAGTGCTTGGTCAGCTGGTAAGCCATAAACGCATCCGTTTCCAGGAGAGAGCCGCTGTAATCCCCGAGGTCCAGTGCGAATACGAGCAGGCTCAACTCCCCGGTCAACTTCGGCGTAAACTCATAGGTCGCAGAACCACCGATATGCGGCAGTGGGAAGGTCTTCGTGCTGCTCGACTCAGTCCTGCTCCTCCCGGTAATGGGGGTCCCGTTCACGGTCACGTTGCCGGCGGCCGTGACGGTCGCTTTCACGGTCGCGAAATGGGCGCCGACCAGAAAAGCAACGTCGAGTTTTTCATCCCGAAAAAACGAGTATCCATAGGTCAGACGGCCGACGTTGAATTTAATCTCGCTGTCCAGCGACGCTCCCACACCGATTGTCGTATCACCGATCTCGAAGGGCCTGTCTGCGGTCCGCCTGCCATCGCGGTTAATCTGGAACCACTCGGCCTGAAACTGGTGGCGTGGTTTGAACCGCCAGTTGAAGGATATCCATGCCGATGTCGTATCCTTATCGAGCCCGAGGTCTTCTCGTTGGTTCTTTTCCAAAGCCTCTGGGCGAGGTGAGGGTGACCGTAGATTGCACCCGCGGAAAGAATCCACCGATGGCCAGGACGAACTCCTGATCCATCATTGAAGAAGGGGCGCTGCTTTCCTCCGAGGCGGCCAGTGCTGTCTCAGTAGAGACTGCACTCACGAGTGCGAGGATGACGGCGAGAGCGCCTCTCGACCACCTGTTCGTGTCGAATGTCTCCATTTTTTACCCCTCCTCGACGTTCATTGCATCAGTAAATCGTCACTGTTGGATTCTGGTCGAGGTACAGCGTGCGCTTGTTGAGCGCCTGAACCGGGCGGTTGTTGTGGTCATAGGTCGCCGTGAACGCTGCGATCTGCTCGTTCGAAAGCTGGGTCGGCGTTTTCCTGATGTACCACTTGACGCCTTCGCTGCATGGGGGTGTCGTCAGCGAGCCGTTGTAGTGGTAGACACCGCTGGCATCACCGGTGAAGATCTGATCCGCGAACTCGGCCGGAACCCGGACCGTAGCCTCAGTCCCGGGTCCTTCGGGGAGTTGCGCCCATAGGGCTGCAATGCTGGAGTTCCGGGCGCCGTCCTCGACGAACACGCCCACTACCGCAAGCGCACCATCCTCCCCCTGATAGACGAAATGCATCTCCATCGGAAAGTGTTTGCCGTTAACGGTATGTTCGCTCGGTGCATGGAAGTGGAATTGTACGAGCGAGTAATTTTTGTCGCCAACGGTCATCGTCTCGCCGACCTTCGAATTGACCTGGATGGTGTGTCCGTTGTCGAGAGCGCTGATGACACCCTCCTGGTTCAACACCTCGACCTCCTGCCCGCTCGGTGTGTCGATTTCTGCTACAGGCAGCTCGATCGCCGTTGCGTTCGCGAGGTCGATCGGTGACTGCTCGAGTCCTTCGGCACACAGAATCCACTCGGAATTCATGGAGTACCAGGCGTCAGGGCCGTTGTCGACCTGGTAGCCCCAGTGGCCAGTATGGCCGTCGCCGTGACCATCCGAGCCGATCTCCGTCCCGGAGCACGATGCGAGCAACAGTGCCGCAATGGCGCAAATAAGCTCTGAGATCCGCTCGGGTTTCATGAATGATTCTCCGTTTGGTCTAAGGCGTGTACCAGATTGGCGACGCGAGCCGCGTCTCAAAGTCCGCTACGCGGGCCTTCAAGGCATCCACATCCTCGCTTGGCGGAGCCGCGGCAGCCGGCTTAGTTTGTGCCCAAATCATGGCGACGATCCAAACGATGCCGGCGGTAAAGATGAGGCCCAACCAGCCCGCCATATTGATCGCAGCTGCCTGGGGATGATTGTTTGATGCCGCCATTTTGCCCGGCAACTGGGCAAGCACAACGAAACCGACGATCAGAGTTGCTGCGATGACGATCAGAACAAACCATGTAAAGTAATCGATACCGGTCATTTTACTAACTCTCAAATGATAGCCGCGTGGATTAAAACGCCTCCGTTACGCCCAGGTAGATTGCGGCCTGGTCACTTGAATGCCCGTAATCCACACGCACGTTGATGCGTTGCGATTCGAGCACCATTAATCGCAAGCCGATTCCGTAGCTCGGAATCAATTCGCGATCTGCAAAAGCGACAGCTCGCAATCTGTTTCGTAGCATCAGCGCGGCTCATAAGGGTCCTCGGTCCCAGGCTTGATTGGCGGGTTGGCCCTTAGCGAGGCCGCATGCGCTCCCAACTGACCCAACGCCGCCTTCGGAACCCACGTTGCAGGGAAAAGCACGTTCTCCCGCTCTTGTGGATCTGTGAGAAGATTATAAACGCGTGGGGTTCCGTAGCTGCGCGTTTCGCTGAAAACGCTGTCTTGTTCTTTGAAGTTCACCTTCCAGTTGCGCCACTTGACGCCGTAAACGTCGTTGCCCATGTAGACAATGAACCCCTCGCGGCCGGACTTCTGCTGCTTGCCGAGGAAGAAATCGGCCATGTCCACCCCGTCGATGATCCGGTCTTGCGGAATCTTGCCATCGGCAAGTGTCGCGAACGTGGGAAAGAGATCCATCTCGTGCACGATTTCATCGCTGGACGTACCGGCCGGGATCTTGCCCGGCCAGCGGATTGCGAACGGGACCCGCAGAGCGCCTTCGAAGCCGGTAAACAGGGTGCCGCGCCAGGGGCCGGCCGATCCATGCATGGCCGTCTCGACGGTGCCGCTGTTGTTACCGTGAGTCGCTGCTTCCGGCCCGTTATCGGCCGTGAATACGAAGATCGTGTTGTCGCGAATGCCCAAGTCATCAACCGCATCCAAGAGCTGCCCGGTGTACGTGTCGATCTGGAGCAGCAGGTCCGCCCAGGGCCCGTTGCCGGTCTTGCCGGCGAAGTCGGGATGCGGACGCGTCGGGTAGTGCGTCGCCGTGTAGGGAAGATATACGAAAAACGGCTTCTTGGCCTTCGCCTGACGTTTCATGAAATCGATCGCTTTCTCGGTGAGGTCACCATCGATGAGAGGACGGTAGTCCAGCCGGTAGGGCCGCACCTTTTTCGGTTCCTTACCCTTACGTCCTTCCATGACGAAAGTCTCTTCGACGCCGCTATCCGCAAATCCTGGTAGCTCAGAATAGGCTGCCTCGTCGGTGGAGTTGGGGATGCCGTACCATTCGTCGAATCCCTGGTCAATGGGGAAGCGGCCTTTGGTGCGGCCGAGGTGCCACTTGCCGAACATTCCAGTGGCGTAACCGACGTCCGAGAGCATCTCCGCCATGGTGACTTCCCACTGGACAAGACCATAGACGCCGCCGCCAAGCGGGATGGTTCCGTTGCCGCTGCGAATGGCATAACGGCCGGTCATGATCGCAGAGCGTGACGGTGTGCATTGCACTTCGACATTGAAGTTAGTCAGGCGGAGTCCTTCGGAAGCCAATTGGTCGAGCCGGGGTGTCGGCGCGCCCCGGATAATTCCGCCACCGTTGAAACCGGGTTCACCCCAGCCAAAGTTGTCCATAAAAACGAGGACAATGTTCGGTTTGTCTTGGGCGTGAACAGCTGACAGGCAGAAAAGTAACGCAAAAGCAAGTAGAATTTGGATTGTCGGTTTCTGCATGTTCATGGCGCCGCGTATTTTCAGGATTATGTCGTTTGAAAAAAACCTGCCCTCATCGGAAAAATAGACCCTAGAAACCACTAATCCGCTCGATAAACCAGAACGCGGCGATTCCGCCAATGCCGTAGGCCGGTAATTGATGGGCCCAGTCCGGCCAATCGGTGCGTACCTTGCGCACAACGGCAAGCAACGCCAGCACGGCGCCGATAAACAACAGTTGCCCCAGCTCCACGCCGACATTGAACATCAACAGCGCCAGCGGAATTTCGTTTTGTGGCAGGCCGATATCGCCGAGTGCGCCGGCAAAACCGAAACCGTGTAACAAGCCGAAGACAAAGGCCACTATCCAGGGATAGCGGGCCGTCAAACTGGTCTCGCCGCGGTTGACCTTCACCAACTCGCTGGCGAGAAACAGAATTGACAGGGCAATCGTGGCCTCAACCGGCGGCCCCGGCACCCACATCACGCCCAGGGTCGCGGCGGCCAGGGTAATACTGTGAGCCAGTGTGAACGCAGTGACAGTGATCAGCAGTCGCCGCGCACCACTGACGATCAGTAACAGTGCCAGCACAAAGGTCAGGTGATCGAATCCGGACAGAATATGATCCACACCCAACACGGTGTAATCCCATGCCACCTGCCATGCGGAACGCTGAGCGACAATCTCCACCCACGGTCGATTGGGCCGTGCGATTGCTGTGCTCTCAGTACCATCCAGCCAGACGAAGCGGACAAACACATCGGTAATCGTGGCTTCCAGACCGAGGAAGCGGATCACACCACCATCGATGGCACCTTTTGGCACACTCACCACGCGGCGATGCAATGCCGAGTCCGACAACTGTTTAATGGTCGGCTCACCCACGGTTTTCCATTGCTCGGGCAACTGCAGCCTGGCCGGATGTGCTTTGCCGTAGTAAATCGGTGCCCGCCAGATCACCTCATAGCGCTCGGGCGTCAGTTGCCGCAATTCCAGCGAGCCGGGTTGTAATTCATGGGCAAATGCCTGACCGAAAGTGCCGGCGCATACGACCAGCCAAAGACCTGCCAATACTGTATAGCTTCGCTTGATCATTGCGCCTCACCCGTTTGAGCGGTTGCTACAATGTCGCCTGCTGCATTTTGTGCACTTTTCAACGGCTCAATCGTGACTTGATAGCCTTCGCGCAGCTTCTGGTAAGCCAGGTTCTTTTGTTCCTTGCGGCGCTGTGCCAGGTATTCGCGTTCCACCAGCGCGCGAATGTCCGCCAGTGCCGGCAGGCGCGCTTCCACGCGCTCGCTGACCTTCAGCAAATGACCCCCATACGGTGAATAGAAGGGCCCTGTCCAGTCACCCGGCGTCAGCTCGACCACATCCAGAGCAAAGCGCTCGCCGAAAGAACGTGCGATGTCACTCTGTGTCGCCAGACGATAGTCAGCGGGCAACAGTGTCGGATCACCCACAGATTCAGGTGCCGCGCCGTCGTTGAGACTGGTCAGCATTGTTTCTGCTTCGGCGACCAGGTCCCGGCGCTTATCAGGATTTAGATACAGCTGCTGAAACGAGACCTGGGGTTGTGTGCGAAACTTGCCCGAATGTCGTTGTAAAAAGGCTGTCAACACATCATCGGTCACTTCTTCCGTCGACAGATCTTCGAGGATAAATTCCAGCTTCATGCGCATGCGCCGACGCACCATCGGGTCGTTTTGATCCAAACCCATGACCAGGGCCTCGCGGTAAAACACTTCTTCGCGCACGTGATTCTCGACCAAGGCGGTCAGTTCGTTTTCCGTGGGCGGGCGCATCCAGGTGCGCTTGAAGTTGGCGGCCAGCTGCTCCACCTGGCCGCTATTAACCACGATGCGTTTCGGTGCTTCGCTACCCTGCTCACGCGTTAGGTCATAGAACAAGAACAAGGCGGCACCGATCAACAGGAAATGCACCAGCGGTTCACGCCACAGGTTCTTTATACTCATTTTCATTTTTCATTTCCCCTCACGGCGTATACCAAATCGGTGAGGTGTAGGCCCTTTCCTGCGTTGACACAGGCGCCCCTTCCGGAATATCGATACCAAATCGAAATGCATCGATGGTAGACCATCGCGGTGTTGGAATTTCAATCACACGGGCGTAATAAAACGCCTTTTGTTTAGAATCAAAAGCCGGATCTGTCCAGACTGTGCCGAGCTCAGCAGCGCCGATAGTATTTGTAAAGTTGGCGGTCTTTGCATCAACGGTATTCCCAACAGGCGGTAACTTTCCATCCTGTCCGGGCTTACGGTCGCCGGACCAGACCACGTCATAGACCTTCTCATGTGTCTTGCCTTTACTGTCCATCCACCCTTTAATGATTTGGATGCGGTCAAGGTTGCCGCCGATGGGGTCCCTGAGGGCATAGACCATAAATGCAGGCGCTTTGTTTCCCATTTGCGCCGGCAGATCGCCGCCCATAGGTATGCCCTTGGTGTAACCGACGAACGCCGGGGTGCGACTCGCCACGTCTTCGGCGGTGAAGTCCCAGCCGCCAAAGAAGCGAACCGCCATGCGGCTGCCGGTGGTGGCGTAGACTTCCTTGCGTTCCATGGCATCAAAGATTGACGCGCGGGTGTTCTCCGTCGCCCATACTGCCGCGAGGCCCGAGGCCACCTGGCCCCATCCCATGATCGTGCCCTTCTCGTTCTTCCAGAACGGATGGCCCATACGCTTAGGGCTAGGCTCGTAGCCGGTGTGCTTGCCGAAGAAGTTGTCTTCCTCCATGGTGGCCAGCCCCGTGTGGGTGTCCGTCGATCCGATCATGCCGAACTTGTAGGGGTTCGTGCCGAGTTTTGCCTCGAGCGCGAGTCCTTGCTTCAAGGCTTCGCGGGCGTACTCGCGGGCGAGCATGTCATCGGTCTTGACCGCCGGGGTGGGAAAGTCGAGGTTGCCGATATCCCAGTTCTCGTAGTCGGCGAACTCGTCGTCCGGCGAGAGCAGCGGGTGGGCCTCGCCATCGCCCTTGATCTGCGTCGCCTCGTAGAGCGGTTCCCACTTATTGCGTTGCGTCACGTATTCTTTGTCTAACTTTTTACCGTTCCACTGCGCTTCGAACGGGAACATGATGCCGTTGGAGAGGTTGCCATTGTGGGCGATGGCCAGAATGTCTCCGCCGGTCTTCTGCTCGTAGGTCGAGAGCCACTTCCAAAGATCGCGCGGGTCCGGACTGCCCTCGGGCGCGTAGGTCGTGTAAGGAACCATCTGCGAAGCCTTCGCGGCACCATCGCGCATGATGACGACGCGGTGCATGTTGTTGCCTTTGATGAGTGACGTCCACTCGTAGCCGTGTAGCGCGGTGTAGCGGCCAGGTTCGTTGTATTGCTCCGATGCATCGATCGTCCGTTGCCAGACGTTTTTGAACGGTGTCGAGTCGGGCTTGTAGCTCAGGCTGGCGGGGAACTTGCCGTTAGCGAACATGCCGACCATCTCCAAGGCGACCTCCCCTCCCTCTCCTGCCTTGATCCGGTTGTACCATTCCTTGCCCTTTGGATCGGACAAGATGTGGGACGCACCCGCCTTGAGATCCGTGACGAAGCCCATGTTGTCGGAGTGGTCGGCGACCAACATCCAATCGAGCGGCCGGGAGAGCTTGACCGGAATGCCGGTCGACGAGACCACCTCCTCGCCACGGGCGAATCGGTGGGCATCCTCGGGGCTGAGAGTAGTACCCATCGCTCCCGCGTCGAAGGAGTTAGCAGTATGGACATGGCTGTCACCAAACAGCGGCCGGCTCGGGAAGCCACGTCCTGCATAGGGCGAGTACGACTTGCCCTTGTAGGCCTCGGATAGAACCTCTTTTGACGGGGTGAATGTCTGCGCGAGGGCCGGCACTGAGAAAGCGATCAGGCCCAACAACAACATTACTGCAAAAATCGACTGACTGACTTTTTTCATTTTCTCCTCCTTTTTTAAGTTAAAAATTAATAATGAAAAATTATAAATTGAGGATGAACTCCTTCATTTTTAGTTTTTCACTTTTCATTTTTCATTTACTAAGCTTTTCATTGTTCATTTACCCGCAGGGTCGTACCAAATCGGTGAGGTATAGGCTCGTTCCTGGTGGATCAATTTCGCCTCTTTCGGAATCTTTGCGCCAAGGCGAACCTTGTCGTAGACCACCCAGCGCGGCGTCGGTATCTCGATGACGCGGGAGTAGTAGAAAGCCTTTTGGTTCGGATCAAAATCCGGGTCGGTCCAGACTGTTGCCAGCTCCGAGGCGCCGATCGTGTTCAGCCAACCTGCCGCTTCCAGATCGACGGTATTGCCGACCGGTGTTTTGCAGCGTCCGTCAGCTCCGATCTTGCGGCCGTCGGAAACAGCTACATCATAAATGCGCTCGTGGGTCTCGCCTTTTTTATCCATCCACCCCTTGATGATCTGGATGCGGTCGAGGTTTGCGCCGACGGGATCACGAAGGGCATAGACCATGAAGGTCGACGACTTGCCTTTGGGTGCCTTGGTCAGATCACCTCCCATGGGCACGCCCTTCTCATAGCCGATAAAAGCCGGCGCGCGGCTGCGGAGATCATTCTCGCTATACTCCCAGCCGCCGAAAAAACGCACCATCATGCGGGGGCCGGTAGTGGCGTAAGTCTCCTTGCGCGCCATGGCGTCCCAGATCGCCTTGCGGGTGTTCTCGCTCGCCCACACTCCCTGGTAGCCGGACGCAAGTAAATCGTATCCTTCGATGGTGGCTAGTTTCGATTTGATGAAGGGGTGTGCTACCCGCGTCGCGGAAGGCTCGACGCTGGTGGATTTTCCGAAGAAGTTCTCCTCCTCAGCTGTAGTCAGGCCGGTGTGGGTGTCCGTTGCACCGACCAAGCCGAACTTGTAAGGATTGGTACCAAACTTCTTTTCCAGCTTGAGTCCGTTCTTCAGCGCCTCGCGCGCGTATTCGCGTTGCAGCATTTCGGGCTTCTTGAGGGCCGTGAGGTCGAGGTTGCCCTTGGCCCATGTTCCGTAGTCGGCAAATTCATCAGTTGAGGAAAGATAGGGGTGCGCTTCGCTGTCACCTTTTATCTGGGTCACTTCGTAGAGTGGTTCCCACTTGTTGCGCAACTGCACATAATTTTTGTCGACCCTGCCGCCGGCGTAGGTAATCTCGGTCGGGAACATCCAGCCGTTGGAGAGGTTGCCGTTATGCGATATCGCAAACGCCCGGCCGCCGGTTTTGGCCTCATAGTCCTGCAGCCACTGATAGAGGACCAACGGATCCGTGCTGCCCAGGGGCGGCTGGGTGGTCAACGGTATCACCTGTCTCGCCCGGTCTCCGTTGTCGCGCAGGATCACGTTGCGGTGCAGGTTGTAGCCCTTGGGGACCGATGTCCATTCGAAGCCGATCAGGGTCGTGAAGAGGCCCGGGTCGTTAAAGCTCTCGGCGGTCTCGATGATGTACTCCCAGACACCGTTGTAGATCACTGAACCGGGAGAGTAATCGGTGAGCATCTGTTTGGGCATGGTGCCCTGCGAGAAGTTGGTGATCAGGTCGAAAGCGGCCTCGCCCGCGGCTGTGCCGCCCTTCTTGAAGCCTTCGTGCCATTCCCGGCCCTTGGCTTCCGCCAAAATGTTGGGCTTCCCGCGCTGGATGTCGGTCGCAATTCCGAGCATGTCGGAATGGTCGGTGATCACCAGCCAGTCGAGGGGGCGGCTCAGCTTGACCGGAAGTCCGCTCGACGACTTCACTTCCTCTCCGCGCGCTAATCGATAGGCATCCTCGTGGTCCGTGGTAGCGCCGAATAACCCGGCATCAAGCGACAGCCCGGTGTGGACGTGCGTTTCTCCCCAGTACACCCTACTGGGGAAAGAACGTTGGGCGTAGGGTGAATAGGTCTTGCCCGGGTAGAGCCCCTTGATGATCTCTGGGTCAGGACTTCCGATGTCCTGAGCCAGGGCTTGTGTCGCCACCGCCAACGTTAAAAATAGCATGCGTGTTACGCTTTTCGTTTCTGGCTTCATCGTCACTCTCCTCTCTTGCTTTTCTCTTTTCATTTATTAAGGCGTATACCCGATCGGCGACGTGTAGGCGCGTTCCTGAGTTGCTACGGGTGCTCCTTTCGGAATAGGTACCCCAAACCGAAAAGCATCGATAGCAGACCAGCGCGGCGTGGGGATTTCAATCACGCGTGCGTAATAAACGGCTTTTTGTTTGGTACTAAAGTCGGGATCGGTCCAAACCGTTCCGAGCTCCGAAGCTCCAATAGTGTTGGTAAAGCTCGCCGTCTTGACATCAACGGTGTTCCCAATCAGTGTTTTGCATCGTCCGTCCGCTCCGATCCTTCGTCCGTCCGAGACCGCCACGTCATAAATACGTTCATGGGTCTTGCCTTTTTCGTCTAGCCAGCCCTTGATGATCTGGATCCGATCCAGATTTCCACCAATCGGGATGCGCCAGCTAAACCGTACGTCATTTCCGTCCCGTTACACCATTGGACTTTAGTCCTATACGCCTTGGTGTCCGAGGTCGCGTAGCGCATAGACCATAAAGGTATGCGCCCCAGAACGCTGGAGATGGGAAATCCGGCTGGCGTAGAGCGGGAAGCGGTCCGCCTCGCAAGCCTTCTCGCGGCTTGTCGCCTCCGGCGGAGACTCCTGCGCGAGGGCCGAGCCAGCGAAAACGGCGAAGGCGGAATTCACCGAGAGTGAGATGCGCTTCATATTTCTTTCCCCCGAGGAGTAATGATGAGCGTGTCGAGCGATTCGATTGTGCGTTCTCAGATGTTCATAATCTTTGTCACGCGTGCGTGTTCTGTACGTATATGCGGCGGCGAGGGGAGGAGCGAGGAACGCGGTGCTGGTCAGGGCGCGGCGCTGACATCCAAAACCGGGGTTCGATTTCCTTTCGAGGTGTTTCGTCCATGATTTCAGTGGGTTAGTTTTCTTCTAAGATGGAAGCTTTCTTATGGTGGACAGAGCTGAACCGTACACAATCGCGCTGCGGCTACTTGACAAAATTTATATGAACGATAACTTGTCGTCTATCCATATTGCGACAAGAGCCCTGGATCCAACGGGCTCTCTCGACCGTGGCGCCGGCTCATAATTCAGGGCGATTTATGACCTACGAAGAACTTGCCTCAGACCTGCCTCTGCATGGAACAATCGCGTTCACGTCTGTAGAAGAGAACGAAGAAACGTTCCGGCGCCACGGTGTCAACCAGGAAATGCGGCAGCTGGGCAAGGGAAAGTATCGATCCGATTTTGCCGTGCGAGATACCGAACATGCTGCGTTGTTTGCGGATCGATACAGCAAAGCGTGCTTGATGTATCTCGAGCCGCCCGCGGGAACGGTCGGACTTATCGTTTTCAGGAGTGCAAACGAGCGGTTTTTGGCCTCCGGCGCCAGTGTGGCCAATGATAAGCTCGTCGTGGTTCCCGATGGATCGGGAACGGACCTCGTTACCCCGGACCTGGCCGGCTCTGAAGCCTTTGCCGTCCCGGAAGCGCGATTCATCGAAATGGCCGAAGTACTCTGCCCGACCTACGTCCGGCCTGAAGGAATGGCCGTGATCGAGGGGAACACGGCGCAGCTGCACGCACTGCGGAAGGGCGTGCTCGACCTGATCGCTCATCCGGAGTTGGATCCGCATGGTGACCAAGTGTCCAGCTTGGTCGAGCAAACAATTGCTTGGATGGGACATTCCTCCCGTCAGTGGAGACCCGAAAATTTCACCGTCAACGGGGCTCGAAGACGCGTCGCCAAGCTGGCCCAGGAGTTCATCGAGGAGGACTACTACAAATCCATCCGCCTCGAGGATCTCTGCCGTGTGACAGGGGTGGGAGTGCGGACCCTGCAGCGTGCCTTTCGGGAGTATTTCGACCTCACCATTACGGACTATCTCAAGGCGGTGCGGCTGGACGCCAGCCGCCGCGAGCTGGCTGCTGCACACCCCCCGGAGGAGTCCGTTAGTGTGATCGCCCTGCGGCACGGATTCACCCACTTCGGACGCTTCTCCGGAGAGTTTCGCAGGCGCTTCGGGGAGTTGCCGAAGGAGACGCTCGCCATGCGAGCGGGTCGAAAGTCATAGGGTCCAAGGACCCGGTGGTGTATCAACGTCGGCGAGAATAGACTCAGACGGTCCGAGACGCGCTTATCCAGCCAAACTGAGGGGAGGGCCGGAGATGAAGCTGAGAACCGTCGTTGTGCAAGAGGGGCGTGGTGTCACCCTCGAGACCAATCCGAATCCGTCGCGGGACTGGCTGGACGACGGGGTGATCCGCTGGTTGAACGTGGAAGAAGCGACCCGCGACCAACTCGAGCAACTCTTCGATCGATTGAGCGGCGATGGGAAGCTGCTGGCCGACCACATCACCGGTGAACAGTGGTCGCACTCGTTGGAACGGGAACAGTTCTGCGCCATAGCCCTTGCGGAGCCCACGGCTTGGAGGGAAGCACAGTCGTGGTTCCACTTCGTCGCGTTCCCTCAGACCATCGTTAGCGTGCATCGCACCGAGATTGCGGCTATGGACGCTTTCATCCAACGCCGGTGGATCGACCGCCCGGGGCCGGACCCCGCAATGGAAGCCGTTTTTCTGCACTTGATTCAGTGCTACGTCGAGGAGGAAGAGGACGAGTTCGGCTGGATCCGCTCCCAGGTCGAGCAACATGCCGAAGGTCTCAAGCGTGACGACAAGTCGTTCACAGTGGAACACGTTGAAGAGCTGATGACGAAAAGTCATCGCATGGCCACCGTCTTCTTCGAACATCAGCGGCTTTGCGAAGATCTCCCTTTCGTCAAGACCCGTGCCATCTCCCCGGAAAGCCAAAAGGTACTCTTCCTTCAAGGCGCTCAAAGCCTCCGCCGTATGCGCGAAGGGGTCGAACAGGTCCAGCGCCGCCTTGAGGGGCTCCAACGGCAGCATCTGATGGATCAACAGGAGCTCACGGAGGCTCGTATGCGTTTCCTCACGATTATCTCGGCAACCTTCCTGCCCCTCACGCTGATTGCGGGCATCTACGGCATGAATTTCGAGAACATGCCGGAGTTGGACGAGAGCTACGCTTACTTCACCGTTCTGGTCGGCATGGGGGCGTTCGCGATAGCGATGGTCGTGTTCTTTATCCGGAAGGGCTGGTTTCGATAGCGTCCGATGAGGCGACTGACTGGACGCCCGCCGAACACCGCACAGAGGACGAAAGGATTCTCGGTAATGATGGACAAACGACACGTGGGTAGATATACAGTCTGCTTCTGCACTCACCCGGGGATGCTGAGTCCGGCCGACGATCGGAAATGCGGATGACTGCGCTCGACCTTTTCGCCTTGATCGTTCTTTTCGTCCTGTTGCTCTCGGCAGTCGGGATCTGGGGTCTGTTGGGAATGTTGCCCGGGCGAATCGCCCGCCAACGCAATCACCCACAGGCGCAGGCCATTGCCGTCTGTGGCTGGTGGGGCGTGATTACCCTCGGAATTCTCCTGCCCATCGCGTTCATCTGGGCCTATACGAATCCGCCGGGACGGTCGTCGCCGCAGGAACACGCACCGGAACCCGAGAAGGCCGAGAACAACGAGGGTGTGGCGAGATGATTGTGTTTCTCACCCTTCTGTACGTCGCAATCCTGGCCATATTGGTAAAGACCAAGCTCATCAAGCTGACGCTCTGGTGGAAGCTATCACCGATTCTGTGGTCACTCTTCTTATTGGTCGTGCTCTTTATCCCCATGCAATGGGGGGCGCCGAGGGGGGATGTTCTGGTGGCGCAACGTACAGTTCAGATCGTCCCCAACGTCGCCGGGCAGGTGATAGATGTCCCCGTCGGCCCCAACCAGCAGGTAGAGAAAGGCGATGTGCTGTTCCGCATCGACCCGCGACCGTTTCAGTACCGGCTGGACTCGCTGAAGGGCCAGCTCCAGGAGGCCGAGAGCTCGCTCAAGCTGGCGAAGATCGAGGTTGATCGCAATCGTAAGCTCGCACGGAGTTCGGCGGCATCCCAGCGTGAGGTCGATCAGTGGCAGGCGCGCTTTGAAGGAGATCTCGCGGCGATTGAAAGAGTCAACGGGCAGCTTCGCGAGGCGGAGTACAATCTGGAGCAGACGACGGTCCGTGCGCCATCACGCGGAGTCGTCATCAATGTGGAGGCGCTACGCCCCGGTGCGCGGGTGGTTTCCTTTCCGGTACAGCAGGCCATGGGCTTCATCGACGGTGAAAAACGCATAATTGGTATGCAGATTCATCAGATTTACCTACGCCATGTGGAAGCAGGACAGCCGGTGGAAGTAACATTCAAGATTCTGCCCGGACACGTATTTCCGGCAACGGTCGAAATGATCGTCCCGGGCACGGGAGCGGGTCAATTTCCGATGAGCGGGATGCTGCCGGTTCCGCGTCGCGTGGAACCAGGTCCCTTCTTTGTACGCATCGTCCTCGAGGACGAAGGCGTGGCGAAGCGATTGCCGTTGGGTGCGGTAGGCACCGCCGCGATCTATACGAGTATCGCTGATCCCACGTACATTATCAGACGCGTGATGATGCGCATGGACGCGTGGCTGAATTACGTTAAACCGTTCTAATCGACTTCGAGATTCCCGCCCCGACGACACAAGGATTTCAGCGTCGTCCTGACGGACTCGGCACCGGTGCCCGAGTACAAGTTCGATCCAACCGCGTGCTGATAGCCGATGGCACGACCTGCACCATACCTAGGCGTTATTGCACGCACCGGGAGGCGCGCCGCTTATGCGCCAACTGCCTACCCCAGGCAGTGCTCGA
>PVMK01189188.1_pt2 | contig 16544 bp, 13 predicted proteins | sample 1853481 | NCBI WGS metagenome assembly PVMK01 (sample SAMN08533507, study PRJNA380276) | Marine sediment metagenome, whole genome shotgun sequencing project.
CCTGATTAGGAATCCTTGTATGAAACTTCATAAAACCTGATGCCATTTTCAAGAAGTATCTCACCGCAGAGCACGCGGAGATCGCAGAGATTGTTTTAAATTTTCTTTCTCGGCGAACTCTGCGAACTCTGCGGTGAGATACTTCTTGAAAATGGCATCAGGTTTTATGAAGTTTCATACAAGGATTCCTAATCAGGAATTCACTGGAGAAGAGCTTTTTTTTTGGGACACGGATAAACACAGATTATACAGATCTTTTTTTGTCTGTATGACGATAAAGCAAACATTATGAAAATCTGTGCATATCTGTGAAAATCCGTGTCCTACTTTTTTAACAGGGAAATGAAGATTAATTTTCTCAAGCCGCTAAAGGGGGGGGAATCGTTGCCGAGGCAAAAATTGTACACAGGGGGACGATGACGGCAATCGGTGATGTAGAAGTCAGGGATGAGGATAAGAACCTTGTTGCCAAGGGCCTGGCGACCTATGCCATCTAACTTCGTTCGTAGTCTGTGGTTAGTTGTTCGTTGGTTAAGTTCGGAGTTTCTTTCCCAAAGATCCCCTTCACTTATATATCGTGGACTCAGGTGATACCGGATGTGGGAGCGGCTTTCAGCCGCGATTATATAGTGATTTAATTCCTTTAAATACAATCGACTATGGGTATAATTTTGGAGCAATACTTAAAAAAAATAGTTAGTCAAGGCGATGACAGCGGCAATGAAATGGTAGTCAAATTTCAATTGCCATCCGGGCTTGAAATTTTTAGCCTCCCCACCAAAAATTTTTACGGCGGACACTGGGATCTAGGACCGACCTGGAATTATGCGGTGATGGCTGATAAACCTTTTTTGGTGGATGCCGGCCGCTTCGGGCAGGGCCGAAATCTGGTCGGCATGATGGAATCAGCCGGCACTAGCGTCCGAGATCTTGAGTATGTCCTGATCAGCCATGGGCATGAGGACCATGACGGCGGACTGGCTGAGTTGGTGAAATCGACCCATCTCAACGTCAAGGCCCACGGGATTTATGAGCTGCTGATTCGCAAATACCCTGATCTGGCGCCTCCTGATCACAAAGCGGAGTTTCCAGCCAAGTGCTGGCACTGTCCAATGCCCGAATCCTTTTACACGAAAAATTGCCTGGAATACCACCAGGTTTTACAGGAGTTGGAGATAGACGCAATCGGTGACGGCCAAGATGGACTGGGACCCGAGGTTCATACCTATCACCTTCCGGGTCATAGCCCGGACTGTCTGGCCGTTTTACTGGGTACGGAGGCTATTGTCGTCGGCGATATTGTGCTGCCCGACATTTCACCCTGGCCCACCCGGGAGGTCATGTATGATGAAGTTGCAGAAGTGATTCAACCTCTATACGGAGAATCCGAGGCTGTTTTTGGTTTGCAACGGTATGTCAAATCGTTAAAAAAGCTTGGAGAGATTGCCAGACAACACCCTGATTTGTTTGTCCTTCCTGCTCACCGGCTATTTTACAATGGTCAGTGGAACGGACTGCAATTGGCAGACCGGGTTAACGACTTAATCCAACATCATGTGGACAGATGTGCCGCAATTCTGGCTATTTTAAGCACCGGGCCAAAAACAGCTGAAGAAATTGCCCGGGAGCATTTCGACGAAAGTCTGCTGGAGGGATTCGGCAGCATGATGGCTGCCAACGAGATTGTCAGCCACTGCGAGCTTCTTATCAGGAGCGGAGATCTGGTTTCGACAGACGGAAACAAATATGCCGCCATCGGGAGCACCAATTTTGAAGCTTACATCAAGGAGTTAAGATCGGAAGGATAGGGTGCGTCAATGGCGAAAATAAGTGACAAAGATATCAATGCCCGGATCAGTGAGCAGGCGATAAATTTGGGTGCTTCTGTAGCAGGAATTGCAAATGTTGAGGCACTCAAAAATTCTCCATGTTTTTGGTTTGCAACGGTATGTCAAATCGTTAAAAAAGCTTGGAGAGATTGCCAGACAACACCCTGATTTGTTTGTCCTTCCTGCTCACCGGCTATTTTACAATGGTCAGTGGAACGGACTGCAATTGGCAGACCGGGTTAACGACTTAATCCAACATCATGTGGACAGATGTGCCGCAATTCTGGCTATTTTAAGCACCGGGCCAAAAACAGCTGAAGAAATTGCCCGGGAGCATTTCGACGAAAGTCTGCTGGAGGGATTCGGCAGCATGATGGCTGCCAACGAGATTGTCAGCCACTGCGAGCTTCTTATCAGGAGCGGAGATCTGGTTTCGACAGACGGAAACAAATATGCCGCCATCGGGAGCACCAATTTTGAAGCTTACATCAAGGAGTTAAGATCGGAAGGATAGGGTGCGTCAATGGCGAAAATAAGTGACAAAGATATCAATGCCCGGATCAGTGAGCAGGCGATAAATTTGGGTGCTTCTGTAGCAGGAATTGCAAATGTTGAGGCACTCAAAAATTCTCCATCGCATTTCGTATTTGGAAAGCTCGACAGGTATACTTGCGTGGGGATGAAGGATTCCGACAATGGTGCACCCGGGCAAATTTCCTGGCCGGATAATGCGCGATCTGCTGTTGTGGTTGGCGTAAAACATCCCGAAAATAAACCGGAATTGGACTGGTGGCAGGACGGCCTTCAGGGAGGTACACCCGGCAACAGGATACTGATTGATATTAATACCGAACTATCTGAATGGCTGGAAAAGGAAAATGGCTATAAAACCAAAAAACTGCCCTATCATATTGAGAATGGCGGTATTTTTCTCAAAGATGCAGCCGTCATGGCCGGTTTGGGATGTATCGGTAAAAATAATTTGTTTATAAATCCAGCCTATGGGCCCAGGGTTCGTCTGCGCGCCATCCTATTGGATGCGGAGCTGTCGTCAACAGGCGCCGTTGAATTCAATCCGTGCAAGGGTTGTGACATGCCGTGCAGGACCTCTTGCCCTCAGGCGGCATTTCAAAAAAAGATTTACCATAAAGCTGAACTGGGGCTTGATGAGCTGCCGGGCCGAAGCGGCGTTTACAGCAGACCCTTGTGTAATCAACAGATGGAGATAGATATTAGCAATTGTGAAAACATCGAGGTCAAGGAACACGATAGGCCGGGCAAATTAATTAAATACTGCCGGCTATGTGAGTTTTCCTGCCCGGTTGGTAAAGTGTAAGATTCGTTGAATAGTTGACTGGTGGATTGGTTTCCTACAAATGAATTTTAGTCATTTCAAATTTTAGATCATTTTTCCTGCTTGTCCGGGTTAGGTAAACTATAGTCATCAATTCGGTATGTAACGATTAAGGATATGGCATTAAGCGGGGATGAGTGAAAATCAGCGGTTATCTGTCCGATCGAACCTTGCGTGCCTCTTTCAGCTTTTTGTAAACTGTGTTTCGCGAAATGCCGAGTTCGCGTGATACGGCGGATATATTGCCGCTGTGTTGTTTATAGGCAGCACGAATGATCTCCAGTTCCCGGTCGGACAGGTTTTTGTTTTGGGGCTCTCCAGCCGTATCGTCAGGGGGGATCGAGAGTATTTTTTGTACATCTTCGGTGCATATCCTTCCGTTTTCACAGGTAATTAACAGACGGGTGAGCAGCCCTTTCAGTTCGCGGATATTCCCCGGCCAGCTGTAAGCTTCCAATAGGTGCAGGGCAGCCGGCTCCAGCTTGAGAGGATGTTGCAAGGTCTCGATAATGGCTTCTATAATTTTATGAAGATCCTGGCGTTTGCGCAGGGGCGGCAAACAAACCTCCATGGTGTTGATCCGAGATGAAGTGGCAGCTAAAGGAGATAATCATTCACAAAAGTGGCATACGATGCATTTCTGCCAAGATGCGCTTGGCTCTCATTTTTGCATAGGTATCGGATTTGACGGGAGAGAAGCGATGTGGATTTGGCAGGATGGCAGCTAAAAGGGCTGCCTGTTGGCGTGTTAATTGTAATATGCTTCCAAGCTTTTTCGTATGATTCCGCGATCTGGTAACAGGTAAATGGTTCTTGCTGTCTGCATAGAAATATACATAGGGGCATGGTGACGCTCCGATTTGATGAGTTGGTTGATGTAATTCCACGCCATTCTTACCGTAAAAGGTGGGGCAAAATAGTTTAAACTGACAGCCTGGGCCAGGGTTAAAAATACGAGCAAAATCGTCAGAGTGATGCAGATTTTAACCAGTTTGCGAAAATATGGCTATTTATATTTTAACTGTGTTATGCATAGGTCTTACATATCACAACAGATTGATAATTTTGGATAATGGCAAGTTGGGTCTGCGGGAATCTGTCAAATTCGGGGCTGATTTAGAGCATATCATTAATTTTACCGAATTACGGATAATCTCGATTTATCGGTAGGTGGGTGATATTTGGTTTTTGACAGGGGATATCTGCAAAATCCACTTTAGTCCTTCATCACAATATATTGTATATCCTCCAATTTGACACAAGGCGAAATTTACGATATTTCAATTCCACTATCCGGCGTTAATTCAATATCTTTAAAAATGCTTAACCTTTTAAGTGGAAGGCACCAAAATGCTGTGCCCGGAATGCCAGTTTGAGAATCCAACAGGAATTAATTTTTGTGGCGAATGTGGTGCTAAGTTAGAAAGGCTTTGTCCAAGTTGTAATTCAGCAAACCCGATAAAATTTAAATTTTGCGGAGGGTGCGGTCATAATCTAATGCTTGTTAGAGAAATTTCCGAGCAAAAATCAGAGTATGAGAACCCGCTATCTCGCTCTTCCACCAAAAAATCCTCCAGCGATGTTGCTCCTCTCGAAGGTGAACGAAAGCATGTCACGGTCCTTTTCTCCGACCTCAGCGGATATACAGTCATGTCTGAAAAACTGGATCCGGAAGAAGTGAAAGAAATCACCAGCCAAGTCTTTGGAGAAATTGCTAAGATCGTGGGCAAATACGATGGATTCATCGAAAAGTATGCCGGTGATGCGGTCATGGCGCTTTTTGGTGTCCCCCAGGCTCATGAAGATGACCCAGTAAGGGCAATTAAGGCCGCCAGAGAAATACATGCCGCAGTAAATGCAATAAGTCCGAAACTTGAAGAAAATATAGGGCAATCCTTAGAAATGCATTCCGGCATCAATACTGGTCTTGTTGTTACCGGTAATGTGGACATGGAGAAGGGAACGCATGGTGTTGTGGGTGATACTATCAATTTGGCATCAAGACTTGCAGATCTGGCTAAGCCAGGTGAAATTATAGTAAGTTTAGAGACGCATCAATTAAGTGCGGCCCATTTCAAGGTCAAGAGGATAAAGCCGGTTACAATTAAAGGAAAGGCTCAGCCCATATCGGTGTATAGAGTGGAAAAGGAGTTGGGGATAGCGACTCTCTTTGATGCATCCGCAAAACATGGGCTCACAGTTTACAATGGACGAGAGCAGGAGTTGAGCGCACTAAACTCCTGCTTAGAGAAAGCTGTTGTCGGGAAAGGGCAGTTCGTTACAATTGTCGGTGAAGCGGGGGTGGGGAAAAGCCGTCTTGTTTACGAATTTCAAAATTCTATAGATAAAAACAAAGTCAAGGTATGGCAGGGACACTGCCAATCTTTTTGGAGTGGCACAAATTATTTTCCTTTTATAAATATGCTGAGTCAAGGGCTTCATCTATGGGAAGAAAAAAAATCTAAGGACGTTCACGAAATCGCTGTCTCCAGTATCTGTGCTATCAATCGAGAATTGGAGAAATACCTCCCCTTTTACCTGAATTTGCTGTCCATTCCGAGCGAGGAATATCCGCTACCAGATCATATAGAAGGTCAAGAATTGAAAAATACATTTCAGGATGCGATTGTTTCGATCAGCATTATCAGATCAGAAAGGCTGCCGTTGGTCTTGATTTTGGAGGATTGGCAATGGGTTGATCAGGCTTCAGAATCAGCATTAAAGCATCTGGTTAGTGTTATCGGCACACACCCTTTGATGGTAGTGACCATTTACCGCCCTATTTATTCCTCTAAATGGAGCAATTGGAGCTACCACACTCCAATAGTCTTAAAGCCTCTGGACAGTCTGCACAGCAAAAATATTGTCAAATCTGTCTTTGGGGTAGAGCATCTACCCGAAGAATTAATGGAATTAATAATCACGCGGACTGGAGGAAATCCATTTTTTGTTGAGGAAGTCTGCCATTCCCTGATCGAAAGTGGTGTGATAGAAGTGCACGAAGCCAAACAGGCTATCTTGACTCAAGCGCTGGATGCTCTTACTATTCCCGATAAGGTGCAAGCAATTATTAGTGCCAGGTTTGACCAACTGGACCCTGATGCCAAGGAAACCTTGCGTATAGCATCAGTTGTTGGCAGAAGATTTGAGCGTCAAATATTGGAAAAGACTTATAGAGGCAAGCTCTTGTTATCTCAAGTACTGAAAAAGTTGATTACGCTTGAGATGATCCAACAAACCAGAGTTTTTCCTGAAGCCGGGTATTGGTTCAGGCACGCATTGACTAAAGAAGTCGTCTATAACAGTTTGCTTTTACAGCGCCGAAAGGTCTTGCACGGGCTTGTTGGGAAAATCATTGAAGAAATTTATCCAGACAAAATCGAGGAAAATGTAAATCTGCTGCAATACCATTTTAGCCTGGCTGAAAATTGGGAAAAAGCGATACACTATGGGCGCTTATCTGCCGAGAAAGCCTTAAAGTTGAGCCAATTTCATGAAGCGGTAACTTTGTTCGATCATGTGCTTAAGTGGCTGTTGCAGATTCCTGAAAACCGGTTAAGATTGGAAACTCAAATCGGGATTCTTTTGCAAAAAGAACGACTTTACGAAACGCTGGGGCAGCGTGATCAACAACAGAAAGTCATTGACAAACTTATTTCTCTTGTTCAGCCTGAAAAAGATCAAGCTTTATTGGCAGAGATTTATATGAGGCAGGGTGACCTTTATACTCAGCTAGGTAATTATGATGAAGCTGAGCGTGTTTTGAATAGTGCGTTTAACAATTGGCAAACCGTATCAGATGTTATAGGAGAAAGCCGTTGCTTAAGGAGTATGGGTTTTCTCCGCTGGCATCAAGGTCAGTATAAAGAGGCTATAAAATGTAATGAAGAAGCTTTGGGACATTGATCGACAAAGAGAAGATTTAATGGCCATTGCAACAGATTTGACCAATCTTGGCTCGGTCTGGCGTAATTTTGGACGTCCTAAGCGTTCTTTGAAATGTTTAGAAGAAGCTCTCAAGATTTATGAAACCAAGCAAAAACCGGTAAAGCAAGCTTTCACATTGTATAGCATTGCTAATGTTCATCGAGAACAAGACGCAATAGATCGTGCTCTAACACAATACAGGCGGGCACACGAGATTTTTAAACAATACCATGATCGGGTTATGAGTTCGCGTGCAATAGCTGGCATCGCCAGTATTTATAGGGAACAGGGAAAGATTCACGAAGGCCTTGATTTATACAAAGATGTGGTGAAAGTAACCCGAGAAATTAACTTCAGGCAGGGATTGTCACATGCGCTGCGTGCTGCTGGGGAGCTGTTGCTATCCTTAGACAAGCCCCGACAAGCCTTAGATCACTTGCTGGAGAGCACAGAAGTTTTTGCTGAACTTAAAGACAAGAAAAGCGAAGCTGAAGTCTGGGAAAAGATAGGTGACATCTACGAGGTGAAATTAGATGAACACGAGAAGGCTATAGGAGCCTGGAAGAGAACTAAAGAACTACAGATCATGTTGAATGACTATTGCAGCGCAATTGAGACATTAGAGAAAATGGCACAGCTCGCTAGACAACAATTCAGTGAATCAGAGCTGGCTTTGAAATACTTTCACGATGCCCTTGACATTACTGTGAAGATAGGCAATCGCAAACGAGAAGGCAAACTACTGAACACCATTGGAATTATAGAGTGGCACCAGAAGGCATATGATGTGGCATTAAAGCATTATGAAAAAGCATTCAAAATTTATCATGAGCTTAAGGATCCCGCTCATAAGGGCTTGATGCTAAATAGCATAGGGATAACCTTGCATAAACTCGGTCTTTATGAGGAAGCTCTTGATCGACTTCAGAAAGCTGTTGTGATGAATCGCCAGGCTAAAGAGCAGCTGTTGGAGGGGCATGGGCTGGCGGCTATGGGAGACATCTATCATGATTTAGGAGAACATGAACAAGCCGTTTATCATTATCAAGCATCTTTCGAAATACGGCAGAAGATCGGTGATTTTAGGGGCCAAGGTTGGATGCTTCACTCACTTGCCCTGGTGTATTCCGATCAGGATTTGTATGATAAAGCGGGTGATTATTTAACACAAGCACAGACTATTGCGGAAGAGTGTGATGATATGGAACTTCATCATGCGTGTAACCATATTTTTAGTCAATTACCAGGGAAATAATAATTAATAATTGTACCCCAAATTAGGCAAGGAAGTATTGCACCATGAGTATTTTCAGGTGGAATTAACATTATTTGTTTTCATGCCAAGATAAGAAAGGAGATTGGTGTTATGCCACGATACGTCATCGAAAGGACTCTACCAAAATTGTCGTCTGAGGAATTACAAGAAATCGGGAAGAAGGTTGTTGAGGTAGCTGAAAAAATGCCCGGTGTTGCATGGATCAAAAGCAGTATCTCTGAATCCGAAGGCAAATCCTATTGTGAATTTGAAGCCCCCAATTCAGAAGCTCTTCAAGAACACTCTAACCAAGTTGGTCTACCTGTTGATAAAATTACCGCTGTAGAGGTGGAGGTCGATCCAAGTATGTTCCGATAGGAACTTGAATTTGTCTGAATTTTTTTTTATTGCATATCTCTTTTGGTGATTTTAATTATTAGAAAATCTCAATATTAAAGATTACTCCAAAATTATTTGGATATAATAATTGATGATCTACCACTGTATCTGGTGGTCTGCTAAAATTAGTTCTGATTGCATGTATCACTAAATATCACAACTATTTTTACAATGCTAAAAATTGAGGTATCTCCAACATATACCCCGGAAATAGTGGCTCTCAGCGTTTGTGATATCATCACTCTCAGCATTCAGGGGATGGCGGGCGTTATCTGCTATCTATTTCAACCTTTTAAGCACCTGAATTGTTTGAGATATCCAAACAATATTGCAAAAATGGCTGAATTTGTGCTATGGCAAGAGATACATGACATTTCGTAAATGCTCAAATCACCATCAAAACCAGAAAGTATCACAAAGTTTTCTAAATGAGAGATAGTCCCAATTTATTTTTATCCTCGTGATAATTGTTTTTTAGCATCCTAAAGGAGAATGAGGGTCCAAAATTTAGTCATAAATTTGCTTTCTTGGAATACTGGGCAGTGGTTTTCCCTTATACTTTTTAAAACATTGCTATAAATGCATTTGGGCTAAATTGGATTAACGGGGAAGGGTTAGGCTGACTTTATTGTACCTTCAGGCGGGAAAGACGCTGGATTCTCCGTGTGATGGTCGAAAAATTGATAAATAGAGGAGGCTTAGATCCATAGGTCGATTTTAAAGCCTGTTAGATCGGCGAAAGGCTGAGGCCGAGCACTTGAAAAACGAAAATCCCGGTGCATGCTGCATAATTCCAGATCAGGAACACCGGGGCCGGAATCTCGGACCTCTATTTCGACGACATCCAACTTTCTTTCAGCGTCGACATATATATGGGGTTACAGCAATACCTACAGGTTATTCCACCCGGACGAACAATCAGCGGCTGTATAAATTGGCCGGTTCCGTGATATCGGCTGTATTCAACAAGGAGATGCAGAGGAAACATGCACACCGAACCCATACCCATCAAATGGAATGAAAGCACGGACGTGATTGTCATCGGCAGTGGTTTTGCCGGGCTTTCAGCCGCCATCGAGGCGGCGGAGGCCGGCGCCGAGGTGATGGTTTTGGAAAAAATGAAAATCAAAGGCGGCAATTCACTGATCAGCGACGGTGCATTGGCCGTTGCCGGATCGGATTGGCAGGTGCGCGACGGGGTTAAAGACTCGCCGAAACGCATGCAAAGCGATATGCAGGCCGCGGGGCTCGGGCTGAATCATCCCGAACTGGCCGCACTGGTCACGCGGGAATCCCGGAATATCCTGAATTGGACCATCGATCATCTGGGGGTTCGATATATGGACCGCCTGGATCAACTGGGGGGCCACTCCGTTCCCCGTAGCGTGACCACCCACAACAACTCCGGGGTGGCCATCGTCCGCAAGCAGCTTGCACACCTGAAAAGCCTCCAGGTTAATATCCGCACCCGAGCCTATCTCACATCTTTATTAAGGGATTCCCAAGGGGTCGTCCGGGGTGTTGCCTACCGTAACGGCTACCTTTTCGGTCAACCCGATAGCGGCGAAACGATGACCCTGGCAGCCTGCAAAGCCGTCATCCTGGCCACGGGCGGTTTCGGGGCTGATGTACCCTTTCGATCGGTCCAGGATCCCCGGCTGGATGAAAGGATTGCCCACACCAACCACCGGGGCGCAACCGCCGAGGGGCTCATCGCCGCCTTGAAGTTGGGCGCCACCCCGGTCCACCTCTCTTGGATCCAGTTGGGGCCATGGGCCTGTGCGGATGAGAAAGGCTTTGGAAAGGGGGCCTCCTTTGTAAGTTATGCCGTGTTTTCGGGCGGAATCATCGTCAACCCGGAGACCGGAGAACGTTTTGTCAACGAACTGGCGGACCGTAAAGTTAGAGCGGATGCCATTCTAAAAACCGGCCAGATCTGTATCGGCGTTGTGGATTCGGCCGGGGCGGCCAGGGGCGAGGAGATGCTGGCACCATGCCTGAAACGCGCGTATGTGCAAAAATTCAATCATCTAAATCAGTTGGCAGAGGCTTACGGGATGCCGGCCGGACGGTTTCTTGCCACGGCCAAACGGTTCAACCGGGCATTTGGCGATAGAAAGCAAGATGAGATGGGCAAGCCCCTCCTGCCAGGCACCGGCCCCATAGTGGACCCACCTTTTTATGGCGTTCGGATTTGGCCCAAAGTCCATTACACCATGGGCGGATTGAGGATTAACTCGAGGGCCGAAGTGATTGATCTGGCTGGCAAGCCCATCCCCAGGTTGTTCGCCGCCGGCGAGGTAACGGGCGGGTTCCACGGTGCCAGCCGACTGGGAAGCTGTGCCATACCCGAATGCCTTATCATGGGACGCTTGGCAGGGAAAAGCGCCGTCAAAAGATAACGCTAGTTTTTGGGAAATAGGGCTTGTTAAAAATGTTCCGATTGAGGTGATTGACGCTTCTTTGGAAAAACATTGATGACTGATATTGGCACGAATATTGTCACAGTGGAATGGGACGAGGAGAATATAAACAAGGGAGGTAATAAAGTGCAAATTAGTGGTGTGGCTGTTATCACCCTCAAGTTTGGCAAGGCAACCCATGCCAAAGATTATATCTTTGCCACGGATGAAGAACAAAGAAAAGCATGGGGTGAATTACAACCAAGATTAATAGCTAACAGGCGAAATGAAAGCCAATTATTTAAAGCCCACATTTCATACAGGTTTCTCAAATACATTTCATATTACGTTGATCGTGGAATACCTTGTATACATCAAACCTAAAACATGCCCCTTAAAACTGGTGATAACCAACAAAGCTGGAATTTTGAAAGGCTAAAAAACTTTATGGTATCCAGGATCGTTGCTTGGACGGCTGTATTCAATGTACCTGCTATTATAATGGTTTGGCACCATGTAAAAATGTCGGATATACGAATTATATCATCATACATTTCGATATCTGTCGAATTAAAGATCATGGATATCTTTAATCAAGTCCATCTCTATTTTCCATCAATTCACCCCATCAATTAATGCCACAATGTGGAATATAACTATTTGAAATGTTAAACAATATACCATTTGACATACAAACTTCCTTATAATATAAGACTTAAAATTCATGAGGCTTTGCTCAAGTACAGCTGGCCTGGAAACGTTCGAGAACTTCAAAATGTTATTTATCGGCATTTCACTTTGAACCAGTTTGACATCACCCCACAAACCACGACAGGAAAAAGGAGGGATAAATGATTATCAACAAAGTAAAATATAAATTAATATCGGCCGCCACCGTATTGTTAAGTCTTACGTTATCGGCTTCCCTGGCATTTGCCAGCGGCGGTGGACCGGTTACAGCAGCCGAGCCCTTAGGTGTTGAGAAAGATGCAACTGTCTCTACTCAGAAGATCAACAAAGATCTGCTCAAAGTACTTCCCTTCAAAGACTCCCGCGATTTTGAAAATGCCCAAAAGGGGTTTATAGCCCGTGGAGAGAACGTAATCAAGGATGAGAAGGGGAACATCATATTCAGCACCAAGGAATTTGACTTTATGCAGGACTTGAAAAAGAAAGCCCCTGCTACGGTCAACCCAAGCCTTTGGCGTCAGATGCTGCTGGTTAATATTGCTGGCTTATTTAAAGTACATGAGCATATCTACCAGGTCCGTAACTATGATCTTTCCAACCTGACGATCATCGAGGGAAAAAGTGGTCTGATCATTATGGATCCGCTCGTCTCTGCAGAAGCGGCTAAAGCAGCACTTGATCTCTACTTTGAACATCGCCCTAAAAAACCGGTTGTAGCCGTGATCTATTCACACTCTCATGTTGATCATTTCGGTGGAGTGCGCGGTGTTGTTGATGAAGCCGATCTAAAGGCCGGCAAAGTGAAGATTTTTGCACCTTACGACTTTATGGAAAATGCCATTGCCGAGAATGTGATGGCGGGTAACGCTATGAGCCGCCGTGCTTCTTACATGTACGGCAATGTTCTTCCAAAAGACGTTAAAGGCAACATCGGGAGCAGGTCTGGGTTCTACGACCTCTTCAGGGAATGTAACACTGATCACACCGACACATTTCATCACAGACGATTGGGAAGATCATGTCATAGATGGGCTGCATTTTGGATTTCAATTGACGCTGAATACTGAAGCTCCATCTGAAATGCATTACTACATCAAAGAGTATCGTGCATTATGTCCTGCCGAAAACGTCAACCACACCATGCACAATCTCTACACACTACGCGGGGCGAAAGTACGAGACTCAAGAGTTTGGGCAAAACACCTTGACAACATGCTTTTGAAATGGGGCGACCAATCTGACGTACTTTTTGCACCGCACCACTGGCCAAGTTGGGGCACCGAAGATATTAAAGAGCATGTTGCCAAACAGCGTGACACCTACAAATTCCTTCACGATCGCGTACTCCACCTGGCAAATCAAGGTTTTACCATGGATGAGATTGGCGATATGGTGAGACTGCCTGCAGAACTTGACAGCACCTGGGCAAGCCATGGCTACTACGGCAGTATTAGCCACAATGCGCGTGCAATCTACAACTTTTATTTGGGCTATTTTGACGGAAACCCTGCCCATCTTCATAAACTTCCACCAGAGCCTGCGGCAAAAAAATATGTCGAGTTTATGGGAGGAGCGGATAATACCATTAAGCAGGCCCAAAAAACCTATGACAATGGCGAATACCGTTGGACTGCGCAGGTTTTAAGCCATGTAGTTTTTGCAGATCCAGACAATCAGAAAGCGAAAGATCTCCTGGCTGACACTCTGGAACAGTTGGGATATGTGGCGGAGTCAGGCCCATGGCGTAACTTCTATCTCTCAGGCGCACGCGAGTTGCGGACCGGAGTCAAAGCTATGCCAACTCCAAATACCGCAAGCCCGGATATTATTCAAAACATGTCGGTAACGATGATGCTCGATTACATAGCAGTACGTCTTGATTCGGAAAAGGCTGCAGGCAAAAAGATGAAAATTGGATTTAACTTCACTGATGTCAACGAGCTCTATACCCTGTTTCTGGAGAACTCAACGCTCAATAATCGTGTTGGTCTTGAAGATGACGCCGAAAGCACCATTATAACCACCCGTGCAACACTCAATGAGATCCTACTGGGCAAATTGACTGTAGACCAAAGCTTAGAGAGCGGTGCAATCAAAGTTGAAGGCACAAAAGGTAAGTTCAAAGAGCTTCAGGGGATGTTGGTTAACTTTGAATTTTGGTTCAACATCGTAACTCCTTGATGTTACGTGTCAATAAGAATAATCTTCAAATATGATGCAGGCCGAGGCGCCAAGGCGCATTTTCAATGCATCTTCAGAAGCCAACAAATCGCTGCAGGCCGACTTCGGGTTCCGCGATCAGCGCGAAACCCGAAGCGCCGGAGCACTGACACTACAGATAACTGCTATCTGGAATCAAAACCCTTTCCAAAAATTTGAGATATCCAAATCATATCTTACCGAGGGGCAGCGACTAAACGTTGCTGCCTTTCAAATTGTCAAAGAGCATTTTGAAATTAAAAGCTAAATCATCGATACAAATTGCCGATATTAAAATCAGGCACATGATGTGCCTTTGTCTCGATTCCTTCTTGATATAGGGGGCGGTTGACGAATCGCCCCCGAACCTTTTCGATTTTTATTCATTTCCGCTGCATACTGTAAATGGCCTTAATGCTTTTCTACAAGATCGTTTAATTCAATTATTTTGTTTGCATCAATGTGTTTTTTAACCATGTCATGCATAGCTTCTAACGTCCTTCTCATTCCGGCCACATTGATGCTAATCCGATAAATAAATAATGGAATCAGCAAACCTAAAATTCCAATAAAAATTAATGCAACCCCTATCCCAAGTCTGGCTATCTCATTAATTTCCATTCCAAACATTTCTGTCCCCCCTTTGCTGATTAAAATTATCAGTTAATCCACGTTTTGAATAAAGCGCCTGTAAACCCTTGATATCCCGTGAATGGTATACTGTGTCTTTAAAAAGATCGTTCAAGCTGGGGCCTCTCAGCCTGCCATTAAGAATAAATTTGTTTGACATCAGAATATCGGGCTGATACTGAAAAAGCAATTGTTCATATTTAAGCCAACGGTAAACCCTGTGGAGATTGCCATGGTTGAATTATAAAGCCCCATTTCTTGTATAGATTTGGGGTTTTTGCATTTGGGATATCCAGATGAAACATGTACTTTGTCTTGGATGCAGATAATGGCAAGATACATGAACCCAGAACTCCGTCAAATTTGGGGCAATTTTAAAGCATATCACAACTTTAGCCGAAGTGCCGATACTCTCAATATCGGTACTTGGGTGATATTTGGTTTTCTGGCAACATAACTCCGGGTTCTCTAATTTTCCGTTCTTGACAACATACCACATTGTATTACATTCAAAAAGCATTTAAGATCTTTTTTTGTGGGAGGAAAAAACTGACTCTCTCTATTCTTACCTAAAAGTGTTCCCTGATCTTAAACGCGACGACCGACCCAGCGTGTGTTTCAACAAGTTTGAAATAGCGTATTACCGACAAACATCAAAGAGGAGGAAACAACCATGAAAACAATGCACATTTTAGCTTTAGGAATAATGGCCTTGGCGCTCGCTTTGGCATCGGGATCTGCCGAGGCGCAGCTTGTGTTGAAGATAGAAGACCCCGCCCTGATTGACGGAGTGTTACAGGTCGAAGACAACGATCTCGTCTGGGATCTTAACCCCTTGGAAGGTATAATTTTAGCAGTAATCAATGAGAACGGCGTATCAACCGTTATAAATGCCATAAGCTCGCAAGAGAAAACCGCGCCGCGACTCGTGCTGGATCTTGATGGTTTTTATTTTAGTCCTTCGGATTCAGTGACTATCTCGCTGACGGATACGGACTTCAAAATCTCCGAGGAGACGCCAGGCCAAGCGACCGTGGCCGGACTTCAAGACACTGGCAACGTTGCCTCGTTTACCTTCTCCGGCGGCAATCAGCCATTCGAGCCAGGCTTCACTATCACTACAGGCAGCGTGAGCGAACGTGAGATCAGTGCTGTGCAGGATGTGTCCGTTGCTCCTGTGGGTTCGTTGACGCTTTCTGGAGTTATCGAGAAGGGTGAAAGTGTTGAAGAATTGATCGAGATGACTTTCACCATGATATTGCAGGTCGGCAAGTCGGCAGAGATAAACTGTCCGCCGAATATCCTTGGGCAGACGGTCTCCATGTTGGGAAAGGTGGAGGATGGCTGTGTGATCCAGGACTCAATCATCGAAGACGGTGATGTCCAAGTGAAGGGTGTCTCTGGCTTCTCAATTGTTAACACCAAGGTTCGTAATGGTAACATCGACATTGAAAACGTGAGCGGCCTGGTCACGGTAGACCGAAACAAAGTCACCAATGGTGATATCGAGATCAAGGAAACGGACACCCCCAGGGTAACCCGAAACGTCGTCAATGGCGACATGACAATAAACGAGAACGACAACCCGCGCGTCGCCAGAAACGTCTTCTCGAACGGCGACATGATTGTTAGGGATATCACTGGACGAACGGGGGTCGTCCAAAACATCGGTTTGGGAACCGCCAATCTTGAGGTCGACGAGAACGCGCGCGCAGTCGTTAGGGACAATACGACGAACCGGGACATCTCGTGCAAAGACAATGTGATCCTGCGCGCAAGCGGAAACGAGGCGGACCGCAGGGTCGAATGCCCGAAACAGGAGGACGGAGGTCTTTTCGATTGATATAATTTGCGCTTCC
>PVMK01162128.1_pt1 | contig 16543 bp, 13 predicted proteins | sample 1853481 | NCBI WGS metagenome assembly PVMK01 (sample SAMN08533507, study PRJNA380276) | Marine sediment metagenome, whole genome shotgun sequencing project.
TTGCGACCACGGGCGTAGGCGTCTACCCAAACGACGGCCGCGTCGTATGATTTCTCGACCCGGGCCATCGTCTCGAGCAGTGCGTCGACATCGGGCGCCGGCAGGCGGCTGATTTTGACGAAAGGCGATGGGATTGGTTTGAGCTGGAGCGTCGCTTCAATGATGATACCGAGCAGCCCGATGCCGCCCACGACGGCCTTGAAGAGTTCGTGAGACCGGTCGATGGTAAGCGTCTCTCCGTTGGCAAGCAGGAGGGTGAGGCGGACAACCTGGTGGGAGAAGCTCCCATGGTGCCATGCGTCCTTGCCGTTGACGTTGGCACAGATTGCGCCTGCGACACTGGAGTGCGATTCGGTCGGGCTGGCCGGAAGCGTGAGCAGACCGTGGTGGACCACCTGATAGATATCGATGAGTCGCATGCCGGCTTCGACGGTGATCTGCGCGGCCTCCTTGTCGAACTCGATGACCCGGTTCATGGCGCTCATATCGAGGAGGGCGTGGCCGTCGTTGAGCGCAAGGTCCCCGTAGCCGCGCCCGGCCCCGCGTGCGCAGATGGTCATGTCGTGCTGCCGGCAGTAGGCCAGCGCCTCGCGGCATTGTTCGATCGTCGTTGGGCGGGCGACAAGGGAGCGCGTTCGGATGGAGCCAACCAGTGAGGTCAGCTCTTTCCACTCCATGAAGCTCGGGATTTCCTGGGTTTTAGGTTGCATTGCGGATTTCCGATATCACACAGCTATCATGCGTTCAGATATCGTTTATTGGTTGATTAGTTGATTGGTTAAGCGGTTATAAATATGGATTTATCCCACATTTGCAAAATAAAATGAGCTGTTTTCATAGCAAATTAGGAGGTCTGGCGTTGGTAAATAACTACCGGGATTCAGGTACCGGATATCGGTCGTATTGTCAAGGAAGCAATTTTTAAAAGAAGGGAAACTTAAAACGGTTATGCATGAACTCCAGACCTCGTTGAATAGTTTACGGGTTGACGATATCTGTATTAATAAGTAATTATAATTTTTTCAAATAGTTGGTTCGCGCTTTTTCCAAACCATCATTCGGCAAAAACTGAATTCGGTTGGCTGCCACTTGCCAAAGAGGAGTATCTTGCTTATGTTAACTCAATTATGTGGAAAGCTGCCGAGATTAGGATGTAAAATAGTATGGTTATGGAAAATAGAATTTTAATATCAGTTCAAATTATCAATAGGCTGTTTATTCTTCTGATGATTTTAGCAGGTTACAGCATTGCACATGCCGGCCCGATTGAATCACCATTGCTGATCCATAAAGATCAGCGTTACATTGTGCGAAGTGAAACTATTCGGGTCGTAACCGCTTACAATGCCGGAGACCCCAGGCAAACGGACGACACCCCCTGCATATCAGCCAGTGGAGAAAATATCTGTAAAGCCCTGGCAAAAGGTAAAAAGCGATGTGCGGCAAACTTCGTTCCATTAGGTTCACGTTTACACGTGGAAAAAATCGGGGTGTGCCTGGTAACAGATCGAACCAACAGACGGTACCGCAACCGGGTAGATATTGCCATGCAAAAGGATGAGTACCATAAAGCACGTCGATTCGGTCGACAGAAACTGACGGTAAAAATTATTGATATCAGCCAGGAATCCCGTTAGCCGTGCTAAAAGATCGGTAAATATGTCAAAGGCCAATGACTTTATTTGCAATGATGCGTTATTTCAACGGATTCGTTTAAATCTATGTAAATTTAAAGTATTGCCCCATGAAGACGACAGGCTTAAACACGCTGCCGTGGCGATAACTATCGTTGATGTATTCCATGGACCGGATTTACATGGTTTGTCACAACCTGATCATTGGGACAAAAATGCAGCGCTGATTCTCACGCGAAGAACTTCTCAGCTCAGGCATCATTCAGGCCAATGGGCGCTTCCCGGAGGACGTATGGAGGAAGGGGAAAGTGAGGAGGATACGGCACTGAGAGAACTTCAGGAAGAAGTGGGACTGGAGCTGAATGGAGACAGCATACTCGGACGTCTGGATGATTTCGCGACCCGTTCAGGATTTATTATCACTCCGGTAGTAATCCGGGGAGGCTCCGGTGTAAATCTCACACCGAATCCCGCAGAAGTGAAATCTGTCCATCGGATACCAATCTCAGAGTTTATGCGTGAAGATGCGCCCATACTTCAACAAATTCCTGAGAGCCGGCATCCCGTCTTGCTCATGCCGGTGGGAGTAACCTGGATTGCAGCACCAACGGCCGCGTTGATCTATCAATTCCGGGAGGTGGCGATTCTGGGTAAAGATACCCGGGTGGCACACTATGAACAGCCGTATTTCGCATGGTCTTAGGGCAGGTATGGACTTTGGTATTATTACAGAATTCGGGCATGGTCATAAATATGGCCATTAGATCTCTCACAGAGCCCACAGAGTACGCAGAGAAAAATCAAAAACTCTGCGACCTCTGCGGGCTCTGCGAGATAACAAGAAAATGCTTACAATTAAGCAAATTTCTGATGGTCGGAATTAGAACCGACCCCCAGAATTCAGAAATATAATGCGCTAACCTTAACAGAGAGGTTACCATGGACTGAACAACATTGACCCTGTTTCTCAAAAAGAGTGGCGGGGTTTTTTATTTTCCGTATAACGTTAATTTTGATCCCAGAATGCTCATTTCAAATGAAATCGTAGCCGATATCGAAGAGAACCCCATATTGAAACGCTTAAAATCACGATTAATCACTGGCTAATTGCTTCTAAATGGAGATCTATAAATGAAAAGCTGTGAAAAATGCAAATTCAGGGCAAAATATGATAAAAATCCCCGATCCTTGTTAGGCCGTATTTGGAGATGGCATATCGGCTGGTGTCCGGGCTGGAAGTCCTATCTCAAGTCTTTATCGACTAAGGAAAAAGAAAAAATGGCTACGCTCTATGGTAAGTAAAGACCTTGTTGAATAGTTTAAACGATATCTGTAATTAGCAGGGAGGTTTTTAATGTTATTGGATTCGAGTGGCGGGAATGTTTTGCCGGATAATCTGGAAAATATATTACCACCCGGTCAGAAAGATCGCTTCAGGCAGCAGATCGAATTTATACTAGAGGTTGATAAGCTGAAGAATGTTCTGCGAAGGACGATTTTGATGGATCGCTCGCGACGGGAAAATTCGGCCGAGCACTCGTGGCATATTGCCTTAACGGTTCTTATTCTGTCTGAATATGCGAAAGATTCGGATGTCGATTTGTTTCGGGTGATGAAAATACTGCTGGTCCATGACCTCATCGAGATCGATGCCGGCGATACTTACTGCTACGACGATCAGGGAAGACAGGATCAGGCCCAGCGAGAAAAAAATGCGGCGGATCGGATTTTTAATCTCCTGCCGGCGGATCAGGCAAAGACTTTGCGGGAACTCTGGGATGAATTTGAAGAAAGAAAAACGCCCGAATCAAGGTTTGCCAATGCATTGGATCGGTTACAGCCCTTCTTGCACAATTATGTTACCGAGGGACAAATCTGGCAGGAAAACAACATAAAAAGCGACCAGGTAAAATCACGCATGCGCCCGGTAAATGACGGCGCTCCGATTCTCTGGGATTATGTGAGTTCTTTGATTGATGATAGCGTAAAAAAAGGATTTCTTGCCGACTAAGTAATAAAGACCTCGTAATTTACTATGAAAACAGCTCTTTTTTTTGGACATTATTAATATCCATCAGCGCCAAATTGAGGGATTTAGGCATTGAGGGATTGAAGGATTAAAGGATAAAATAAATAAATAAAAACAGATAGAATTCCTGAATTCCTCAATCCCTTAATTCCCGAATTAGACCCATATCCAATTTTTATGCAATCCCACAATATGGAACCAAAATCACCTAAACCCATAATTGATGCCAGCAACCTTACACGAATATACGCACTGGGCGGTAGTGAAGTCATCGGTATCAACACGATTGATCTTCGTATTGCTGCCGGGGAGCTGGTGGTTTTGAAAGGAAACAGCGGTTCCGGCAAAAGTACCTTGCTGTCTCTGCTGGCCGGTCTGGATCGACCGACCCGTGGTGAATTGACGGTGGCAGATCATGACCTCACTGCAGCGACACCTGCTAATCTTACTCATTTTCGGCGGGAAGTCGTGGGGATGGTGTTTCAGGCCTTTAACCTGATGCCGACTTTAAACGTACTTGAAAATGTCAGCCTTCCCGGATTGCTGGCCGGGAAAAACTCCGCTGCCGTCAAGTCAAAGGCAATAGAACTGTTGGACTGGCTCGGCCTCAGCCGGCGGCGGAATCACCTTCCGGCTCAGCTTTCCGGTGGTGAAATGCAGCGCACAGCGATTGCCAGAGCGTTGATCAATGATCCGGACATTATTCTTGCCGATGAACCCACCGGGAATTTGGACAGCCGAAACGGGCAGATTGTGGTTGATTTACTGGCCGAATTGAACAGGAAATGGAAGCGAACTGTTATCATAGCGACCCACAGCTCCCTGGCAGGCTCTCTGGCCACTATTAAAATCAGTCTGAAAGACGGAATGATATCTGATGGATAAGCCAGGTTAAGCGGTTCAGGGTTCAACGTTCCGGGTTGAAAAAAACCATACAGCCTGTATCAAAGGGATCGTGTCTTCATTTGGTTATAAAGCCGTTAGGCGTTCACGGGTTCAAAGCCCGCCCTGGCCTCTCTCCGAGTTGTATGCTCTATATGCTCTACGAGCAGGAAGCCGGCTCGTAGGGGCACGATCCTACGCCTCGGAGAGTGCGACGTGAGGTGGCTATGAAATTGCTTTCACATTCTATGGGCTTGGCTTTCCATCACAACATCTTGACATGCCGGGTCTGGGCCAGGGGTTGCATTATCGTCCCTGGACTGCATTTGGGATGCGTATTTACGAGAAGAGCGTCAGCTTCGTCAGGCTTAATCCAAAATTTGGAGCCAAATTGACAGTTATTTGGAAAAATAAGCATTTTTACGAGGACTTCGGGTCTTTAATGCCTTCCTTGTCCTTAACCCTGAACCTGGAACCCTGAACCTGGAACAGATCAGTTTAGTTTGTTTACAATATCAATTGTGCAGAGCATATTCTTCTTCTTTAAATTTTTTGTCTGGTTCAGTCTGCGCAACATGCGAAAGCACCCGGGCCGGGCACTGACCGTACTTCTCGGGATCGCGCTGGGGGCCGCGGTATTTACCAGTGTGAGACTTTCCATCCATGCCTCGCTGGATTCTTTCAGCCGAAGTATGGAATTGATTGCCGGACGGGCCGACCGGGTCTTGATTCGACCGGGGGGGAGCGTGCCGGAGCAACTGGTTGCGAAATTAATAAAACATCCCCTCATTGAGAGCGTTTCTCCCCTGCTTACCATTTATATCCGACCCGGACGGCCCAATTCAGATCCCTTTCTCCTGATCGGCTTTGACCCTATTTTGGACCGCTCCTTTCGTAACTGGCAAATTGCCGGGAACGCCAAAAAAGAAGCCGATTCCTGGCTGAATCTATTAAAAAACCCTTACACTCTGATCATCGGAAAACCCCTGGCGCTCAAATATCAATGGCGTCAAGGCGACTTTATTTATCTGGAAAATGCCCGGCAGACGGCACGGTTTCGAATCACCGGAACTCTGGCATCACAGGGTTTGGCCCTGGCTGAAGGCGGCCGCGTGGCTCTCACGGACATTGCCACCTTTCAGGAGTTCACCGGGGACTACGGGAGGGTGGACCGCATCGATTTGCGCTTCAAGCCCGGTGTCACGGACCGGGACCTGGCAGCAATACGCAAAATTTTGCCTGCAGGCGTTGTGCTGAGTTCACCTCTGGCTGCCAAAGAAAGCGGGCAGGCGATGATACGGGCCTATCAGCTCAATCTTTCCATTTTAAGTTTTGCATCTTTGTTTGTGGGTATGTTTCTGGTCTACAGTCTGGTGGCATTGAATGCCGCTTCCCGTCGTCACGAACTGGCGGTTTTGCGATCCACCGGCGGATCGGCTTACCTGCTGCTACTCGTATTTCTGGCCGAAGGTGCGCTTTTTGGCATTGCCGGCTGGATTGCAGCCATTCCCGTCAGCAGCTTTCTGGTGAAGTATTTGTTGCACGGGGTGAGCCAGACCATTTCCACCTTGTTTGTTCGCGTGCAGGTGGACACCATCTCTCTCAGCTTATGGGAGATTGCATTGAGTTTTGGCGTAACGGTGTTCATATCCGTCCTGGCGGCGCTGCAACCTGCCTGGGAAGCCATGCAGGTTTCACCCAAAGAAGCTCTGGAAATATCCCAGCATGGCATGCGGGTCAAAAAATCTCCTCGCAACCTCGCCCTGGCAGGTCTGATCTGTATCATACTGGTTTTGCCGTTGTCGCGGCTTCCCGGTGTGCTGGGTGTGCCGCTACCGGGTTATCTTGCTTTTATTCTTCTTTTTGTGGGGTTTTCTTTGCTCGTTCCCTCGTTTCTGGTACATATGGGCAATACGCTTTCGCCCCTGCTGCGTCGGTTTGGCGGGGTGCCGGCGTATCTGGCGGCCCGGTATGTGCGCGACAGCGGGACCCGCACCGCCGTTTCCGTCGGGGCGCTTATTACGGCCGTGGCATTGTTTGCATCGCTGGTTATTATGATCCACAGCTTTCGCCGGACGGTGGAAATATGGACCTATCAGACCATCAGCGGTGATTTGTTTCTGACACCGAAACTCAACGAAGTAAACCAATTTCGTCAGCCGATTTCCCCACAGGTGGCGGCCTGGTTTCAGACCCTGGACAGTGAGATCGAAATTGTACCCAATCGGCGATATTTTCTCAGATATGACAATCTTCCTTACGAATTCGAGGCCCTGGATCTGGATGTCTTTTTAAAGTACGCTGATTTTTTCTGGATGAAAGGTGAACCGGATAAAATTCGATCCCGCCTGGGTCGCGGAGAAGGGGTGATTATTTCCGAAGTGTTTTCAAACCGCACGGGGTTGACTGTCGGGGATACATTCAAGGCCCGGATTGAAGCGTCCCTGGTTGAATTACCGATTTTGGGAGTGGTGCGGGATTATCGTACCCAGGGCGGTGTGGTCTTTTATTCCCTGGGGCATTTTAAGGCGCGCTATCATGATCCCCGCTGGAGCGGGTTGCGGGTGTACTTCCGGGACCGAAATCAGGATCTGGGCCCTGCGGTTGCCGATCTGCGAACGAAAATAATCGAGCGCTGGGGTGGCGACCTGGATATGATCAGCGGCCAAGATCTGCGGGCGTCCATCCTGCGGGTTTTCGATGAAACATTTGCTGTTACCACGGTGCTTTTGCTCATCGCCCTGGTTATAGCGGCATTGGGAATTACCACGACCCTGACGGTTCTGGTATTGGAACGCTCCCGGCAGCTTAATACGCTGTTTGCGATTGGAGCCGGTTTCGGCCAGATCCGAGCCATGATCTTCTGGGAGGCGGCATTCATGGTGGCGGCGGGTGAACTGGGCGGGATTGTCTGCGGCTTCATCCTGTCTTATTTACTGGTGTATGTGATCAACCGACAATCATTTGGCTGGACATTTCTATATGGGGTGGACTGGGCCGCGCTGGGTATGTCGCTGCCCTTGATTATTCTGACCGCACTGGCAGCGGCTCTTCCGGCCGTAAAGATGGTTTTTCGGCAACCACCGGCAACACTGTTACGGGAATGAAGATTGGGTATCGGGTAATGGGTATTGGGTATTGGGTAATGGGTATGGGGCAGAGGGGCGACGGCAGAGTTGAAGGTGGGACGGTGAGAGGTTGGGAAGGGGAATAAATTGAAGTCGGAATTTGGAATGCGGAATAGGGAAAGAAGCCCAAAGAGTCGGGGATGGAGTACAGAGTAGATGACAGAGGGAATTGAGGGTGGAATGGGGAAGGGGAATGTGGAAGGGGGAATGGGGAATGCGGAAAAAGAGAATATTGAATATTGGGGCTTGGTTCTAATATCGGCCACGGCTTATTCGTAGGTTGGGTTGAGCATCCCGATATCTTTTGTTGGGTTTCTCCGTCTCCGGCGGACCAACCTACTTGCCAGCCATTTTTTAGCTGTCAGCGAAACCCAACAAAATGGACTGAGCATAGAAGGGCATAGGGGCAGAGGGAATTGAGGGCGGAATGTGGAAGAGAATACCCGCCTGCCTATTAGTGCGATGGGTTGGTGTAAAAATAAATATCAAATAGTGTAAATTACAAGAAAATTACATTCACTTACTTTTTAATCAAAGAATTCTTCGCAGCTCTGCTGCGGGGTAAGAGGTGCGAGCGAAGCGAGCTTCCTTTTGAGTACAGAGCTTGCTCTGGGGTTCATACCTTTGATTAAACTTTTTAATTTTTTTAAATCTTACTTTATTGAAGAAAAAAACCCGAGGCCGTTATGGTCTCGGATTTTTTGTGTGTTAAATTAAGATTTACTTGACTTGATGATCGGAATTTATGATATCTGTATTATTGGCAGGGTTGTGATTATGGCAAGATGAAATATCCTAATGGCTCAAATTGCGTTTAGAATCAACAAGTATCACAAATTTATCTCAATGTTAGATACTCTCACAGTCAAGGCATTTTAAAATAACAGTGCAGAAATATTAATTTCTTGACATTTAGAATTTCGGACACAGACGATAGGAGAATTAAAATGTTTGTAATGAAAAGAACATGGACAAGTTACTTACCAAGATTGTTATTCATTCACTGTTTGACTATCATATTGTGCCTATTTATAGGGATTATTGCCGTTTCTCAAGCCACCGATGATAACGATGGAATTAATTCGCCTTCAAATAAGTTAAAAATACAAAAGCTTGAAGTCGAGATTGAGAAGCTCCAAAACGAAATAAGAAATATTGAGATTACGAATAAAGCGATGGGTCCAAGAACGAGATGGTTTTCAACTGTTATTGGTGCAATTGGCGGTTTAGCCGGTGCGATGATAGCTCTTACAATATGGTTTCTTGGCAGATCAGCTGCTAAGAGGTATCAGGAAGTGCAGAGCTCTAAAGATTCACAAGAAAAACTCAAATTAAAGCAAGATAAAGAACTGGCACGTGAAGTACACAATTTAGAATTGTTCAAAGCGTTGGGCTCCGATGAACCGCTTACTTCACTCGCTGCGGCATCAGTGCTCTTGCAGAGACTAAAACAGTTTCATAAAAATGAGCAGGAAAACAATCTTACTGATACTGAGACATTGGAGCAGCCTACAATCACTCAAGTATTGCTATCCATGCTAAAGAAGCGTGATGAATATTCAGAATCTCATCTTTCATTGATGAAACTCATTGCTGATTCAATGGTAGAATATCTCGGAGCAATCATGCCGGGACCTCAGAAAGATGCGAAAGCTGAGCCTTTAACAGAGAAGTCACCTTTAAAGAGATTCGATTTCCAAAAAACTCATTTGTCAAATTTATGGTGGAAGCTGGTCGATGCTAGAGAAGTGGATTTCTTCGATTCAGAGATTAAGGATGCTGGATTTGCAAAGGCATTATTGGCGGGTGCAATTTTTTTAGAATCGGACCTCACGGGTAGCGTTTTTAAAGAGGCCGATTTAGACAACGCTAACCTGCGTAATACCAATCTGGATAAAACGGTGCTAAAAGGTGCTAACTTATGTAATGCAGATCTCTCGGGTGCAAAAAATATAGGAAATGCGCAGTTATTCAATGCAAAATATAACCACAATACTAAATGGCCCGAAGGTTTTGACCCCAAAGAAGCAAATGCAGTGCTTATTGAGACATAGCCTCGGAAAACGCGAGTATAATGTTAAATCCGATGCGTTTATTAAAAAACATGATTTATTTATATCATATTCTCATAATAGCAGCTCTTATTTGGCAAAGTTTCTCTACGGTCAATTAGTCGATCATGGATTATCCGTCTGGTGGGATTGTGTCTCATTAGGGTATAGCAAAAACTATATGTCAGAAATACAGAAAGCAATTAAGCTATCAGATAATTTTTTGTTTCTTATTAGTAAAGCTGCATTAAAATCACCATTTGTTAGAGCAGAATGGACCGATGCTAAACGATATAGGAAAAATATAGTTCTTGGTTTATGCACCAACACATCACTTCGTATTCCATTGGAGCTTTTGTCGTTTCCATTTATAGATTTAAGCACTATTTGTGTCTGTAACACTGCTATTCAAAAACTATGTAAGATAGTAAGCGAGCGAAGAGAAGTAGAAAGATTAATAAGGCCTCAATAAACAAATGCGTTTCTCAATTTTGTTGATACAGTTGAAAACGCAATCGCTGAAAATGCATCAACGTTAAATGTAATGACAACACTCTCAGATCAAAAAGCAGAGGCACCGTTGCATGGTGATATCAATGGTTAACAAGGAGCATAAACCGCTTTGTTTTGTACTTATGCCCTTTGGCCAGAAGCCGCGCGCCGGTGGGGGTGTCATCAACTTTGATGCTGTATATCATGATCTCATCAAACCGGCCATCGAAACCGCTGAACTCGATCCGCTGCGCGCCGACGTGGAGATGGCTGGCGTCGTGATCCACAAGTCCATGTTCGAGCAACTCATCCTTTGCGAATACGCCGTGGCGGATCTCACCAACGCTAATGCCAACGTGTTATCCGGGCTATGTTTGCGCCATGCTTTGCGGCCGACGAACACTTTATTAAATTTGTTTACGACTGTATCCAGATATGCATACAACCTGCTTTAGAAGAGGTTTCTATAAAGCTGCCGTGATTATCGGCCTGATTCTTTTCGTTTTTGGTCTCAATGTTGTCTTTCCGGTATTTGCCGTCGAACCAGCAGGATACTTTCCGGTAACCGGTCCGTGCTTTCTGGAATTTCCGGAAGACCACGGGGCGCATCCAGGGTACCGTACCGAATGGTGGTATTATACCGGCAATCTACGCTCGGAAACAGGGGACCTCTATGGGTTTCAGTTGACTTTTTTTCGCAGACAGATCAGTCCTCCGGGTGCCGACAAAGCCTGGCCCAAGCCGCCGTCCGCCTGGCGCACCCAGCAGATTTATTCGGCCCACGCTGCCGTTTCAGATGTTGCCGGGAAGCGACATTTGCAGGCCGAATTGGTTTCCCGGGAGGCGCTGACAATGGCCGGTGTTTTGCATCGTCCGCCGGAGACTGTCATATATCTTAAAAACTGGTCGGCCCGCATCGGCTCCCAGGCCCAGGTGCTTAATGTAGATACGGATGAGTTCTCTTACGAGCTGACCTTAAAGCCCTTAAAACCACTGGTTTTGCATGGTCGGGCCGGTTACAGCCTGAAAGGCTCATCTCCGGAAAGAGCCAGCTGCTATTATTCATATACCCGCCATGCGGTGGAGGGTCGATTGACCATCGGAGGGAAAACGTTTGCCGTTAGCGGGCAAGGATGGATGGATCATGAATTCAGCACGGCGTTTCTAGAGCCGGGCATAAAGGGATGGGATTGGTTCAGTTTGCAGTTGTCCGACCGGACAGAAATCATGCTGTTTTTATTAAGGACGGATGATGGTGGGTTCAGCTCGGCTTCCGGCGGAACATTTGTCGACCCTGAAGGGAAAACCAGTCCAATAAGCAGGGATGAATTGGCTGTGAGCGTGCTGGATACCTGGAAAAGCCCCCATTCTAAAGCCGTGTATCCCTCACGCTGGCGTTTGAGGGTTTTGCCATATTTGCTGGATTTAATCATTTTTCCCAACCTGGCAGATCAGGAAATGCGGACTTCTGAGAGCACCGGTGTAACCTATTGGGAAGGAAGTGTGTCGATCAGGGGGACAAGGGACGCAAATCCGATCAAAGGTCAGGGTTACGTGGAACTTACCGGTTATGCTGAAAATTTTGATATGCAGATGTAAGGGGGAAACCGTTCATAGGTTCAGGGTTCAACGTTCAGGGTTAAGGGCAAAGAAGGCATTAAAGATCCGAAGTCCTCGTTAAAAATGCTCATTCCCCCAAATAATTGCCAATTTGGCTCCAAATTTTGGATCAGGCCTGGGATAGTGAAAATATGCTAAACCCGCTTTTACAAAGTTATCCCGTTTTTATTCCTAATGTGAAAGCAATTTCATAGCCACTTCACGTCGCACTCTCCGAGGCCAGAGCGGGCTTGAACCTCTGAACCCTGAACCCCTGAACCTTTAAACCCGTGAACGTCTACAAAATATTGTTATGAAAACCCGCAGAATTTTGCTAAAATCGTAAAGATCCTCCCACTAAGGCACGAAGGCACAAAAAACGGAGACATTCCCATGCACAGCAGAATTTTGTTGCTTATCTCATGCTCGATTGTGATGGTACTATCCGCCTGTTTTCTTAAATCGCAATATACGACGCTGGAAGCTCAACTGGAAGATTCACGGATTCAGAAGTCCCAGGCTAAAAACAGGCTGGAATATCTGGAGAGTGAATTGCCCCAAGCCGAGCGAAGACTTCAACTGATGGCAGCTGAGCTTAAAGATTCGGAGGAAGCGAGAAATAAATGCGCCAAAGACTTAAAAGATTTTCAGGTTCAATACGCTTATCTGAAAAATATTAACCTGCAATTGTCAGAAAACATCAAGATCATGAGCTTGGAACTAAATAAGAAGAAATCCGTCATCGAGCTCCAGGGAAAAGTCATTCAGCTGTTGGATGATACCAAGAAGACCATTGAAACCAGCTTGAAAGATCAGATTGCGGCCCAAGAGGTCGAAGTGATTGAAGCCGGAAATAAACTGAAAGTCATATTTGTGGATAAAATCCTTTTTGATTCAGGAAGTGCTGAAATCAATCCCAAAGGTAAAGAATTGCTGCGGGTGCTGGCAAGTCTCTGAAAGAAAACAAAAATCAGAATATCGTGATTGAGGGCCATACAGATAATATCTCTTTGACAAAGTATTTGATGAAACGCTTTCCGAGCAACTGGGAACTTTCAACTGCCAGGGCTTCAGCAGTCGCCCATTTTTTTCAGGAGGAAGGGGGGATCGATCCGCAAAGGCTTTCCGCCTGCGGATATAGTTTTTACAGACCGGTTGCTCCCAATGATACCGCAGAAGACCGCCGTCAGAACCGACGCATTGAAATTGTGCTGGGGCCGCCTGAATAAGGGCGGAGGGTTCAGGGGTTCAGTGGTTCAGGGGTTCAGAGGTTCAAAGGTTCAAGGTTCCATTCTCGTCGCTGGACTGCATTTGGGATGCGTATTTTCGAGAAAAGCGTCAGCTTCGTTAGACCTAATCCAAAATTTGGTAAAAATTCAGCCAACCGCCGTGAACGCAGCCTCCGGCCCATAGGGCCTACGCCCCGGTGGGAGATCAAGGAGATTTTCTACTAAAAAATAACCTTTTCGGGCTTGGTTCTAACATCGGCCACGGCTTATTCGTAGGTTGGGTTGAGTATCCCGCTTTTGTTGGGTTTCGTTCCTCTACCCAACCTACTATCCAGCCATTTTTGTTCTATCAGAGAAACCCAACAAAATGGCCGAAGATTGAACCATTCCCAACTTTTCTTATAATTTATCCGGAAAATCTCTTTTTAATTGTATTATTACTTTCTCAGCGTTCTCTGCGGTGAACTATTACAAAAATAACAGCCAAATTGGCAATTATTTGGCGAAATGAGCATTTGGAACGAGAACCTCGGGTCTTTAATGCCTTCTTTGCCCTTAACCCCCTGGCCCAGACCTGACTTTACGTTGCTCAATTATTCAGATTCATATTTGGAAACCCGACACGGTCCGTAATATGATCCTATAAGTCGCACCAGGGCAGGCTGAACGTTGAACCCTGAACCTGTGAACGGTTACTTCATTTGAGACACTTCATGCATTATTGGGGAAGTGTCCAGCACTTCCCTGATTTTCTGCGACAGCTGGACGATATCAAAAGGTTTTTGCATATATCCCTTACAACCCAAGCCTATTAATTCTTCGATTTGTTTATTCAAGCTGTAGCCGCTCACCAGAAGAACCTTGACCGTCGGATCTATCTTTTTCAATTCATCATAGGTGTCTTTACCGTTCATTTCAGGCATAATCATATCCAACGCAACCAGATCAAAACCCGCCTTGTTTTCATTGTACAGCTCGATGGCTTGTTTGCCGCTTCGCGCAGGAAATACGGTATATCCGAGTTCCTCGAGCATCAATTTTTCAACCCGTATCGTGCCCTCTTCATCATCTACCAGAAGGATTGTTTCGGTCCCTTTCAATAACTCGCTGTTTATCTCGGCATCAACCGGCTCTTCGAGATCCGATGAGGGCAGGTAGATATTGAAAGTGGTTCCGTGGTCTTTTTCACTGTAAACCCGGATAATACCGTTGTGATTTTTTATGATACCGTAGGCCGAGGCCAGGCCGAGACCGGTGCCTTTACCGACATCTTTGGTGGTAAAAAACGGTTCAAAAATTCTTTCAATGATTTCCTCATCGATTCCGGACCCGGTATCCGTTATGGATACTTTTACATAATTTCCTCCAGGCACTTCAAATGGTTTGCAGTAGTGATCACTCAAATAGACATTTTCCGTCTGGATGCAGAGATCGCCGCCCTGGGGCATGGCGTGCCAGGCATTCAGGTACAGGTTTATCAGTACCTGTTCGATTTGTCCCGGATCGACCCTGACGCTCCAGATGTTGTCCTGGAGTTGTTTGTGGGTCACAATTTCCTTTCTGGTACGGGTGAACATTTTGGCGCTTTTTATTACAGTGTCATTAATACAGGTTTGTTTTAGCGCATATTTTCCTTTTCTGGCAAAACCAAGCAGCTGGTTGGTGAGGTTGGCGGCGCTTGTGACCGCATTTTCAATACCCTGGATGTATTCACCATTCGGATCATCCGGATTTGTTTGCAGCCGCATCAGAGAAATATATCCCTGGATTCCCATCAGAAGATTATTAAAATCATGGGCAATGCCGCCGGCCAGGGTACCGATGGCTTCCATTTTCTGGGAATGGAGCAACTGGCTTTGCAGAAGCCTTTTCTCCTTTTCGGCTTCAATTCGTAAAGTGATGTCTCTGGCAGCATTGAGTATCACAGTGCGGCCTCTGTAGGAAATTGCCCGGGAGTGGATTTCCACGGGGATAAGCTCCCCGTCAGTTTTTGTATGGGAGGTTTCGACGATGATTTTTTGAGGTCTGCCGTCTTGAATGCCTTTGCCAAGTTGGTCGATGATTGAGCGTGCATCCTCCCGGGGTATGATATCGGCTATATTTAACTCGAAAAACAGCTTGGGAGTGTACCCCAACCAGGAATAGGCTGCTTCATTGGCTTCCAGTACATTGCCTTCCAGGTCGAGGATGTACACGGCATCATCGACGTTATCCAGCAGTTCCTTATATCGGGATTGCTCTTCAGCATCTTTCAAATTGGCGAGCATGTAATTGAAAGCCTGAGACAATTGCTTGAATTCCCAGTAATTGCCGATTTTGTCTTCAAACAATAGATCTTTTTCGCCCTCTGAGATTTGAATTGCCTTTTGCGTCATCTGGCGCAACGGTTCCACCATTTTCTTGCCAAGATAGATGGATATCAGAGTAGACACCGCCAGAATGACAATCGAGAGCAATCCAATCCATAAGGTGACTTTTCGCTTTTCAGCGACCAGGGCTTCCAGTGATGATTGGAAATACAGGTTATCAAATCCGTAAATCTTAGATAATATTAATTTTTCCCCCAGCGGAACGAGTTCCAGGTTCATGGCAATGCTTTTACGGATATCGTCATTTAACTGTAACGTCTTTTCAGATGTCAGGCTGTAGAGTTTATCGGGCGTCACTATGTAGACATCGCCGCTTACCGTTTGCAGAACGGAGTTAATCAGCTTTAAATCCCGGGTCATGTCATAAAGGGCATGGGCGGTTCCCATGAGCCGGGTTTGGTGCATAATAGGGGTTGAAAGCCACCACACCAGGCGTATTTTCCCCTCGTCTTGCAAAACTTCCCCGTACGGATACCTTTTCTGAACGAGATCGATCAGTTTGGGTGATAATTGTGGATAAATCTCCGGAATAACTGAATTATCGCCTTGTTTCTCAACAAAAAAGTAAACGCCTTCCCGTGATGGATAGAATTCGGAGACCCGTTCCTGCAGCTGGGATTTACCGTCGAGCATCACCGTCACCCGGATAATGTTGTCGGATCCCAGGTCTTTTAACATACCGCTGATGCTGGATATGCGGTTGTTTAGAATGATTTCGACCTGACTTTTTTCCGCCAGAATCTTTTTGCGAAATTCAGAGTCAACGCGTTTGCCGAAATACCCGTATAACGCCATCAGGATGACGAAGACCGACAGGGTGGCAAGCGCAACAAAGGTTGTTACCAGGTAAGTCGAAAACCGGATTTTATTTCTGAATTTCAGCAGGGTTGAAATTTCCTGCAATATTTTCCTGATTCGGGCTGACAACATAAATTCCCCGTAGGCGTTCACAGGTTCAAGCCATAGCCGTCAGGCTAAGCATATTTGTAAAATAATTGGACACTTTATGTTTCAAAAGAAAGGACAAAAGTTTTTAAACAATCGTAACATTCCGAAATTATGACTATAGTTTACATAATCAACCAATCAACGATATCTGTATATAAAAAAATTGGTAAAATGTCAAAATA
>PVMK01122438.1_pt1 | contig 16542 bp, 12 predicted proteins | sample 1853481 | NCBI WGS metagenome assembly PVMK01 (sample SAMN08533507, study PRJNA380276) | Marine sediment metagenome, whole genome shotgun sequencing project.
TGGAGATGGGGGCGACCATTGCCGATGGATTGGCCGCTGCGCACTCAAAAGGAATCGTTCACCGCGACCTGAAACCCGATAACGTGTTCGTCACCTCCGACGGCCGAGTGAAGATCCTCGACTTCGGCCTCGCCCAGATCAAAGAACCGGTGGAGGAGGAGGCCGAGACCGCCACTATGACCCCGGCGGGCACGGTGGCCGGCACCGTCTTGGGCACGATGGGCTACATGTCGCCCGAGCAGCTTCGAGGTGAGCCGTCAGACGCGAGATCGGACATCTTCGCCCTCGGCTGCGTTCTCTACGAGATGTTGTCGGGAAAGGCCGCGTTTCTGCGTAAGAGCACTGCCGAAACTTCGGCGGCCATCCTTAAAGAGGAGCCGGAGCGGGTGTCGTCAACTGGCATCGTCCTCCCCGCCGAGGTTGAGCGGAGTATCCATCGTTGCCTCGAGAAGAGTCCGGATGCGCGGTTCCAGTCGGCTTCAGACCTGGCGTACAACCTCAAGTCGGTTTCGACCGACCAGGTGGTCATCTCGCCGCCACCGCAGCGAAAGACCAGAACGACGATGGTGGTGGCCGTTGCTGCCATCGTGTTCGGGTTCGTGGCACTTGCCGTTCTGCTGGGCCCAGGTCTATTCGACCGCATCGGTCCAGACGAGGAGACGCAGCCCATCCGCTCCATCGCCATCCTTCCCTTGCAGAACCTGACCGGAGATCCCGACCAGGCCTACTTCGTCGATGGTCTTCACGAGGAGCTGATCGCCACCTTCGCCCAGATCTCGGCCTTCGACAAGGTGATCGCCCGCACCTCGGTGATGAGATTCAGGGACTCCGGCACACCGATCCGGGAGATCGGCGAGCAGCTCGGTGTCGAGATAGTGCTCGAGGGCTCGGTGCGACGATCGGGGGACACGGTGCGCACGACCGTACAGCTCATCGAAGCGAGCACCGAGAACCACCTCTGGGCCAAAAGCTTCGAGCGCGACCTCACCGATATCCTGGCACTGCAGAGCGATGTTGCGCGGGCGGTTGCCAACGAGGTCGAGCTGGCACTGACTCCCGAGGAGGAGGAGCGTCTCGCCGCTGTGCGGGTCGTCAACCCCGAGGCCCACGATGCCTATCTCAAAGGCTCCTATCACTGGAAGAAGTTGAGGCTAGAGGATTTCGACACTGCCCAGCGCTACTTCGAGCTGGCGTTGGAGAAGGATCCGGCCTACGCCCCGGCATACGCGGGTCTCGCGTGGGTCTGGGCGGCCCGCCAGCAGATGGGAATCGTGCCGCCCCATGAGGCCGGACCCAAGGCGAAGGCGGCGGCTCTCCAGGCCATCGCGCTGGATGACACCTCCGCGGAAGCACACGAGGCGCTGGCCCTGGTGAGGACGTGGACCGACTGGGACTGGGCTGGCGCCGAGCCGGAGTGGCAACGCGCCCTCGAGCTCAACCCCAACGCTGCGAACGCGCACGCGTACTACGCCCACTTCCTGGCGATCGTGGGGCGCACCGACGAGGCCATTCCGCACAGCGAGAGGGCGCTCGAGCTGGACCCGTTCAATGCGCTGTTCCACGGCCTGTACGGGATTGTCCTGTGCTTCGATCGGCGCTACGACGGCGCCATGGCCGCGGCCCGCACCGCGATGGCCATGCAGCCCCTTATGAATGTCGCCCGTACCGCGCTGCAGTATGCTTTCATCGCGAAGGGGATGCGCGACGAGCAGCTGGCCTTGCAGCGGGAGCGAATCGCCCACGACCCCGGGCGCGTGGCGGCGTTCGAGCGGGGCCTCGCGGAAGGCGGTTACGAGGGCGCGCAGCGGGGCATCGCGGACGTCCTGGCGGCACGGTACCTGGACTCCGGCCGGGGCCACGCGGTGGGCATCGCCCTTCGGTATCAAGACGCCGGCGACAACGACCGGGCCATCGATTGGCTCGAGAAGGCCTACGAGGAGCACGATCCCAACCTGCCGTACGTCTTCTTCCAGCCTATCTGGGACCCTTTGCGTCCCGACCCGCGCTTCCAGGAATTGTTGCGCCGGATGAACCTCCCTCAGGAGTGAGCGTCACTGGAGCGCGGTCACCGCGGGCCCCCAAGCATGGGTGCCACGTTTCGCATTGTTGCATTGTGGCAGCACGGGACAGGGCGGGCCGGGTTTGGTGTCTGAGGTGTTGGTTTGAGCCGCCCCGCCCGTCGATTCGACCTTGCCAGGCGGGCTAGGATCGGGCTAGGGGTGTGCTGAAAAGTAGCGTGACCATTGCATTCCCAGTGGACTATTAATCCGGTGGTCCCGGGTTCGAGTCCCGGGCGGCCCACCAGGCTTCGTTCAAAACTCCGTTTTGAACTACGCCCGGGCAAGCCAATTCACAGTGCAGGCAAGCCACAAGATCGTAAGTGAGTGGCTGGCACTTTTTTCTATTTTACAGACGATGGCTTTGTACGGGCCGCGCCCCGTGGCTCAACGGACGGCTTTCTCACGAAAGAAGTACAAATACGCCGCCAGAATAGACAAGCCTGGGTATGCAGATAGTTGACAATCATCAGAACGCGCAGCATATTATTGTTGTACGAAGATCGAATATTTTTCTCGGATTATGTCCATTCGAAGCGCCCTTCGTTGCGGGTGGTTGAACAGTGTGCTGTTGATTTGGCTGGGCCTCTGGTGCGGTACTGCTGCCGAACCCGGGCAGATGCGACACGAACCCCTTCGTGAGATCAACGGCCGGGTCTTCTTCGGAGCCGACGGACATATTGTTGAGGTTCCGAGCATCACAACCTATTGCCTCAGCTGTCACGACGGCATCGCAGCGCCTCCGCGCCTGGGTCCGTCTGACCAGGGTCGTGGAGACCGGATGCAGTATGAGGGGATGCCGGGATTACACCCGGTCGAAGTTCACTATCCGATAGGTGATCGAGGCTTTAGAGCCACCGAAGAGCTGCCGTCAGCCATGCTCATGACCGGAGGGCGTGTCACCTGTGTGACCTGCCATCGTCTCGATTCCGAAGATCACGAGCTGGTGGTTTCGAATCGACGAAGCGCGCTTTGCCTGACCTGTCATCGAAAGTGACCTGGTGATATTCCAGGGCTCGTCGAGCCCGCTCAGTTCTCCATGCGCACCGAAACCACCTTCGAAATCCCGGGTTCTTCCATGGTGACGCCGTAGAGCAGAGCTACACAGCTAACTCGGCTCCCTGTCACAGATAATCCGGTCGTAGATCTCGACCACCCGCCACAGCTCGCCGTATGTCTCGAAACGATCACCGACGTGCGGTAGCCCGTCCAAGCCGTCGAGAAATACTGGCCAGTGGTCAAGCCAGACGGCGTAGCACCTGGGGCCGTCGCCGACCTTGCGGATGTTGAGCGAGGGCATGGGGCGAGGGTAGCATGTGGTCCAGCTAGGGGACTGTGTTCGACCAAGCCGACGTGTCCGCCGACTCGAAGCCATCCGCGAATATCTCCTCGCTCGCCGTGATGTTGTCGACACCAAGGGTGGCGACCAGGACATCACCTCGCCATGCAGGGACGGTCGAGCTGAGAATGCGTAGCTCGGTGACCGAGGCAAGCACGGTCGCCAGCGGCTGGGTTCCGCTTACACGGGTCATGTCGCTTTCGCTCAGCAGAAATGTGACCACGTACCAGTTTCCGTCCGGCGGCAATATCGCCGCCGTGGTGCTCGCCCACTGCGTACCTCCGGCGGCAACGCTTTCAATCGCGACTCGCATAGTCAGGGCGGTGCCACCAAAATTCGCCATGTGGAGGCGAAACCTCGGAACCGGACCGAACATCGTGTAGTCTCCGGTCCACTGAGCGTTGTTGAACATCACGAGACGGGACCCCGCCCCGATCCCCCCACCTGAGACATTTTGAAGGTAGTTGTCACCGATTCCGCCAGGTCCACCATTCGAGATATTCACTGGCGGGTTGGGGCTACCCACCCCCTCTCGCCAGCTCATCGTGGTTCCATCCTCGAAATCGTCAGTCTGGGGCGGATTGACCGCTGCCACGATCCCAGGCGTCATCGACACCGCGAAGAGCACAAGGCAGAGTGCAGGCACTTCCAAGCGACACAGCTGCAACGGCAAACACCTTTCTATGTCCGCAGCAGCCGATGGTCAGGTCCCGTGGTGAGTGGCCGCAACGGAAACGGAGTTGTCAGCGGTGTAAACGCTGAGAGAGCATCGAAAATTCCGGTTCCAACCCGATGATCTCACCTCGTAAAGGTGTCACTCTCTACATGGTGCACTCCTGGTGCACTTGAACTCAACCAATGCCAGTTTTCGACAACAAGACACCACACTCCGAGGCGACCTGGACTGCTCGTAAGTCCCCTTGCTTCTTGTTGTTGTGAGTGATTCTGTGTTGTAACTTGTTGTGGTTAATGGGCTTACGAGCGGACTTTTAATCCGGTGGTCCCGGGTTCGAGTCCCGGGCGGCCCACCAAATAATGACCTCAGCCGGCGGCTGAGGTCATTATTTGTCACGGCGTAGCCTTTAGGCGAAGCCGGACATCCCCTTCCGTGCCAGTAGCTGGTCGAGAACTACGCCCGGGTGAGCCATCCTTCTCACAACGCAGTTTCGAACGAAGCCTGGTCCGGGGTAGCCTGCAGGCGGAGCCGGACCCGGCAAGTCAGCCTTCCCTCTCCAGGTGCCGGATCGCTCCCGATTCTCACAATGCAACAATGCGGTACGTGGCACCCATGGCACCCATGCATGCGCGCTTTCTAATGGGTGGCACCCATGGCGCCCATGCGTGTGATGTAGAGTCACAAAGTGATACGTGGCACCCAAATGGCACCCAAAAAATGCATCTCGAATGCCTAAACGAATCGGCGCCAGAAAAAATGGAGCACTGGGACTATGAAGACCCTTCAAGACATTATTGACCGAGACCCCGAGCCGGTGCCCTGGTCCGAGGGCGACAACATCCCCTGGGATGACCCGGAGTTTAGCGAACGAATGCTCGCCGAGCACCTGAGCCAGGAGCACGATCTGGCCAGTCGCAGGAGTGAAACCATCGATCAGCAGGTCGAGTGGATCTTCTCGAGTGTGCTGGGCTCTCGTCCTGCCAGGGTGCTCGATCTCGCATGTGGACCCGGGCTTTACGCATATCGCCTCGCCAGACAAGACTGTGAATATGTCGGGATCGACTTCTCCCCGGCATCGATACGCCATGCAAAGGAAATCGCTGCTGCCGAACACCTGTCGTGCACCTTTCTTCATGCCGATGTGCGGGATGGTCTGTTTGGCGAAGATTTTGATCTCGTAATGATGATCTACGGTCAATTCAACGTTTTCCAGCGCGATCAGGGGCTGGAGATCTTGAAGAAGGCCCACAAGGCGTTGAATCCCGGAGGGGCCTTGCTGCTGGAAGTCCAGACCCTGGAGCAGATTCAGAAAAGTGGAGAGGAGGGTCCGAGCTGGTACTCAGCTCAGTCGGGTCTGTTCTCCGCGGAACCTCATCTCGTGCTCCAGGAGAATTTCTGGGATGCGGATGCCAGGGCTTCCACTACCCGTTTCTCGATCATCGATGCAAAGACAAGCACGGTGAGTACCTATGCTCTCAGCAACGAGGCCTACACCGAGCACGAGATCGAGGACGCCCTCGTTTCGGTGGGTTTCAATAACATTGAGAGGTTCCCTTCACTGATCGGTTTTACGGTTGACGAAGCACAGGAACTTCCGGCCTGCGTTGCCCGGAGTTAGCGAGGGTGCCTCTAGGGTGGCACCCATCCACAATGCAACAAGTGTGAACGTGGCACCCATGGAGTTTGCCCGGCCGCTGTTCGTGCAGCTCGGCTTCGAGGGGCAGGAGCTCGAAACCCGAACCCTGGCGTATATTGATTACATGCGCATGATTCATTCGGCCGACGACCCCGAGGTCAGGCTCGAACACCTGAGACATCTCGAGGAAAGGCACGCGTTTTTTGCGAGGTCTTGAGGTCTTGAGTGTAGGGGAGAGGAAATGAAGAAAGCGATAAGGGTGCTGGTGGCCAGTCTTTTGTGTTGTGTCGTATCGGTCACTTTGGTGCATGCACAGGATGAGGAGGAGAAGAAGGCGCACCCGTATCGCGCTGGCGCCCTTCGGCTGGGCGCCTTCTGGGTCTTTCAGATCGACACCTTGGTGGCGGTGAAGTCGCCAAACTTCCCCCTCGGCATCGCCATCGACGTCACCAAAGACCTCGGGTTGACCGACTCGGCAACGGTGCCGAGGGTGATGTTCTCCTATCGGTTCAGCAAACGCAGCCAGCTCGACTTCGACTGGTTCAGCATCGAGCGCGAGGGAGGGAAACGCCTCGAGCGGACCATCGACTTCGGGAGGCGGGAGTTCGAGATCGGCATCGGGGTGGAGGCCTTCACCGACATCTCGATCTACAAGGGCGTTTACACCTGGCTCTTCCACGACGATCCGAAGGTCACACTGGGCCTTTCAGCCGGCATCAACGTGGTCGATTTCGATTTCGGGATTGATGCCGGCCCGGACAGAATCGGCGATGAAGGGTTCAGCGAAAGCGCAGGGGTCACCGCCCCGCTGCCGGTGCTCGGCGGCCGTCTCGTCTATCGGATCAGCCCGAAGTTCAGCGTTCTTTTTACCGCCGATGTCTTGATGGTCAAGTACGGCGACTACAGCGGCACCTTCCAGGACGTGTATGCCCTGGCCGAGTACCGGTTGTCGAAGAGGTTCGGTATTGGAGGGGGCCTGAACGTCGTCGGCCTCGACCTTACCATCGACGGCGACGACCGCCTTGGCAGGTTTCAGAACACCCTCACCGGGGTCATGATTTTCGGGACGGTGTATTTCTAGGGCGGGCTCGTAGACCTCGCCGACCCGGGATTGTAGTATTTCACCATGACCGACATCAAAATCCCCAAGCCAACGATTGAACGCATCGACGGCAGGCTGCACCTGATCCGCGAGGTGAGGGACGCATCCGGCAATGTCGAGCACCGGGTGGTAATGCCGCTGGGGGTCGAGTTCGGTCTCCGTGATCTCGCCGAGATAGTTGTCGGGGCAACGGTGCTCGCAATCCCGGTCGGATACACCGAAGAGGTCTGGGTTCTCGGCGAAGAGCTGTCCAACCTTCGTGCCTCGCTGATCGTGCTTGTGTCGATGTTTTTCACGGCCGCATTCACCTACGCGGTTTTTTATCGCGACCACTTCAAGGGGTACGGCGACGAGTTCATCAAACGACTGTTGTCCAACTACCTGATCACGCTCACGATCGCAGCCATGATTCTGCTATTGGTAGACAAGCTCCCGTTGTTCGAAGATCCAGGAGGCGCCCTCCGACGGATGATCCTCGTCGCTTTTCCGGCCACATTTAGTGCGACGGTAGTGGATTCTCTCAAATGACATCCAAGGCAGAAAATTACGCAGGAGTTCCCTCCATGCGCATCAATCCCCCGGGTGCCGGGGAGGGGTGGGAATTCCTAATTCCTCATTCCTAATTCCTATTTCGTTCTCACGTCCTCATGATCAGCGAACACCCCACCGGCATCACCACCGGCCAAGACCTCAATAGAATGTCGAACCTACCTTCTCAGTCGATCATCTCGGCGAGATCGAGGGAGAGGTCAATAACTTTGTTGTCCGTTTTGTACTGCTCCCACATCGCGACCATCTGCTCAAGCCGTTCCGGCTGCTCGCCGCCGAGGTCGTTGATCTCCGCCGGATCATCCTTCAGGTTGTAGAGCTCCCACTCGCCGCTTCCAAATGGAGGCGCCATCCACAGGATCTTCCAGTCGCCATCGAAGTACGCCTTGAGGCCGAAGAGCTCGTAGCCGACCCGGCTCGCTTCGGAGTACGGCGTCGCCGCCTCGCCCGCCAGCAGATCCAGCACGGACCGCCCTTGGAAGGGCAGCACCGTGCGACCCTCGAACTCCTCGGTATGCTCGACTCTGGCCAGGTCGAGGATCGTCGGCATGATGTCGCGGACGTGAACGAACGAGTGATTCATGGTTCCGGCATTCTCCATCGTGCCCGGCAGTTTGACCAATAACGGCGCCCGAATTCCCCCTTCGGCCGGGAACCCCTTGAACATGCGGCTCGGAGATGAGCTGGCCTGGGCCCATCCCGGGCCCGTATCGATAAAGGAGTTGGGCAGACCCCGGTTTTCCAGGCTGTTGTCGAAGGTGCTCAGGAACTCCTCGGTCTGACCGGGGTAGGCCGTTTCATAATTCGCACCGTTGGCGCCGTTGTCCGAGAAGAAGATGATCACGGTGTTGTCGTACTCGCCGATTTCTTTCAGGGTGTCGACGACCCGCGCGATCTGCTCGTCCATGTAGTCGACCATCGCCGCGTAGACCTCCATGTCGCGGGCCGCTTGTCGTTGCACCTCTGGGGCCATGTCGCGCCACGCCATGACCGATGAAAGACGAGGGTAGGCCTGGGTGTCTTGAGGAATGATCTCGAGGTCCACCAGAGCTTGGAGTCGTTTTTGCCGAAGGACGTCCCAGCCCTCGTCAAAGACTCCTTCGTACTTATCGATGTATTCCCTTGGGGCGTGGAGCGGATCGTGTGGCGCCGTATACGAGAGGTAGGCAAAGAACGGTTCGCCGTCACCGTGATCCCGTTGGATCCACTCGAGCAGGCGATCGGTGTAGTACGTGGTCGAGTAGAAATCCTCCGGCAGAGACTCTACCTCTTTGCCGTTGCGCCGGTAGATCATGGGCTGCGGCGGCGACAACGGTTTGCGATCGCTCCAGTGGCTGCCGCCGCCAGGAACGAGGATGAAGGTCTCCTCAAAGCCTCGAGCATATGGGCTGGTCTCCTCGTCGAAGCCCAGGTGCCACTTGCCGGACATATAGGTGTGATAGCCGCCGGCCTTCAGTACCTCTGGGAGCGCGGCAACCTCGAAGTTGAGGTGGCCGGCGTAGCCGGGGTAACCATCCATCTCCGGCGTGTGGAACTCGCCCATGGAACCCAGTCCTGCCTGGTGATTGTCCACTCCGGAGAGGAGGACCGATCGGGTCGGCGAGCAGCTCGGAAGCACGTGGAAGTTGCTGAGGCGCAGCCCCTCCACTGCCAGCGTGTCAAGCGTCGGGGTGGCGATCTCACCTCCGAAGGATCCAATGTCCGAGTACCCGAGGTCATCGGCGACGATGAGCAGGATGTTCGGCCGCGTCGCGGAGACCTGATCTTCAGCGGTCTCCTGCGGCTGCCGGCAGGCCGATGTTGCCAGTATCAGCGATGTTGTCAGCGCGACTCGGAGAACCTTCTTTGTCATGACTGTTCCTCCTGTGTTGGGTGCGTCACGACGGCCTTGGGCCGTCCGCAAGCCGCGAGCCCCAAGCCCTCAACTCGCCGTCGGCAGTATATGTGGTCGACGCCGGAAAGGTAGGGTGAGTGGGGGCATTCCTAATTGGTCCTCAGGCCCCCTGAATCAGCGGACACCCCTCCGGCAACACAACCGGCAAACTCTTCGGCAGGATTTCGAACGTAATGTGATCCCAGCGATGGGGCTCGCCGTCGAGGTTGATGGGGACCTTGGCTGGAACATCTACCTCGAAGCCGGGCACCTGACGGTAATGGACGAACTGGTTGTCCGTGTTTGTGAAATCTTGCAGTTCGCTGATCACCAGTCCCAGCTCTTTGGTCTTGAAGTCGGTGATGAACATGACGTCCATCAGGCCGTCGTTGAGGTAGGCGTTGGGCGTAACCTGGAAGCCTCCCCCCGCCTGGCGCGCGTTGCCCACCGCCATGGCGATGAAGGAGCCCTCGGCCGATTCGTCGGCCGACACGACCCGACCCGAATACGGCTCCATCTTGGCGGCAGTGACGATGCCGGTCAGGGCGTAGGCGCCGCCGCCCAGGGCCTTCTTGAGTTGCGGATTGGTGCCGACAGTGACCTCGGCGCCGAAGCCGCCCGAGGCCACGTTGGCGAAATACACGCCGTTGGCCGATAGGATGTCGATCGCAGTTGGTTTGCCTTCGCACGCCAGTTTGAGCGCTTCGAAGGGATCGAGCGGGATGCCACAACCACGGGCGAAGTCGTTTGCCGTGCCGAGGGGCAGGACGCCGCATGCCATCTTCGGCGCCTTGTCGGCCTCGAGCAGACCGTTGACCACCTCGTTGATCGTGCCGTCGCCGCCGCCGGCCACCAGCACGTCGACACCGTCGTTCAGCGCTTCTTGCGCGAATCGCGCGTCGTCGCCGCCCTCCCAGGTGCAGCGCACCTCGAGTGGCTGCCCCTCGTCGCGGATTCGATTGATGGCAGCCCGCACCTGCGGACTGGCCGCTCCCTTGCCGTTGAGGCTGACGCGGATTTTTTTCATGGCTGCGCCTCCCGATGTGGGAGGCATTGTACGTCGGCCAGGAGGGCAATACGGCAACGTTGGTTGCCACGTTCCGTATTGTTGCATTGTGGTAGCGCAGTATATGGGAGGTCGGCTGTGGGGCCTGAGATGTCGGCGTGAGTCGTCCCATCCGCCTCGATTCGGCCTTGCCAGGCGGGCTAGGATCGGGCTAGGGGGGTCCTGAAAAGCACTGTCAGCATTGCATTCGCGGTGGACTTTTAATCCGGTGGTCCCGGGTTCGAGTCCCGGGTGGCCCACCAGGCTTCGTTCAGCACTCTGTTTTGAACGAAGGCTGTCCCAGCGTAACTGAAAGCGAAGCCGGACCACGATCCCACCGCTAGCCGAGTTTCGAACTACGCCCGGGCGAGCCATGCCACGGCGCATACGGGCCGCAAGATCATAAGTGAGTGCCTGGCTCCTTTTTATGGCCGAGAATTACGCCCTGGCAAGCCACTTTTCCCCACGGTCGACACAACTCAACAAATGTGAGCGTGGCACCCCATCACCCGGATGGCAATGCGTCGACAAACTCCTCCATCTTGCGAAGTGCCGCTGCATTCGGGAGCTCGCCATAGGCGGCGCCGATATTGTCGAGCATGTGTTTCGGCTTGCTGGTCGCCGGTGTGATGCAGGTGACCGCCGGGTTGGCAGCCACATACTTCAGAAAGAACTTGCCCCAGGTATCAGCACCGAAATCGGCGGCCCATTCGGGAACGGTTTGACCCTTGACGCGGGCCCAAAGCCGGGAGCGACCAAACGGGACGTAGACCAGGACAGCGATGCCGAGATCCTTGGCAAGCGGCAGGATCCGTTCCGCCGATAACCGGTTGTCCACAGCGTAGTCGACGCCGATGAAATCGATCGGGTACTCGCGCATGGCCTTTTCGAGATCGCCGTGGCGGCTACTCCGGGTCGAGGTCGTGCCGATGTATCGAATCTTGCCGTTTTTCTTGTATTCCTGGACCACGGGCATCTGGGTCGGGAGATCGGCGAGGTTATGGACCTGGATCAGATCGATGGGTTTCTTGCCGAGGCGTTCGAGCGACCGGTCGACCTGTTCACGCGCCTCGTCTGCATCCGCAATGCGGGTATCGCGGGAAGCGACATTCACCTTGGTCGCCCAGAAGATGTCATCTGTCACTCCGAGTTCACGGGCGATTTCTCCACAGAGCTGCTCGGAGGCGCCGTAGGAGGGGGCGGTATCCAAAACTGTGCCGCCATTTTTCACCAGCGTTTCAATCACGCTGCGCAGGGCGGACCAATCATCGCTGCTTGCGACCTTGCGAAAGGAAGCAGAGCTTCCGAGTCCGACGATCGGCAGGTGTTCACCTGTCTTCGGGATTGCCCGTGTGATGAGTGTGCTGCGTTCGAGCGCACGAAGAAGATCCGACGGCAGCAGACACGCTGCACCCGCCAGTGCCGAGTTTTTCAGATACTCACGCCGAGTCAACATTGCTCCACCTCATTTCTCCGAATTTCATTCAGACCCATCGCAGAGATGTCACCGTGGCATCGGAGAGGCCAAAATCCAGATCATCCACGTAGTGAACGCCTATGTCGTAGGTAACGGACTGGGTGTTGAATTGACATATGTCCTCCTGACCCGCCCCCGGTTGTTGATTCACCCCTTATGTTATTCCTGCCCTTTCAAACGGCAAGGTGGGTCGCGAAGAAATCGATGGTCCGACTCCATGCGAGTTCCGCTGCGGCCTCGTTGTAGCGGCCGGTCGAATCGTTGTGGAACCCGTGGTTGACGCCGGGATACATGTGCATTGTGTATGGGCTCTTGTTGGCCTTCAGATCGAGCTCATACTCGGGCCAGGTTGCGTTGACCCGTTTGTCCAGCTCCGCGAGATGGATCAGCAGGGGTGCCTTGATGTTCGGTCGGATCTCCTCGGCGGGGGGTGTGCCATAGAAGGGCGCACCGGCGTTCACCAGATCGGGCAGAGTGGCCGCCAGCATGTTGGTGATATATCCGCCGAAACAGAAACCGACCACACCGAGACGGCCGTTGCAGAGGGGCTGGGCCCTGAGAAACCTGGCGGCGGCGATCATGTCCTGCTCGATCTTCGCCCGATCCAGCGAGCGCTGCAGCTCCCGTCCTTCATCATCGTTTCCGGGGTAGCCGCCCACCGGGTGCAACGCATCGGGCGCAAACGCGACAAAGCCCGCTTTGGCGACCCTGCGGGCAACATCTTTGATATAGGGATTGAGGCCTCGATTCTCATGCACGACCAATACCGCTCCCGTCGGCTCGGTCACCGATTTCGGAACGACGAGATACCCTCGGCCCTCTCCGTGCCCGTCGGGTGAAGGAAATGTCTCGTACTCAGCCCTGATGTCGGGATCGTTGAACGAGACCTGCTCGGCCAAAGCGTAGTTCGGGATCAACGCGGCGGCCAACGCGCTCACCGTGAATCCCAAGACGGTGAGGGTGGAGAGTCGATTGAAGAACTCTCGCCTGGAAATCAGACCGTGTGCGTACTCGTCGTACCAGTCAAATGCTTCCTGGGGAATCGGATGTGTCGGTTCGTTCTCGTTCGGTGCAGTCACGGCAACCTCCTCGGTGATCGTTCGTGGTGAACGATAGTCTGACTTCAAAACACCGCGCCCGGGTCAAATGATTCCGAATGGACGGATCCCGGGCGTCAGGTTCCGCTGAGAAGAGCGTTGAAGATGGCCACACCGTCGTGTATCTGGGCGGAAGGGCGCCACGTACAAATTTGTTGATTTGTCAGCCCGAGTGTGAGGGTGGGTTGTCACGAGCGTTGGTCAGGTCTGAGGCTCTCGATCCCGACACGAGGTTCAAGAGAAATTCTCCGAGGCAGATCAACAAGTGTGGAAGTGTGTACGTGGCACCCATCCATACCCGACCAATGTGATGATGGAGGAATCTCTTGGGTCGCAGAGGTAGCGAATTCCGAAATCGAGGCCACGCCGGTGCCGCAGATGGACGCTGGGTCACGAACGTTCCGGAATGAGGATTAGACACTGTGAATATGACACCCTGATGGGCACCAGTTCTTGACGATTCACTTGCCTATTGTTTGCTGAAACAGACACATTATGGTAGGTTGAACGAACGAAAGGCAAACGATGGGAGCTGTCGCACAATACATCCAAGGACTTCTTCAGCGAGGTCAACACCACTTCACAACCGAGGAAGTCGTCACGGCACTCGGTGGTGACCGCAGCGCCATTTCGCGCGCTCTTCTTCGGCTCAAGCACAAGGGCGAACTCGCGACCCCGCAAAGAGGGTTTTTTGTGGTGGTGCCGCCTGAGTACCGCTCTTTGGGCTGCCTTCCAGCCGAGCAATTTGTGCCCCAGCTCATGGAGAATGTAGGCGAGCAGTACTACGTTGCCCTGCTGAGTGCCGCCGATCTTCACGGCGCTGCCCATCAACGTCCGCAGCGGTTTCAGGTGATGGTTCGTAAGCCTCGCGCCTCGATCGAATGCGGTTTGGTCGCAGTGGATTTCCACGTGCGAAATGACCTCGCGCGGGTCTCGACCGTCGTTGTGAATACACCGCGTGGGCACCTGCGCGTTTCCTCACCGGAGGCCACCGCGGTGGAGCTGGTTGGATATGCGAAGCACGTGGGCGGGTTGGACAACGTCGCCACCGTTCTTTCAGAGCTGGCGGAGTCGATCTCGGCGGAGAGCCTCATGGAGGAGGCTCGAAAAGTACCGCTTGCGTGGGCGCAACGGTTGGGATTCCTGCTTGATCTTGTCGGGCAAAGCGACGTTGCCGAAGAACTTCTTCATTTCGTCCAGGATCGGACGCGGCGGGTGGTGCCGCTCGACGCGGGATCATCCCGGACCGGCGCAAGACGATCAGAACGCTGGCGTGTCGCGGTTAATGTGGACGTAGAGCCGGACCTTTGATCCCCAGAGACTTCATCACCGAGTGGCGAAGCGAGGCGCCCTGGACGCCGGACGAGCAGGTCGAGCAGGATCTCGTCATCAGCCGTGCGGTCGTCGAGATCTTCAAGATCGAAGACCTCGCGCGCAGCCTTGCGTGGCGCGGAGGAACCGCGCTCTTCAAGCTCCACCTGCGCCCCGCGGCCAGGTATTCCGAGGACATCGAATTTGTGCAGATCACATCGGGGCCCATTGGCGAGACGTTTGACGCCCTGCGCGCGGCCCTGGATCCGTGGCTCGGCGAGCCGCGGCGCGTCCTCAAGGAAGGTCGCGTCAACCTGGTTTATCGCTTCGCGTCCGAGCAGGTTCCGCCCAGACCCATGCGGCTGAAGATCGAGATCAATTCGCGCGAGCATTTCAGCGAGCTCGGCCATACCCATCACCCATTCAGCGTGAGCTCACGCTGGTGGAGCGGCACGGCGGATGTGACGAGCTTCGAGCTGGACGAGCTCCTCGGCACCAAGCTGCGAGCGCTCTTTCAGCGCAAGAAGGGTCGGGACCTGTTCGACCTGTGGTTTGCGATTGATCGAAAGGCCTCCTCGCCGGAGAGAATTGTTGCCTGCTTCAACCGCTACATGCGCGAGTCTGGCGTTCGGGTGACCCGGGCAGTCTTTGAAGAGAATCTCGCCAAGAAGCTCACTGATTCCGTATTCCGCGCCGACATGACACCGCTGCTGCGTCCCGAATTGTCCTGGGACATCGACCGCGCGGGCGACACCGTCAAGAAGGAGCTCATTGCCAGGCTCCCCGGTGATCCGTGGCGCGCGCCCAATTCGTAACAGAGAAGCACCCAATCTCTGAAAAAAGGTCCGTGGGGCGCCTTGAAATGGTGCCTAGCACGCTGTTCCGCCATCGACGAACCAGCACGCTTCACTGTCCGCACAACGGGCTAGGATTGGGCTGGGGGGGGTGCTGAAAATCACTGTCGCCATTGCATTCGCGTTGGATTTTAGTCCGGTGGTCCCGGGTTACTCGCGCCCTGCGGGCGCAGTGACGAACCGCCACCAGTGAGCGGTTCATGGGCTCCTCCTTCGGATGAGCCTTGAACCACAAATCGCTGCCGTCGGCGGGTTCGAGTCCCGGGCGGCCCACCAGGCTCCGTTCTCGACCATTGGGCGAGAACGGAGCCTGCCACGGCGTAGCGCAGCGAAGCCGGGCATTCCCTTCAAAGCCAGTAGCTGGTCGAGAACTACGCCCTGGCAAGCCAAGTCACGGCGTAGCCTTTAGGCGAAGCCGGACTCCTATTCCACCCGCAAACCGAGTTTTGAACCACGCCCGCGCAAGCCAGACTTCCGCCAGCTCAACCTCAACGGAAATCACAAGTGTTTATGTGACACCGATTTCGTTCAATGCATCAACGCGAAAACTTTTCGACTCGCCCACCTCTCTAGCCACTGCCGACCTGCTAGGATATGACGATACATTCCACAGAGATGCTCATAGTCGGGAGGATCCAATGAAAAGAAAATCGCTCGTTTTATTCACCGTCGCTGGTTTTGTTCTGACGGCTCTTACCATCGCTGTACCCACCGCATCCGCCCAGGCTCAACCCAGCAAGGACGCGGTCATCGAGATGATGGCCAAGGACGATTTCTCCCCCTACGTCGGACGCGAGTATCCGACTCAGGTCTACTGGGGCGACACGCATCTGCATACCGCTGTCTCGGTCGACGCCGGGACGATGTGCCGGCTTGATCAGGAAACCGCCTTCCGCTTCGCACGCGGTGAGGAGGTCACGACGACCCACGGTCTGCGCGCCAAGCTGTCACGGCCTCTCGACTGGATCGTGATCTCGGACCACGCCGAGATGTACGGTTTGATGCCGCAGCTCCTCAAGGGCGATCCAGAGATCCTCGCCTCCGAAAAAGGGCGCCGCTGGTACGACATGCTGAGCACAGGCGATCACGACACCATCTTCAAGGCCGCGATGGAGATCGTGGCATCTCTGCAACAGCCAGATCCTCCGATCGAGAGCGAAAAAACGGTGCGCTCCGCCTGGCGCAACTACACCGCCCTCGCCGACCGGTACAACGAGCCGGGGCGATTCACTGCTCTGATTGGCTATGAGTGGACGGCGATTGGCGGCCTTAACCTACATCGCAACGTGGTTTTCCGGGGGGGCGCGAGCGTCGCGAATCGCACCGTGCCGTTCTCCCAGTTTGACAGTCAGAACCCCGAGGACCTCTGGCGGGAGCTCGAGAGATTTCAGAATGAAACAGGGGCCGAGCTTCTGGCCATCCCGCACAACGGCAACTTGAGCAACGGTCGTATGTTCTCGGTGGAGACATTCGACGGCCAACCGCTCACCAAGGAGATTGCTGAGCTTCGCGCGAGACTGGACCGT
>PVMK01125336.1_pt1 | contig 16536 bp, 15 predicted proteins | sample 1853481 | NCBI WGS metagenome assembly PVMK01 (sample SAMN08533507, study PRJNA380276) | Marine sediment metagenome, whole genome shotgun sequencing project.
CCAAAAAGACGTCCTTGAAGGGACATAACTGAATGAGACAGGAATTCAGGTGGAGTGAATCAATGCCATAATCAACCAGGGCCTGGACTTTTTGCCAGATGCGGTCTGATCCAACAGCCGTTGGGCATCCCCCGCAATGAATGACACCCACCAGATCCAAGGGTTCATCCGCAGGATAATCCTTGAACGATCCCTCTCTACCGCGCAAATTCCCGAAACAGCCAACCATGACACAGTTCATCTCTTTTGTGGTAATGTCACATCCCAATATTCCTACCCTTGCCATATTTTCCTCCATGGGGCTCGTGCAAGCCCTCAAGTCAACCAGCGTTTCCTTCGTTTATAAAATTTGGCGTCCCGATAGCTCCGTTTGGCGCCCATCTCAGTCAATCCAAGGTAAAACATCTTTACGTCCTCGTTTTCCTTAAGCTTGTCCACTGAGTCGTCTAAAACGATCTTGCCGTTTTCCATAACATAGCCGTGTTCAGCAATGGAAAGGGCCAAATGAGCGTTTTGCTCCACCAAGAGAATCGTAATTTTCTGTTCTTCATTAAGCTGTTTAATTATTTTAAAGATCTCGGCCACTAAGATGGGGCTCAGCCCTAATGATGGCTCATCAAGCATCATCAGGCGGGTACGGGCCATGAGGGCCCTGCCGATAACCAGCATCTGCTGCTCCCCGCCGGAGAGATATCCGGCCAAGGCATTTCGACGTGTCTTGAGAATCGGGAAGTAATGCAATACCATATCAAATCGTTCGCGGATTTCCTTACGATTACGACGCGTTCGGGTTGCGGCCATGAGGTTCTCATAGGCTGTCAGGTTTTCGAACACACACCGCCCCTCCATGACCTGGAAGATGCGAGACGAACGATCTCTTCTGCCTCTTTGTCGTTTATGCGCTGGCCCATAAATTCTATGGTTCCGCCGGTAACCTCCCCTTCCTCTGCCTTAAGCAGTCCGGAGATGGCCTTCAGGGTGGTGGTCTTACCTGCCCCATTGGCCCCTAAGACAGCGACAATCTGTCCTCTTTCACCTCAAGGGACATTCCCTTCAGGACCAGGATGACGTCATCATATATAACTTCGATATTGTTGACAGTGAGCATGTTATGTCTCTATTTACGAATTCATCAATATTCAATATTAAATCAATTCACCCTTTCCTGCAGGACGAACCGCTGCACCTTCCCCCCGGAGGTCTTGGGTAATGCTTCGGTAAAATCAACCCAGCGGGGGTACTTGTACAGGGCAATTTTTTCCTTAACGAATTCCTTGATCTCTTTTTCTAATTGCTCAGAAGGGGAATGGCCAGATCTTAATACTACAAAGGCATAGGGTTTTACAAGATCGTCCTTGTCCTGACGACCGACCACAGCGCTCTCCGCCACTGCAGGATGCTGGTTGAGGGCATTTTCAACCTCCTGGGGGGCTAACCACTTTCCCCCGACGCGCAGCATATCATCGCTTCTGCCACGAAAATAATAAAAACCCTCCTCATCCTCGAGATACCGATCCCCTGTGACAAACCATTCACCTAACATGTTTTTCTTTGTCTCTTCCCTCATATTCCAGTAGGCAGAGGCTATGGAACCTCCGCTTACCAGGAGATGGCCGATCTCGCCCCGGACCACAGGTAGCCCATCCTCGTCCAGCAAACGGGTACTATACCCTGGGACCGCCTTTCCGGTGCTTCCCGGTTTGACCTGACCAAAACGATTGGAAAGAAAGATATGACAGATCTCTGTGGACCCGGTGCCATCCAGGACCTCTACTCCAAATTCTTCCTTGAAGCGGTGATAAACGTCCGTGGACAGGATCTCAGCCGATGATATGCATGCCCTCAGACTATCAACCGGCGGCAAATCCCTTCCCTCTCCCCGGCAGGTTTTTTTATAATCGGCAAGTGCGCTCAAAAGGGTCGGTACGGTAAAGAACAGGGTGGGTCGATACCTGATTAGATCTTCATGCATAAGGTCAGGTGTGGGCCGGTGATTAATCAGGACGGTAGATCCACCGACTGCAAAGGGAAAGTACACACTGTTTCCAAGACCATAGGCAAAGAAAAGAAATGACCCCAAAACCCGGTCCTCTTCGGTCATGTTCAGTATGCCTTTGGCATAGCCTTCAGTACAGTAGACCATATGGCTGTGGTGGTGGACAGCCCCCATGAGTACTTCCGGATTCCTGCCGCTGTAGAGCCAGAAAGCCGCGTCATCGCTTGTGGTATCGGCAGCCTCAAATTCGGCTGATGAGTGCTCCATGAGCCGGTCAAAGGATAGATGCCCATGATCTTCCCCACCAAGGACCACAATTTTCTTACAAAAGGCTGCCTGGTCAAGGATCTTTTCAATCTCCGGCAGAAAGACCGGATCCACTATCAACACCCTGGCGCGACTGTCATTTAGCACATAGAGGAAATCCTGGGACTTCATCAACATATTGGTCGGTATGGGCACGGCCCCGAGCTTGATGGCTCCAAAGAATGAGAAGATCATTTCAGGAGAATCACGCACCAGAAGCATGACCCTGTTTTCCCTTTCAACACCCAGATCATTGAGCATATTGGCAGACCTGTTCACCTTCTCAAGGACCTGGTGATAGTTATAGGTCTGGTCCTCAAAAAATATGGCAGGCCTTTCCCCGCGCCCCTCTTCCACATTGCGGTCAACAAAGTATTGAGCCGCATTGAAGCGCTTAGGCAGATTCAATTTGAGCATATCTTACCTTTATGATTGTTGATTGGTGATTGAAACAATCTTCAATCTTCCCCGATGAACTGGGATTTTTGCTACGCTTCAACAACCATCAATCTCCAATTGAATTATTTACCGAAATACTCCTTATCTCTTGGCAGCTCTACCCAGTTAGTGATCGGTACGATCTTATCATTCTTGATCTCATAGATCTTGGCAGCCATGCTGGCCCTGTGATCCGTCTTGGTAAAGGTGAGGGGAGGAGCCAGACCCCCTGTGTCGAAATTCTTGAACTGCTCAAAAGCCTCGCGTATTCCCACCGGGTTGAGCTTGCCCGCCTTGTCGGCCATACGCAATGCCTGGGTCACAGCAAGAATATTCACCCAGCCTTCAACATAGACATTGGTTCCCATTTGTTTGGGATGCCACTTCTCATGGGACTCCACAACCTTTTTCATACCCGGCACTTTCGCCCCATAGGGTGCTATGGGATGCACTCCATAAGTCCCATTGGCGGCCTCGCCGCTCAATTTGATCAGGGTTTCTTCAAAGTTCCGGATGTTGGAGATAAATTTGGTTTTGATACCCAGTGCCCTTGCGTTCTTGAGGATCACTGCCCCGTTCATGGCAGTGGATGTGATGTAGGCATAGTCAGGATTATACCGCTTCATATTCATCAGCTGAGCTGTTGCATCTTTGGTTGGCCAGTTGATAACCTGATCCGGGCCCACCTCTACACCGATCTTCTTGGCATAAGATTTACACACCGCCAGGATATCCCTACCGTACTTGTTGTCAGGATAGAGATAACATATCTTGGGTTTGCGATTGGGATCGTTCCAGCTATCCGCGATCCACTTGAGGGCAATACGTCCCATGGTCCCATAAGAAGGGGACACAAAGAAACTGAATGGGGTCTTGGCAGGATTTTGAAATTTGGACGTAAATGACGCAGCGATAGTGACCACCCCGTCCCTTACAATCTTCTTGATTAACGTCATCGTTGTACCCGTGGATTGAAGATAGAGACCAAGCACATTTTCAGAATCCACCAGGCGATTATAACCGGCCACTCCCCTCGGGACCTTATAACCGTCGTCAATAACAATAAGCTCCAGTTTCTTGCCGTTAATTCCACCGTTCGCATTGACCCAGCGAGCCGCATCCAACTGTCCTTTTGCCTGGTTTTTCCCCCAGTCTGATGTAGGCCCGGAAAGGTCTATGAGGACCCCCCACTTGATTACATCAGCTGCAACAGCATTATTTACTGAGAACCCCAGGCTCAAACCCAAAACCATAGCCAATACTGCAAATCCGATTGTACATTTCTTCATAATTCTTCCTCCCTTTCCGGTTAAAATGAGACGATTTACTTACCAAAAACACCTTTCGACAGGATCACAGGATAAACGAGATTTTTCATACCCAACACCCTACATCCTGCATCTTACATCCTGTATCTTCCATCCTGTATCGTGCATCCTGACCCCTGCTAATAAGAAAAAGGCCACAGCTTCCAGTATGCCCGAATTGTGCGCCATCGCGCAGCCAAGCCGTCTGGTTCAAAAATGAGAAAAAGCACAATTGCACAGCCAAAGACAATCTCCCTGATAGATACAAACCAGGTTATATGATCGGGGAATGCTGTATTCAGGTTGGTTGTAACCACTTCAAGGATTCTTTCTAAGATAAACCAGAACCCGACGCCGTAAATACCGCCGAGCACATGCCCTAATCCTCCTATAATACACATTGCAAGGTAGTCGATGGATTGATGGATAGTAAAAGATTCGTGGGTAATCACCTCGAGGTACTGGGCAAGCAATGCCCCCGCAATGCCCGCAAAAAACGATGAGACGGCAAATGACATGAGCCGATACTTGAATACATGCACTCCAATTACTTCGGCAGCCAGGTATCGATCACGAATGGCCACGAATGCCCGACCCGACCTGGCCCGGACTATGTTCTTGATAACGATAGTAGCAACCACCGCAAGGACAAAGGTCAGATAGTAAAGCTGTATACGACTGTCGAAATGAAAAGGTCCGAGAGTACCCGGTTCAACAAACATGCCCTCCACACCGCCGGTCAGACTATCCCAGCGCCGGATAGTAAATTCAATGATGAACTGGGCCGCAATGGTTGCAATGGCCAGGTAGAGCCCTCTCAGCCTCAGAGAAGGAATGCCGAATATCATGCCTACCAGGGCTGCCATGACGCCGGCCATTGGAAGGGCGATTATAAAGGGTACACCATGCTGGATCAGTATGGAGCAGGTATAAGCGCCTACGCCCACAAAGGCGGCATGACCTAATGAGATCTGTCCGGTGAAGCCGGTGAGAATATTCAGGCCGTGACAGGCAATGATCGCAATACCGACCTCTGTCATGATCGATATCATGTATTTAGAGCCAACGAGCGGAAAAAGAGCACAGGCAATCAAGAAAACGATCAGCCAGGCCTTGACAAACCAGGTCTGGAAGATACGCTCATCATAACGATAACTCTCGTGGAATAATCCGGCTGGCATAGTTTATGTCTCTTAAACCCTTTCGATTTCCTCAGTTCCAAACAGGCCGTAAGGCTTGATCATTAATACGAGAACCAGAACAATAAAAGGAAAAACCTCATTAATAGCCGGGATATAAGGGTCGAGATAACCGGCTGAAAGGAATTCCAGGATTCCCACTATCAGACCGCCAATGATGGCCCCCAGGATACTGTCCAGACCTCCCAGAATCACGGCAGGCAGCACCTTAAGCCCGATATAGCTGAGATCCACGCCAACTCCGGCAATATTGCCCACGAGAATACCACCGATAGAGGAGACCACCGCAGAAATGCACCAGCTCATGGCAAAGACCCCTCTAACTGAAATGCCCATACTCTGGGCCGCTGTTTGATGATCCGCCACCGCCCTCATAAAGATACCGGTACGGGCATATTTGAAAAATATTGCAAAAACAGTCAGCAACACTAACGAAATCCCCAGGCTATAAAGATATAGATAGGTGAGTTTGACACCCCAGAAATCCACGGGTTGTTCCGGGAATATGTTGAACTGACGAATATCATTGCCCCATATCATAATGACAAGGCCCCTCAATATGTACGTGAGCCCCAATGTTACCATAATTACCGAAATGATCGGTTCTCCGATAAGAGGCCTGAGTACAAGACGTTCCACAGCCAACCCTAAGATCACCGAGAAAACCATCGTAAGCATAAAAGAGGCGAAAAAATTGAGACCAAAATCGAGGGTGATGGAGAGGCAGATATAGGCCCCCACCATGAGAAACTCTCCCTGGGCCAGGTTTAGAATGGACGTGGCCTTGTAAATGAGGACAAAACCGAGGGCTACAAGTGCATAAATAGACCCCATGGAAAGGCCTGATAACAGCATTTGCATGAAAAAAAGAAATTCGCTCTCCATTAGGACCTCCCCCTGAACCGCTTCCAGAAACCTCTCTGCTTGAGAGCGTCTAAATATTCGCTCTCGGGTTTCATGGCGCGAATAATCAGATTAGTACGAAGCGTTGCTGTCTTGCCGTCCTGATAACGGATTACTGCCTCAATGGGAATTTCTCCCGCATCGCTGTAAAGGGCAGCGATCTCTTTTACATATTTTTCGTTAATAAATGCGCGTCTTATCTTCTTGGTACGGGTTAACTCCTCATCATCAGGGTCCAGTTCCTTATAAAGGAGAAGGAACTTATTTACCCTGGCTTTTTCAGGTAACGTGGTGTTAACACGCACCACCTCACGTTCGATCAGGTCATAGACCTCCGGCTTGGCAGCAAGGTCCGAATAGGTGGTGTAACTAATGCGATGATCTTCCGCCCATTTGCCCACATTCTTAAAATCGATGCAGATCATGGTGGTTACATATTCGTGCTCGTGCCCTAAGACCACAGTTTCCACGATATATGGGCAGAACTTGAGCTTGTTCTCAATGAACATGGGTGAAAATCTGGCACCGCTCTTCAGGTGCATGAGATCTTTAACCCGGTCAATAATAACCAGATGTCCATCCGGGGTAAAATAGCCTGCATCACCGGAATGGAGCCATCCATCTATTATGGTATCTCGAGAGGCCTCTTCATTCTTCAGGTACCCTTGAAACAGTCCGGACCCCCTTGATATAATCTGCCCCACACCCTCCTTATCAGGCTCAAAGATTGAGATTTCGGCAGCAGGCACCGGGATACCCACGGAATCAAAGTCTATATCGCCGTCACGGTGTATGGTAGAGTAGCCTGCAACCTCTGTTTGTCCGTAGATCTGTTTCAGATTAATGCCAAGGGCGTGAAAGAATCGGAAAACATCCGGCCCCAATGCCGCGCCCCCGGTCATAGCCGAACGGACCTTGGAAAAACCTATTCGATCCCGCAATGCCCTGAACATGGCGAAGTACGCGACGAGGTAGAGAATTCTCCAGCCCAAATGGGGCTTCTTCTTCTCGAATTTGAAGTCTGCCCAGCGATACCCGATGGGAAGGCACAGGTCATAGATGAGGCCCTTAAGAAAAGACGCGTCGAGATGTTTTACCATCACCTCACGTGATATTCCCTCCCACATCCTCGGTGAGGCCACCACGAGGCTTGGCGCTATCTCATAAAGATCGGCAGTAGATGTTTCCGGCTCCTCTGGAAAATTAACGGTAAAACCCGAGTAAAGGGCGGAAAAGACACTCATGGTCTGTTCAACTATCCATGGCAGAGGGATAAAAGAGAGAAACTGGTCGTCAGGAAACTTGGGGTCCACCTCATTTAAAGATGCTACCATACTCACGATATTCGAGTGCGTGAGCAGAGTTCCCTTGGGGTCTCCAGTGGTACCGGATGTATAGCATATTGTAGCTAAGTCACTTTCTTTAACCGCGTTGACATTTTTATTGAAAAGGTCCGGGTCCTTTTCATGCATTTCCCGGCCTATCCGCTCAAGCTTGTAATAGTCGATCAGGGTTTCATCTTCGTAGTCCCACAGTCCTTTTGGATCTGTATAGATGATGTTCTTGATCCGTGGCAGTTTTTCTCTCAGATCTAAGATCTTATCCACCTGCTCCTGATCTTCGGCAACGATCATTGATGCTTCAGAATGATCGATAATATACGCCACCTCGGTCAGGATGGAATCCTGAAATATGCCTACAGGAACGCCTCCGACCGATTGCGCCGCTAACTCCGCATAAACCCATTCAGGACGGTTATTGCCTATGATGCCCAAAGTATCTCCAGGGCTGAACCCCAGTGAAATCAGCCCTAAGGAGAAATCGCGCACATGCTCAAGGTACCCCTTCCATGTCACTGACTGCCATATGCCATATTCTTTTTCACGCAACGCCACACGAGAGTCACCAAAACGCTTAGCATTGCTCATCAGGAGCGATGGAAGCGTTAGAGATGCGTCGGGATATGATTTGGCTGAGTTCATAATTGCTACTACAGTTGAGTGGTTGAGTTGTTAAGTAGTTGAGTGGTTCAACCCCGCCAGACAGAATTCAGTCAACGTATTAGAGCTTCAATTACATCAAGTGTCAAAAACCTGATTAAACGGTAAAAGGTCAAATAATAACTACTTAACGACTTACCTGCTCAACCACTTAACCAGGTCTGCATTAAAGCCTTGAGTAAGTTTTCTCGTCTTCTCCGAGATAGGCCCTGATCACCTGGGGATGTTTCTGAATATCCTCGGGAGGGCCTTCAGCAATCTTTCTGCCAAACTCCAGCACGCAGACATAATCCGAGATATCCATGACAACTCCCATATCATGTTCCACGAGGACAATGCTCACGTCCCACATGCTGTTGACATTGAGTATAAACCTTGCCATATCTTCGGTCTCTTCAAGGTTCATGCCGGCCATGGGCTCATCCAAAAGAAGGACCTCCGGACGCATGGCCAGGGCCCTTGCAAGTTCAACTCGCTTCTGAAATCCGTATGGGAGGGTCCCCACTACCTGTTTTCTGATGGCCTCGATCTCTAACAGATCAATGATCCTTTCCTCGATCTCTTTTCTGAGCTTCAATTCCTCACGAATAGTTCGGCCATAGTAGATAATGTCTGAAAAGATCCCCGATTTAAGAAAAGTATGCCGCCCTAATTTTATATTATCTAAAACCGTCATCCCCTTGAAAAGCTCAATATTTTGAAAAGTGCGGGCAATACCCAGTTTTGCAATGGCGTGTGTAGGAAGATGGGTGATGTCTTCACCCTTGTAGATGACACGTCCTTTTTGAGGGGTGTAAAACCGACTGATACAGTTTAAAAGGCAGGTCTTGCCGGCGCCGTTGGGGCCAATGATAGCGGAAAGCTCGCCCTTGACCAGCCCGGTGCTAACCTCATTCAGCGCCTGTATTCCCCCGAATGCAAGCGACAGATTCTCGATCTCTATGATTTTATCATTGCTCAATCTTACACCATTTGCGGCTTGCGGCCCGGTTGGATTTTCGAGCATTTTGCTAAGCAGAGGGTTTGATTTTAGAAGATAGAGCTTTACAAATTAAAAAGATCTTTACTCAGTATTCGGATTTAAGATAGCAGCCAATATAGGGGGGTGGAGAGTTGCTTGTCAAGGAGAAAAAGGATAAGATCTTTCTGTTTGAGTTGGAATTATTTGTTGAATATCAGCCCCAAATCCTGATATCATGGAGGTATGCCATAGCAAATAAGAGCAACAATAGGGGGACTCACTTCTGTCAGCATGTACTGGAGGCATCGTGAAACAGCAAAAAGATTATCTGCAGGCCTACCACGAGTTCAAGGAATCAGTTGATTTTACAAAGGGCGGATTTTTGCCGGACCTTGATAATATGGTCTGGTATCTTCTTGCAGGAGTCCCTCCGGTTCCGGGTGATGAGGATCATTCAGAAAAAGGACAGGTAATAGCCTTGGATCAGCGTTTAAATATCCTGAAGGCAATATTCGTCGAATTAAATAAGAACATGACGGACGACTTCCTTGATCAAGGTCTCAAAATCTACGACCAGGCCGGAAAATCCGCCAAGACCATGCTGATGGAAACCGGTGATGGTTGATCAAAAAAGCCTCTTTGATCAGCAGGATGAACTTGTGGCCAGCCAGACCAATGTGGTGCTTGACCTGATCCGCATCTACAAAGCCCTTGGAGGCGGGTGGCCAATCGAAGATGAAGACAATGTATCAAAAAAAACTCTTGTATCACAATCCAATACGATACAGCCTCAAAAATTACCCTTTCTGATCGATTTTTAAGTATAACCTGTAATGGGCCCGTCAAAGACGCATCTCTCTGAATGATTCGTCGCCCGGGGGATTTCAGTGACGGCCATTTGCAGGGAGATTTTTATTATGGGGAAGGACCCCATCACCAGGAAACGAATGGATCTGAACACCAGAAGAAACCTCTTATTATCCCTGACCAGTGGTCTGTTGTTGGGTCTTCCCTGGTCTGTTTCGCCTTTGTTCTTTCTCATTTTCATCGCCTGGGTGCCCCTTTTACTCCTGGAAGAGACAATCCGGGACCACCCGAACAACTACACCCTGTTCAATTATGCCTTTGCCAGTTTTCTGCTCTGGAATATTCTGGGAACCTGGTGGATCCTACAGGCACAGTGGTTGGGGGCCATCCTCATCATGTTGGCCAATTCCCTTGTACAGGCCCTTGTTTTCTGGTCCATAAGCCGCGTTCGAACAAGCCTGAACATACCCCTGTTATTTCCTTTTCTGATTATCTGGATGGGATATGAGTATTTTCACGGGTTCTGGGACCTGGCCTGGCCCTGGCTCAATCTGGGCAACGCCCTCGCCACAGCACCTAAACTCATCCAGTGGGTTGAGTATACAGGTCTTCGCGGGGGCACTCTCTGGATTATTCTGACCAATTTTGCGATCTTTAAAATGGCTGAGATCTATCGGAAAAGGGGTTTGAAACCCAGCGTCCCTATGGGTGTCGTAACAGTTCTGCTGGTAATTATCCCTGTCCTTATCTCCTATCAGATTTTCGACAATTTCAGGGAGGAGGGAGAAACCGTTACAGTGGCCTTGGTTCAGCCCAATCTGGATCCATACACGGAAAAATTTGTACAGGAAAGACAGGCCCGACACCTGGAGGAATTTTTTAGGACAGCGGATTCCATCTGCGACGAGGAAACAGACTATCTGTTCGGCCCTGAGACCCTTATTGTACAGCAGATTGACGAGAGAAATCCTATTGCCTCGCCTTATTATCGTCAGTTGTTGGATTTTCAGGCAAAATACCCGAAGCTCACCTGTCTGATAGGGATCCACAGCTATCAAAAAGCTGGGGAAGATGTACCTCCCGGAAGCCGTTTCAACCAGAAAGAAGGCTTCTTCTATGAGGCCTTCAATACCGCCCTTTTTCTTTCACCCGGATCTGCACCCCAATTCTATCACAAGACAAAGCTGGTCCCCCTGTTCGAGCGCATGCCTTTCGTGCAATATCTCGGCTTCCTTGGAAAATATGCCCTGGAACTTGGCGGATATAACGGCACCTACAGCCTTCGTCAGGAAGCCCGCGCATTTATGTCCCCCGATTCTTCTGTTGGCATTCTGCCCATCGTCTGTTTTGAATCGGCGTTTGGTTCCTACTGTGCGAGGAATCTGCCGGAAGCAAAGGGCTTTATCTGCATGATCACTAACGACGGATGGTGGAAAAACACGCCCGGCTACCGCTACCACTACAATTTCAGCCCCGTTCGTGCCATCGAGTGCCGCCGGGATCTGGTACGGGTGGCCAATACAGGGATCTCAGCGCTCATCGACGCAAGAGGGATGGTGATTGCCAGCACGCCCTGGTGGAAAAAAACCACACTCAAAGGCCAAATCCATCTTCGTCAAGGCCGGACTTTTTTTGCCCGGCACGGGGATTATTTGGGGCGTATCTCAATGTTTTTTGGGATCTTTCTCATTGTGTGCGGGGAAGTTGTAAACCTCGTTCGGAAAAGGCAAAGTGGAAAAGATGAACGTCCAGGTAAGCGAAGCCTTCTACATCGAATGAAGAACAAACTTCAACTTTGATGGTCTCGTAAAAAGTCTCCAAGGCCGTCACTCCCGCCCCGCATCAAGTGCGGGATAAACTGCAGCGGGAGTCCATAAGGGGTTGATTTTCCTGGATTCCCGTTTTCACGGGAATGACAATAACGGGTGTTTTCTGACTTTTTACGAGTTCATCAACTTTAGGCATTTCTCCAGTCTATTCGACTGGAGAGGATTCAACCATGCATCATAAGACAGTTCATGACACATACATGGGGAGGACCCTGATGCGCTGGCTGGCTCTGATTATTTTTCGATTTACGGGCTGGAAACCGGCGGGGAAAAGACCGCGCATCTCTAAATACGTTATCATAGCGGCACCGCACACGTCCAATTGGGATTTTTTTTTACACTATATGTCTGGCATTCATCCTTGAAATAAAGCCCTTCATCATGATGAAAGCCGTCTGGTTCCGCTGGCCGATGGGCCCTTTTTTCAGATGGTTGGGAGCCATTCCCGTGGACCGCTCCAAATCAACCCATGTTGTAGCAGGGTCGATACATGCGATTCGTACACATCCAGAAATGGTCCTGGTGGTGCCTCCTTCAGGAACCCGCAGGAAAGTCATGTACTGGAAAACCGGCTTTTACCATATCGCCAAGGGAGCGAATGTCCCCATTGTGTTAGGGTACCTGGATTACCGGCGCAAGGTTGGGGGCATCGGGCCAGTCGTTCACCCGACCGGAAATATGGAGGCGGATATGAGAACCATTCAAGACTTTTACGCCGATATCGCAGGTAAATTCCCCATAAAGGCGCACAGCTCCCCTGTGCCGGCGAAGTGGAACATGCCCCTATGAAAATGGGGAATGACCTCTCAGGAAAGAACTTCCGTCCAACCCCTGTTGAGCCAGATATTTTTCCGAAATATTTGAAATTGCCCATCTGAAGACATATATTTGATATTCAGGCAAAAACCCTTTTCAATATTCAATGTTCAATTAGGTGTAATTGAAAATCTAAACCCTGTCGAAGATCCCGTTTGGCGGGGAATCTTTGAAAGCTTACGGATCTTATTTATGACAAGAGATAAAACAAAATTTATATTGATAGGCGTGGCCCTCCTCCTACTCTTTTTGTGGTCTAAGAAGGAGGATACTTCTCGTTTTTTCGGCTCAAGCCCAACCGCCAAATCACTCCAATTTAACACTTCCGAAACCGACGCCGAATCCAGACCGATCATTGTTTCTGCAGACGAGAAAATCAACATCGATGTCTTTGAAAAGGTCCATCCGGCGGTCGTCAATATCGCAACAACAACCCTCGGCATGAATTTCTGGATGGAGGTTATCCGAGGCAGGGGCAGGGATCGGGCTTTGTCATAGACAGCAGGGGCTATATCATGACCAATAACCATGTTGTTGCCAATGCCCAGAAGATCATCGTGACCATGGCTAAGGGAAAAAAGATTCAGGCGACCCTTGTTGGCAGGGATCCCAGATCCGATCTGGCAGTCATAAAGATTTCCGCCGGAGATGTAGACAGGGTAGCGCGATTAGGGGACTCTGATAATGTCCGGCCAGGTCAGAAGGCTATCGCCATTGGAAACCCCTTTGGTTTATCGCATACCTTACCACAGGTATTGTCAGCGCCCTCAACAGAAGCATCAGGACAGAAGACGGAAATCAGATAGACGATTTGATACAGCCGACGCCGCCATAAACCCGGGTAATTCCGGCGGTCCGCTACTTACTTCCAACGGTGATGTAATGGGGATAAACACCGCAATTTTCAGCCTCTCCGGTGGATATCAGGGTATCGGCTTTGCCATACCCATAAACCTGGCAAAAAATGTTGCGACACAGTTGATAACCTCTGGAAAGGTGGCGAGGGTATGGCTCGGTATTTCAGGCATCTCCATAACTCCCAGTCTCTCAGAAGGGCTCAACCTGGGTGTTGAAGAGGGAGTGCTGGTTGTTCAAATAGTAAGAGGAAGTCCTGCCTATGAGGCCAGGTTAAAAGGGGGGAGCAGGGAGGTTGCTATTGGGGGGATCAGACTCCGGTTGGGGGGAGATATCATAACCGCTGTTGATGACAAAAATATCTCTGACATGGAGCAACTGGTCCGGCTTTTAAGCAAGATGCAGGTTGGACAGACCTTGAAGCTGCACATATTACGGGACGGCCTCTCTCGGGAGATCAACGTATTGTTGACAGAAAGCCCCTAAATGGATTGATGATTGTCGATTGTCGAAGATCCCGTCTTTAGCGGGGATGATTGTTGATTGATAATTGTTGGAGCTGTTAGGGTGCTTGCTGAAAAGACAGACGGGAGTTAAGGGTGGGCTCTGAACCTATTATGGCCAGACAAAGATCCATAATTCATCTCGATATGGATGCCTTTTACCCGGCTGTGGAGGCCCTCGATAAGCCTGAACTGAAGGGAAAGCCGGTTATTGTGGGTGGCAATAGAGAAAGGGGTGTGGTGTCATCCGCCTCCTATGAGGCACGCAGATTCGGTGTCCACTCTGCCCAGCCTATAGCAACTGCCATACGACTTTGCCCTGACGGGATATTTATGCCGGTCAGGATGTCAAGATACAAGGAGGTTTCCCGACAGGTATTTGAAATATTTCATTGCTTTACTCCATTGGTGGAGCCCCTTTCCATTGATGAAGCCTTTTTGGATCTTACAGGCGCAGAGCGTCTTTTGGGCCAAACCAAAGAGATCGCGAGGAAGATCAAGGAAACAGTTTTTATAAAGACCGGGCTAACGGTCTCGGCCGGAGTGGCTCCCTCAAAATTTACTGCAAAAATAGCCTCTGATATTGACAAGCCTGATGGACTTATAGTTGTTCCTCCCGACCGGGTAAGGGAGTTCCTGGATCCGCTCCCCGTTAAGAAAATGTGGGGTGTTGGAAAAACAACACAGCAGGCCTTAGCCCGGCTTAACGTTGAGACCTTTAAAGACCTGCGGCAAATTCCTCTTGAGATCTTAGAAAAAAACTTTGGAAAGCATGGCGCAGCAATGCATCTGCTATCCATGGGGATTGATGAAAGAGATGTGGAACCGGAACGTGAAGTCAAATCTATCGGCCATGAGCAGACCTTTATGGAAGATATTCTGAACCCGGATCAGGCCAGAAAGGAGATGCTGTCCCTATCCAACAGGGTCGCCCTTCGGATGCGTCGGGAGGAAATCAGGGGCAGCACCGTTTCTTTAAAGGTGAAATATAGCGATTTTACGCAAATAACCAGGGCTGTAACACTGCCTGAACCTACTGATGACAGCATGGAGATATACTCTACATCCTGTGGTCTCCTTAAAAAGACAGCCGTTGGTAAAAGGCCGGTACGGCTCTTAGGGATTTCCCTGTCCCGGCTCAGTTCCCCTGAGGGAGAGAAACAGCTGTTTCTCTTCGACCGGGATAAGGGGTATCGGAAGAGGAAGGATCTTAACACGGCCCTGGACTCAATTTGCGATAAATTTGGTGAAAAAAGTATTCGACCGGCAACGCTGATTCCTAAGAGCTGAATGGAACCATCCCGCTTTCCAAAAAACATCTTCGGTACCACGTGCTAATCTTTTTCTTGACACACATCTCAATTTATATGAGTATGACAACAATTTTCAGAAAATACGCGAATAACCTACCATAACATCTACTTTGGCGGCCAAAACCAATGCATTCTCAAACGGGTATCACCTTAATCAAGCAATACCTTAATAAATATGAGTGGTAGAAATTTAATGCAAGAAAGGAGGTGATAGACCTGACGTAGCGGGGCAGAGCTCTTGTTAGCCTCAAACCAATAAATCTCAATTCAATGGAGGGACACTATGAGAAAGATTAAATTGTTGATGTTTTTGGGCGCAATAACCATGGTTCTTGCATTCGGTACCACAGCTTTGGCCAAAAAAATTAAATGGAAGATGGGAAGCACCTGGACACCTGCCATCAATCTCTATTACGGCGACAAGCTGATGATCAAGTATGTATCAGATATGACTGATGGGGATTTTGAGATTAAATGGTTTCCGTCCGGCTCATTAATGAAGGCCTTTGAGTATTTTGATGCCTGCAGCAAAGGCGTCGTAGAGATGGCCGGTGACTGGCCCAGCTACTGGGCAAGCAAAGACCCCGCCTTTGACTTCCTCGGATCCTTCCCATTTGGCTTCACCAATGTGGATTACGTCAACTGGATGTATGCGTGGGGTGGGCTGGAAATGATGCAGGAGGTTTACGGTCAACATGGCATGACCTATTTCTCCCTCGGCGTCACCCCAATGGAGTCCGGTTTCCGAACCACCAAAAAGACCGGGCCCATCAAATCCATAGAGGACTATAAGGGCTTGAAGCTGAGGACACCTTCCAGGGCAACGATCTGGATTTTGAAGCAGGTAGGCGCTTCGCCGCTGAAGATCCCGGGTGGCGAGATTTACTTAGCTGTAGAGCGGGGGACATTGGATGGCGCGGAATTCAGCAGCCCCGGTATTGACTGGGAAATGGGCTTTGCGGAAATAACCAAGTACTGGAGCGTTCCCTGTTGGTTTCAACCCTGTTCGCAACTTGGAACCATGGTTAATCTGAAGGCCTATAATAAGCTTTCAAAGAGCTATAAGTCTAGCCTCCGAAATGCGTGCCAGGCAGCGTCAATAAGGGCCATGGCCTTTTATGAGGTAGCGTCGGGAAAGGCTATAGAAAAATTTATTGAAAAGGGCACAAAAATTTTCGCCCTGCCTGATGCGGAATGGGATAAGTTGGAGGGATTGGCCGGTGAGTATTGTCTGATGCAGGCTAAGAAATCAAAGAACTATGCAAAAATGCTTAACTCGCAGAAGGAGTATTTGAACGAATAT
>PVMK01125786.1_pt1 | contig 16535 bp, 18 predicted proteins | sample 1853481 | NCBI WGS metagenome assembly PVMK01 (sample SAMN08533507, study PRJNA380276) | Marine sediment metagenome, whole genome shotgun sequencing project.
GATAGAAGAAGAGAAGGTGGAGATGACAGAGGAAGAACAATTGGTGATAGAAGAAGAGAAGGTGGAGATGACAGAGGTGGAAGAAGAGAAGGTGGAGATGACAGAGGTGGAAGAAGAGAAGGTGGAAGATTTGGTGATAGAAGAAGAGAAGGTGGAGATGATAGAGGAAGAACAAGCTTTGGTGAAAACAGAGAAAGATCGGATTCAAATAAAAAGAGAAAAAAGTTTGGAAGAAGATAATCAATCATATTTTTGGATAAAATTTGAAGGTGAAAAAAAACTAGCAACTGAGAATTTAGTTCCAGGTAATCAAGTTTACAAAGAAAAATTAATTATCAATAGAGGAGTAGAATATAGATTATGGGATGCGTTTAGAAGTAAATTAGCAGCATCGATAATGAATGATTTGGAAGATTTCCCTTTTGAAAATAAAACCAAAGTTCTGTATTTAGGTGCATCAACTGGAACTACAGTTAGTCATATTTCAGATATTGTAGGTCCAAGTGGGATAATTTTTGCAGTTGAACATGCAAGTAGAGTTGCAAGAGATTTTTTAGATAGAGTAGCAGGATATAGAAAAAATGTGATTCCAATTCTACAAGATGCTAGAAGACCAAAAGAGTATTTTTCAGTATTTGGAAAAGTCGATGTGGTGTATGTAGATATAGCACAACCTGATCAAACAGAAATTGCAATAAAGAATTGTGAAATGTTTCTAAAAAAAGGTGGATATTTTTTCCTTGTAATAAAAACAAGGAGTATTGATGTTACAAAAGCACCAAAAAGAATTATTGAAGAAGAAATTGGAAAACTGGAAGAAAAATTTGAAGTTTTGCAAAATATAGACTTACATCCATATGACAAAGACCATGCCATGGTAATTGCAAAGTATAGAGGCTAATTATTGTCTATAATCTTCTGAACAGGCTTCCAACTTTTACGCACAAAACTAGGCATAACTTTATTTTTTTTATAATATTTAGTCACAAATTTTACGGTTATTGAATCTGAAGGATATCCACTTCCTAAATTATGATTTTTTCTTAATTTTTCAATGGCTCTATCTCGGGTTACTTTGGCAAGAATTGATGCAGCTGAAACAACAACAAATCTACTATCAGCATGATGATATGATTTTATCTTATGATTATCAGATAAAGCAGAAATTTCTTTTCCAAATCTGCGAGGATTAACATCACATGAATCAACATATGAAGTGTCAGGATTTAGTTTTGAAACAACTTTTGCCATATATTTTGCCTCCAAATTATTTAGATGATGTTTTCGAACACTTGCATCAATTGATTTTGGCGGAATTTTAGTAATGTAGTAATCATCAACAAGTTTAATAATTTTTTTATAAAGATGTTCGCGTAATTTTGGAGAAAGTTTTTTTGAATCTTTAACTCCTAATGAAGAAAGTTTTCTCAAATTTTTTTTATCAATTGAAACTCCAGCTATTACCAATGGTCCCAACATTGAACCTCGTCCAGCATCATCAATTCCACAAATTTGCACAAATTTTATCTTAAAGCACAAGTATTAAACCGTTATACGTTTAGAAAAAATAGAAAGTAATTGGAAATTCCAAATGAAACTCTTCAAGAAATTGTTGAAGGTAAAACAAAGATAATAGTACCTAAAAAATCAATGACAGATAAAGTTCCACCAAAAGAACCAGCATTTTTTAATCCAAGAGCAAGAGTGAGTAGGGATTTTTCAATAATTGCATATGCCGCGTTTTTAAAAAAATTTGAAGGTCCAAAAATTTTCTTGGAGGGGTTATCAGGAATTGGTGCAAGAGGATTAAGGGTTTCAAATGAATTAAAAGTTGAAAGTGTGATAATTAATGATCTAAATCCAACTGCTCTGAAAATGGCAGAATACTCAGCCAAATTAAATGATCTAAACAATATTGAATTTTCTGAAAAAGAAGTTTGTAGATTCTTTAGTAATTATTCAAAAAAAGGAAAAAGAGGCTCAATTGTGGATATAGACCCATTTGGCTCGCCTGCAGCATTTTTTGATTGTGGTATTAGGGCTACCATGCATGGCGGGATTTTATCAGTAGCAGCCACGGATCTTCAAGTTCTAAATGGATTATTTCAAAAAGCATGTAAGAGAAAATATGGTGGAATTCCAGTTAGAGCAGAATACGGAAATGAAATTGCAATAAGATTGGTTCTTGGTTGCCTTAGAATGGTTGCAGCAAGATTAGGAGTTGAAATGATCCCCATGTTTGTAGAAAGCAATATGCATTACTATAGAACATATGTAAAAATTCTAAACAGACCAGATCAGCAAGAAAATTTAGGATATATTTTACATTGTAAAAATTGTGGCCATAGAAAAATTTCATTAGAACAAGAACAAGAGTGTGAATTATGTAAATTGAAAATCAGTATTGCAGGTCCTTTATGGATTGGAAAGATTTTTGACAAAGAATTTGTTCAAAATATGTTACTTGAAATTCCAAATTTAGAAATAGACAAAGTTTGTGAAAAAACAATTTCCAAGTGTCTTGCAGAGTCTGAAATGCCTGGAACATATTACACAATAGATGAAATCGCATCAAAAATGAAATCATCACCTCCAAAACTTGAAAAAGCAATATCATATTTACAAAAAAATAATTTTCTAGCTAGTGTTACAGCATTTAATCCAACTGGATTTAGAACAGATGCAAAGATAAATGAAATAATTAAAATATTTCAGACTATCCAATAAAACCAAGACAAACACAGTATAATTCACTACTTTGTGTTCTACTGGCTTTGGGTTTTGTAAGATTTATTCTAGCAAATTTTTTCTTGATATAATCTCTAAACTCTAAAGTATATTCACCATCAAAAATTTTGAAAACAGCATTTCCTTTATTTGCTAAAACTTTGTCCATAATTTTTGTACAATCGTAATTCAACGAAATTTGCTTGGCATGATCAACTGACCAATTTCCACTAACTTGAGGGGAAAGATCACAAACTACAGCGTTAACTTTACGCCCAAAATAGGTCATTACTTCATCAACTAGATGTTCATCTCCAATATTTTCACGTACCAGATATGCACCAGGGATTTCTTCAACATAAGACAAATCAACACCCATAACTTTTCCTTGATTTCCTACTAATTTTACAGCGACTTGTGTCCAACCACCTGGGGCACATCCTAAATCAAGGACATAAAATCCAGGACCAATCAATCGATAAGATTTGTTTAATTCTGATAGTTTGTATGAAGAACGACTTCGAAAACCATTATCGTGAGCTAATTTTCGATAATAGTCTTTACGTGCATCCCTAAGTTTCATTTGGACTTCGCAGGTTTTTTCATTTCAGCGATTACCCAGTCTTCAATTAATTGGCAACTCTTAGGACTTATTTCACCATCAATTGAACATTTTTGTTCAACAGGACAAACTAAGCAAGGAGCATTTTCAATTGATTGAGTACTAACGGGACTCTTTTTAATAATTAATCTGTAAGTCCAACGACCTTTTTCGAGAAGTTTTTCTCTAGTGATTGTCCCCATTCGTTCTAGTTTTAATGCTAAACGAGAGCCATCACGACTTGAAAGTTTAAGTTTTTTCCATAATTCACTTTGGAACATTCCATCAGATTCACGTTCTGCTAAAATATCATAGACTTTGTTTGTTAGTCTCTCCATATCGACTTTTTCAATTTGGAAATTTTCAATTTCTTCATCAGTAAGTTGTTCTTCTAATTCTTCTTCAAGTGTTTTTTCAGCTTCTTTTTTAGCTTCTTCTAATTCTTTTTTAGTTAATTTTTTTTCTTTGACAGGTTTTGCTTCAGCTTTTTTGGCTGTTTTCTTTGCAGGTTTTGCTTCAGCTTTTTTGGCTGTTTTCTTTGCAGGTTTTGCTTCAGCTTTTTTGGCTGTTTTCTTTGCAGGTTTTGCTTCAGCTTTTTTGGTTTTTGATGAGCCTAAAACTTTCTTTTTCTTTTTTAATTCAGCTAATTCAGTCTTAATTTTTTCTGATTCATCCATTAGAATATCTTTTTTCTTTGCCATCAAATCACCTTATTTTTTAAATTTAATTTTATAATTATCATATCAGCATCCATTTCTATTGAACAATAAACGTTCCACTTGTTGAAATATTCAAGAGTTCTTTTGAGAGCATTTCCACGACTATCTTATAGGAACCAGGAGTATCAATAGTTCTAGAAAAGGTATCATCTATAGGAAGTGTTTTGCTTGCAGTTCCAAAGCATTGCTCAAAAAATCCACCCTGAGTAATAACATCATTTGTTTGAGAGTAAATTGTCACATAAAGATCTCCACAATCAAAAGAAGAATCATTAATTCTGACTGTAATTTCTATAGGTTCAGAAGTAGAATATTGTGAAGATAGTCCAATTATCTTAATTTCAGTATTATTAGAGGAGCCCGTCGTAAAAGTCATGGGCCATAAATTTAATTCTCTATCAGGTTTTTGTAAAACTTCAGCCAATACTGCAGAGCCGAAAATTAATGAAAGAATTACAGGCATTACAAACACAACAAGAATTTTTTTAGATACCATTTTGTTTTAAAATCTATAATTCCCTTATATCTATTTAGAAAGATTTGAAAATTTGAGATCAATTTGACGAATGAGTTAAATCGTAGCCGACTAAATATCGCTAGATGCGACTTAGAAAATTCAGAGTTAGAGCATATCGATGTATTCATGATTCAGGAGAGATAACAGTTGGGGATTTAGCAGCATTTGTTGGAAGAAATGAGAGTGGGAAAACTACCATTCTTCAAGCATTAACGTTACTGAATAGAGATGAACAAGTATCAGAATTAGATCTTTGTGATGAAATGGATGAAGAACTCAAAAATGAGATTAGATTAGCAGAGGGTGAATTTGAGTTAAATCAACATGAAATTGGTATAATAAAAGAAAAATTTCCAGGTTTGCCAGATATTAAAAAAATTAAATTATTTAGAACTAATCAAAAAAATGAAGTTCAATACGAATTTGAAGATATTGAACTTGGTGAAGATGAAAATAAGACACTTAATTCATGGGAAAATTTCTCAAAGCAAATTATTGAATTTTTAGATACTATCCCAAATCATTTGAGAATACAAATTGATACAGCATTATTTGAAGGACAAGTTCCCAAAAATCAAGAAGCATTTGATAGTGGAATGGCAGAATTTAGTAATCAATTTCATGTAATAGCTATTCAAGAACCTAAAGTTATTGAAGAATGGGAAAAAATCTATGCTAGTCCAGAAAATCAATTTTCAAATCTTCTAAGTGGTGAAAGTGAAAAAACAGCATTACAGAATTTCATTGCAGCTGAATTACATCCAAGATTTGTTTATTTTTCAGATTATAAAAAAATCTATGGCAATATCAATCTCAACGAGTATCTAAGAGAAGAAACTGGAGATAAATCAAATTCAATTGAATTCATTGAAGAATTTGATAAAGCAGAGACTGTAAGAAACCTATTCTATCTAGCTGAATTGGATATCAAAGAACTAGATGAAGTAAAAACTAGTCCCTCAAAATGTATCAAACTTCTAAATGCTGCAAGTAATAGATTAACTAGTAAATTAAATCCAGCATGGAAAGGAGATCCCATCCATGTGGACTTGAGATATAATCCAGGTAACATCATGAGTGTTGTAATTTCAGATGTTCACAAAGATGGAACAATTACAAACACAGGATTACTAAATAGAAGAGCGGAGGGTTTCAAGTGGACATTTTCTTTTATTGTAAACTTTGCAGCTGAAACACAAAGATCTGAACTAAAAGAAGCCATATTACTTTTAGATGAGCCTGCAAGAAATCTTCACCCTACACAACAAATGGGAATTTCAGATTTGTTGAAGAATTTAGCTGGTTCAAATCAAGTTTTGTATGCAACACATTCTCCATTTATGATATTTGATTACACTCCAGGGAATTTACTTGTTGTAGAATTAGATAAAAGAAAACATCTCAGTAGAATTTTTTATGACTATTGGAATGCAGATGACAAAACATTAACGCCAATTTTATATGGATTATCTAGAGGTCTAGTTGAATCAATTGTAGATAGAGAAATCGGAACAAATTCCAGACCAGTAATAATTGTGGAGACAATGTCTGATGCAATGTATCTTAATGCTTTTGATAAATTCCTACAGGATCCTAATATTTCAATGAATCCACTTAATGTTGTTGCAGCATACAACAAAAATTCAGTTTTACCTTTAGCTATATTTTATAGAAATCACGGTTACAAAACATTTGTTTTATTAGATAATAGTGATGAATCAAAGCAAATTTCGGCCCAATTAGTCTCAAATGAATTTTCATCCATTCAAACCATCTTTTTTGAGAGAGAAGGTAAAAAATTGGAATCAATTGAAGACTATATCATAATTGAAGACTATTTACACGCAGTAAACCAGACTTTTGAAATAAAATTAAGACAAGAAGGATATTCAAATCTAACACCTCAAGACATTGCATCAAAGGAGAATAAAGGAATTTTAGAGAAATTAAAAAAGAAATGGCAAGAGCATAGAGATGATGATTGGGGTGAATTTGATAATGAAGAGATTACAAGATATATTTGTGAAAAAATTACACTTGAAGAGGCTAATTTCCTTTCAGATAAAACAAAAGACCAATTCAGATCACTTTACAGACTAATCGCTGAAAGAATAAGACAATATCAAAATGTTGCTACAAAACAGGACTTGGATAAATTTCAAAAGGCCAGAGCTTAAGAAGTTTTCTCATGAAACATACTGAATTAAGAAATAACAAAGTAAGGAAAATACTTTAAGGTTTAAGTGAGAGATGACAAATTCAAATTACATGAACAAGTCCTCGGTGAGAGGAATTTTCCTTTCAATCACATTGTTATTTTCTTTAGTAATAATTTTAATTCCATCAAATGCATATGCCGAAGAAATTGATGTAAAAAGTATAGCCTTAGAAGAAACAACAATTATTGAATTAACAAACAATTCAAACAAAGAAGTTAATACTTTAAGAATTTGGCTTGGAAGTGATTTTAATTTTAAATCATTTAAAACAGAAAAAGGATGGGTAGGTGAAAAAACACCACAAGGGGTAATAATTTTTACATCATCAGAATCAATTAAACCAGGAGAATCAGTAAAGTTTGGAATCAAATCAGATAAAGCAAAACCTGGAATCAATTGGAAAGCTCTAGATAACGAAAACAAACAAATGAGTATCGGTAAAGTATTGCCAAAAGAAATATCAAAAGTAGTTACAAATCCAGATATTAAATCAGATCAAACTTCAGGGAATAACATAGGAATTAATACAGAATCAAGTTTCAGAGTAATTCCAGAAAAACCAAATGTTGGATCATCAATTAGAGTTACAGGGGATAAATTTGCAGCATCACAAGAATTTGATTTTTACATAGATTCAAAGAAAATTGGAAGTTTCACAACAGATGAAAACGGTCATTTTATGACTACAATGAAAATTTCTGAAGATCAAAAAGCTGTTAGAGTGGATTTCATAGTAAAAACACAAAATGGTGAAGAAAAAAAGATCAGTCTCAGATTAGGTGAAAATGAAAATAGAATTCCAGAATCAGAAAACATCAAACTAACAATTCAAGGAATTCCAAACATAATACATAGAGGAGACTTTTTAGAGATTTTTGGAACTGGTGATCCAGGTAGTGGAATTACAATAGAGATTAACTCACCAGATGGAGAAATTTTAAGGTCAATAATAGCAGAAATAGATTCCAAAGGAAACTGGGAATTAGCTGAACCAATTATCGTTCCATTAGACAGACCATTTGGTAAATACAGTGCAACAGTTACTGATGGAAGAGAAAATAAACTAATTGACTGGAAATTAGAATCAGATAAGGTTATCATCATTACATCTTCTAGTTTAAAATTCGACCAAGGTGAAATAATGAAGTTTAATGGAACTGCATTACCCAATCAATCAATAGAAATTGTTTTAGAAGATCCATTAGGGAAAGAAATTTTTTCAGATATCTTTCAAGTAGATGAATCAGGATATGTTGAATTTGAATACAAAACTGAAACAACATCAACTAAAGGAACGTATACAGTGATTGTAACACAAGGAAAAGACAAAGAATTTATTTTTACAGGAGTTGGGCAATTGCCTACAATTCCAGTTAATTTAGAATTTGATCAGTTAAATTACAAAGCAGGCGATATTGCCACCATATCAATTACAGGAAAAGCATCAGAGATTATTGGTTTGTTAATACTTGATCCTTCTGATAAGACAGTAGGAAATTCGATATCAATTACATTACAACCAGATGGTACAAGAACATATGATCTTGATTTAACAGGATATGCATCAGGTGTTTATTCAGCAGTTATTAGTAAAGGAAGTGCACAAAGTGTAGAAATATTTACAGTCGGATTACAAACAGGTTCAGGAAATATTGAAATAAACACTACAAAAGTAAATTACCTTCCAGGGAATTCTATTCTAATTTTAGGTGATACTTCTTCAAATGTTCTACTTACCATTACTTTAATTGATTCTGACGGAAACCAAATTAAAGTAAAAGAAACTTTTTCAGATAAAAATGGAAAGATTTCAGAAAGTTCTTTTAGAATTCCAAGTGATGGAAAAACTGGAATGTGGTTAATTAATGCAAAAAGTGGTTCAAACTTTGATACCATAGAGATTGAAGTTTTAGCAACAATAGAAGAAGGAATGATAGTATCAATAACAGATGGAATCAAAATTCCAGGATTAGGGAAAACAATTCAAATTAAAGTAATTGGAGCACAACAAACAGTAGAAATTGAAATAATTGCAGAAGATGGCAAAATTATAGAGACATTATCATTTGTGGCATCATCTGGTGGTGAAATCAATCAACCGTGGATAATTCCTAAAGATACAGAACCTGGAACATATACAGTTAAAGTAAAAGATGCATTCCATTCTGCAGAAACTACTTACGTGCTGGAATAATTTCAAACAATTTTATTTTACTAAATAATTCAATCAATCATGAATCTAAAAGAAAGAATTGCAGAATATCCAAATTTTCCCAAAAAAGGTATTTTATTTAGAGATTTTAGTCCACTGTTAAAAGATCCAGTATCTTTAGACTTTATCGCAGACGAATTTTCAAAACATTTTCATCCTAAAAATATTGATGTTTTTGCCGGAATTGAATCAAGAGGATTTATTCTTGCTAGTATTTTGGCCTCAAGATACAACAAAGGCATGATAATGATTAGAAAAGCAGGTAAATTACCTGGAAAAACTGTAAAATTATCATATACAATTGAATATGGTAAAGATACAATAGAAATTCAAAAAGACATAATCGAGGAAGGGCAAAAAGTGCTCATTTGTGATGACTTGCTTGCAACTGGAGGTACAGCAAAGGCATCAGCAAAGTTAATTGAAAAAGTAGGAGGTGAGATTACAGGTTTTGCATTCATCATAGAATTATCTGAACTAGATGGGAAAAAAGGAATTAGCAAATATGATTGTAAATCATTGGTGAAATATTAATGGAAAAAGATGTTGAGATTGGAATTTTTGGAGGTACAGGAATTTATGATTCAGGTTTACTTGAAAATGCTCAAGAAATTGATATAGACACCCCATATGGAAAACCTTCAGATACCATAACAGTTGGAACTTTCAAAGGTAGAAAGATTGCTTTTCTTCCAAGACACGGTAAAAAGCACACAATACCACCACACATGATTAATTTTAAAGCAAACATTTGGGCATTCAAAGAATTAGGAATTACAAGAATTATTGCACCATCAGCAGTGGGGAGTCTAAAAAAAGAATTAGAACCAGGTCATTTTGCATTACCAACACAATTTTTAGATTTTACAAAATCAAGAGATGGTTCATTTTCAGATAATGGAAGAGTTATCCATATTTCAGTAGCTGATCCTTTTTGCCCAGAATTACAAGCATCAATTATTCAAGTGGTGGATAAAGAAGATTTGAAAATGCATAAAGATTGTACTTATGTTTGCATTGAAGGTCCACGATTTTCAACAAAAGCAGAATCAAAATTCTATAGAAGTACAGGTGCAGATATTATTGGAATGACACTTGTTCCAGAATGTCAACTAGCAAGAGAAGCACAGATGTGTTATGCATCAATCTCTACAGTTACAGATTATGACGTTTGGGCTGAAAAACCCGTAACTGCAAAAGAAGTATTAAAAACACTTTCAAAAAATGTAGAAATTACAAAGAAAATTTTAACAGAATTGATAGATAAAATTCCTAAAACTAGAGATTGTTCTTGTGCTAAGGCATTAGAAGAAGCAGAATTTTAATCATCTACAAATGATTCTTTTTTGAGTCCTTCTGGAAGAGTCAAATCTCCTTGAAGTAGATTTCTTTCTGAAGTGTTATGATTACTTCCTCAACATCATATCCCAAGTTTTTCTAATTCTTTTCTCAGTAGTTTTAGAAAGCTTTGCGCCAACATTTTGTCCACCTATCCTACCAAATGCAATTGCAGTAAAACGAAATTCATTATTATCTAAAATGAATTTTCCAGTAATCTTTGCAGCCATTTGACTACCATGAATATTATTAATGTGAACTTTAAGTTCCATTTTAGAAATTAAATTTCAACAACCTTGTTAACATTATCATCAATCAAAAAGCTCCAATGTTTATCATCTTCAACTTTAAAATTTTCAATTTTAAGTGGAATTATTTGCTCATCCAAACACTCGTGTTTGATTTCACCATTTTCTTTTACTTTAACTAATTTCCATTTGTATTTTCCTTGTTGTAATTTACATACAGTAACTGCCCATTTTGCGTCAGGATCAATCTTTGGCATTCCCACTAGATCAGCTATTTCTTCAATTCCAAGTTGTTTTTCTTCACAGAATCGTTTCTTACAAGCACCACATCGCCATACATCAACTGAACCAATAGTTCTCTCATCTATGTTGATGTTTATAACTCCAAAATAAACAGGTTGATGTTTACAAGTTTCAGTATCAATATTCAATGCTGTTCACCATCATTAGCATTATTTAGTTCTTGCATCATCATATGGCTTTTCTAAAATTACACCAATATTATCAACTGTTTTATTTCGTTTAAATTCAATATTTTCTCGTTCACACATTCTCCTATACATGTTAACTACAGTAAATCGAGGATGCATTGCCTCAAATTCGATTTCAGAAAAATCTATGAATGCGCCAAGAGATAATAGATCTTTAGATGCTTTTTGTGCATCGTCTAAAGGAATTTTTAATTTTTCTGCAATTATTGCTGAAGACATTTTTCCGTAACATGTAACAAGCAAATACACTTTAGCCTGAATAGGTTTTAATTTGATCTCAGAAATCAAATCATTTTCAATTTTAGAAGAATCCATCATTTTTAATGTAAATTACTATAAAATTAAATGATCTATGCTGTTATTTTTTGATCAATATTTTTTTAGAGATTTTTAAAGAAAATCCCATTGCAATGAAATGAATAACTGCACCAGTAATTGCTCCAAATATCAAATTATCAAATAAAATCCAAATAATAACAAATGCCACAAGTGAAGGAACTGTGATAATAATAGAAATTACGGTTCCTCTTAACATAATTTCTCGTTTTGTAAGTTTTATTGATTTTTCATCATCAGTCAATAACCAAATTTTAAAAAATGGTAATAAAAACCAAAGATACTTTATATTTGGTAAACTCAGATTTTTACTGTTTGGCAAGCTACAAAGGAGCATATTCAAATGAACAATCATTAAATTTTGTAATACCAATAATTGTAATTCTATTTTTAGGAATGATATACATCATGACACAGAGAGCTGATTCAGGCTTTACAAGTTTCATCTTAATTGGTGCTGCTGCACTTACGATGATTTATTGGGTTAAAATTCTAAAAAAGATGACAAAAGATCAAAAACCACTATACTCAAAAATGAGAGAACAAGAAACAAAAAATTGGGTTTATGATCTGATTAAAGGTGAAGAAGAATTTGTATTTGTAGCTGAAGTACCAGGTCCTGAAGACAAAATTGCAGTCAGATTAGTAGATGCAATGTTATACATTCGTGGAACAGGTGGATTCTCAAAAGAAATTCCAATAGAAGGTGTAAAAGAAATGCAAATATTTGATTTTAAATATAGAAATGGTGTGTTAACACTTAGAATAAAATAACTAAAGACTTTTTGCTAGTTCTAATTTTTGTGGTAAATATTTGTCAGTAATATTTGTAAGACCGTATTTAGAGAAAGCCTCTAATTCTGCTTTTCTTTTAATTTTCAAAAATACATCCAGTTCTTTTTTCCAGATTCCGTCTTGATATCTTGGATCTTTTTGAAGATCATAACATCTCTTAATATCAGATTCAGTCATTGGTATTGTAGGTAGTTTAAATTTTTCAATATCAGTAGCCCATACACCAACCCATTTTGCATCAGGAACTGTTAGTTCTCTGAGATGGGCAGCATTTGCTGAACCAGATTTGATAACCATTGCAATATGTTCACCATACACATCACCGTCAGTTAAAACAATAACAGGCAATCTCATTTCATCATGAAGTCTTTTTAACAAAGTTCTAGTTGAACGAGGAGCTTGTCCACCAGTGTTAATAATTATAGATTTAAATTTTTTATCAACTTGTTCCTCAACAAATCTTGTAAACAAACCACCTTTTTCAATAGCAATTACAATTTCAGCACTTGTATCAACTAATTCTGCAGTAGTCAGACTAGGACCAATTGAGTATCCATCGGGATGGTTTGACAAATTCATAGTTTTTCCCTCATATCCAGGAATTGTATATTCTATATTCAAATCACCAAAAATAGAACTTCTCTCTTCAGGAAATATATGAAAATCTTCTCTAGCTCTAGAAGTAACTGCTTCTAAATCTACAATGATACTATCAGATTCACCTTGGTCTTCAAATTCTACACCAAATGCTTGAGATGAATAATAAACATCTCTTAGGGTAGATGATTTTTTTTCCTTTGTTAATCTATTTGCAAAAAATGCCAACCACATTAATTGCGTAAAAGATCTTAATTGAGCAGAATTTCTAGAACTCCTCAAAGCGGAATTACTACCTAAGATGTATTGTCGTAATTTTTTATCATAAACAATGTTACTTACGGATCTACTAGGAATAGAAAATTTTGGAAATTGCCCATCATTTAGTTCATCATATATTCTTGCACCATGACCTTTAAGCATCTCAAGGACTTGTTTTTGTTTTTCATCAGATTTTTTGCTTAATTCTTTAATTCTGTTTTGTTCTTTTGTTTTACTTGTTTTCAATGTTATTTTCCTCCGGTATTAATTTTGGTTGAGCAGCTTTTTCAGCATCTAATATTTTTTGGAAATTAGGTTCTTTTTTCTTTCCTGCAAGTTCTGTACAAAATTCTGCAATCATTGGAATGTATTTTGCATAAAGATTGGCTCTCTTTTTTGCCATTTCAGCTTGTCCTCTTTTTGACATAAATGACGCTAGTTTTCGAGACAAGAATTGTAATGCCAATCTTAATTCTCGTTCTATTTCTTGCCTGTCTGCAACATTTTCTTTTCCTGCAGTTTTGTATGGAATTCTAGTAGAGCAAATATGAGATACAATAATGAAAGGAGGTTCACCTTTTATTTTGTATCTACCCCAATCAGTATCATGTACAACTTTTAAAACTACATCACTTCCCTCATCATAAAGTAAAGGAATTCGATTAGCATATCGATAAACATGTGGTCCTCCAGATTTTATATCGCCACCATATGCAATACCCATCTCAACAACGAAAGGAAATCCAGAATATGCAGAAGCTGGACGTTGAACTACAGCAGTAAAGTCAGGGTTGAAGAATTTTTTGATTCCTTTTTCTAATGGTTCTGCACCCAATGGGGCCAAACAACTGGAATCAGGTGCCATAAAGTCCTCAAATTTTTGAAGACCATCACTAAGGGTAACTAATTCTTGATTGGATAGCGTACCCATTCGTTTTTCAGGTTTGAATTTTACAAATTCTGCAAATTTTACTGCAGTGGTAGGACCAATTCTTTGAAATCGTTTTGTTAGAAATGTAGTAAGAGGTTCACCCTGAACAGTATTGGTTAATTGTTTGTAATATTGACTTTCAGGATCCATATCAACTGATTTTGATTGAGAATCACCAAAATCCCAATAAAATAATTTTTTATTTGGAATGTCAAGGTCTTCAATTCTAATTTTATTTAGTTTTTCAAAATCCATTTTTAGAAAAGACATTAACGCAATTACTACTCTAACTTGACGTGGAAGATTTTTCCATTTTTTATTTGCTTTTTCCATGATTGATGTAAAACTAAGACTTTTCTTTGATAATCCTAAATCTTTTCTAACTTTTTCAATCATTGCATCATCTATAGTTGGAATTTCAAATTGAGATTCTACAATCATTCTTCGAATTCTTTCCACATCAATTCCATGAGGATGTGGTCGAATTATTGTTGGAGGTGCAGGGATATCTTTTACAAATCTAGGATTACTGAATTTTTGTCCTTTAGGATCATCAAAAGTAATTGATGCATACGGAGTAATTAAAGAAGTTTGATATACATAATCTCTAATTTTAATACCAGCTTTTGAATAATCACCCTCTAAACAAATACTAACAGATAGTCCCGTTTTTGAAACTTCTTTTGTTGTGTGTTTAACAATTACTGGTTTATTTTTTTGAATATCTAATAATATTTCAAATTGGTTTTGGATTTGTCCATCTGCACAACTTTTTACAGTAACTGGCTTGTTTGTTGTAATTTGTCCATACAAAATTGCCATAGTTGCACCAAGTCCAAACATTCCTCTAGCTTGTTTTAGTCCAAATTTTGAACCATATAGAACAGTTCCAAATGCAAGTGGAATATGCTCGGCATCAATTCCTGGGCCATTATCTTTTACAGTCAAAATATAGGCTTTAGGATCAGATTTTTCAGGATCTACAGCCTTAATGGATAAATGAACATCAGGAAGAATACCTTTTTGATCACACGCATCTAATGCATTTTCAACAAATTCTCTAACAGCAGTATAAAGAGATCGTGTAGGATTACTAAAACCCGCTAAATCACGATTACTGTAAAAAAACTCACTGGGAGAAATTTGATTAAATTGTTCTTTAATCGAAGACATCTTGATCTTCCCACAATTTCATTCTTTCTTGTTTCTCTCTTCTATTTGCAGATTCTAATTTACTGTAAACCACACCATGCATACTTCCACTTGAAATAGATGATATCGCATCAACTGCTAATCGTAATTTACTTGAATCTCCAATTATTGAAACGGTTCTTCCATAAATTGAGATATGTGTACCGCTAAGACTTTCCATATTTCTTCTTGCTCTACCACTTTCCCCAATAAGTCTCCCTTTAATCCTTTCAATATTTGCAGTAGATTTTCCTGCAAACTCTCTAAGATCTATTACATGTAATGCATTTTCACCTTCTAACAAAGTCATTGCATTTTCAGGAGAAAATCCCCTGCCAATTGCTGTAACAATCTCCATTGCTTTGAAAGGTTGAATATTTTTAACATCACCTTGAGATTTTATTAAAACTTGACCTGTGTTACCGTCAATATCTAAATTAACATGACATAATTCTTCAATTTTTAATTTTACAGTTCCAGACTTTCCAATTACTACAGCTATTCGATCATTTGGAATACGAATTAATTTTTCAAAACTCATTTTACAATTTCCTCAAATAAGATATCTTGATCTTCAACAGTGATTCCTCTTTTAACGAAGAAACGTGAAATGTTATAAATATCTCGTTTAAGGAAATTCTTAGAATTAGGATGTCTAAGATCAACTGCAGAACCTAAATCAAAAACCATCAAGCCATTTGCTGTTTTAAAAATATTATATTCTGAATAATCACCATGTACTAATTTTGCTTTATGATATAGATCCTTGATAATCGTAATTGCTTGCCTATAATCATCTTCATCCACCTCTGAAACTAACAAAGATTTAGCAGGGGCACCATTTTTACCTACAAAATTCATTGCCAAGACATTATTTGTGACATATAGAGGCTCAGGAACAGGAATTCCAGCATCAAAACATTGAGTTAAGTTACGAAATTCTTTTCTTGCCCATAAATAGACTAGATTTTTTGTGCCTTTTCTTAGATGTGAAAATCTAGGATCACCAGTAATGTATGGCTCACGTTTTTTAAAATTTGAAGTACTTACCAAATAAATTTTCAAAGCAACACTAATATCATTTTCATCTACCCCCCAAAAAACAACAGATTCTTTTCCAGCACTTATAGGCCCATTAACATATGCGATGATATGATCTGTTATCATTTTGTAAAGTGTCATAACAGTAGGTTTGTCTAAAACCTCATTGACAACTTTTCCTTTTTTGAAACCATCAGGTAAATGTTTTCGCTTAGCTTTTGAAGCTAATTTTCGATCTATCGCAGATTCTAATTTTTTACTAATTACATCAGTCATTAAACAACATTCACCATACTAGATAAAATTGATTT
>PVMK01137180.1_pt1 | contig 16532 bp, 16 predicted proteins | sample 1853481 | NCBI WGS metagenome assembly PVMK01 (sample SAMN08533507, study PRJNA380276) | Marine sediment metagenome, whole genome shotgun sequencing project.
ATTTTTCGGGGTGACTCTGCAACAGTTGCACACTTCAACGAGAGAAACCCTTGCAGTGCAAGGGTTTCCGTGGCACGCCCGGAGGGACTCGAACCCCCAACCTCCTGATCCGTAATCAGACGCTCTATCCAAATTGAGCTACGGGCGCATGGTCAGCGCCGAGGAGTATACGGTTCCACACCAATTCCCCCCATCGGATTCTGAGGCTTCCAACGGGCGTTACCCGTCGAACAACGTGCTTACCGCCGACCTCGGCAGTCGAGGCATCGGTTCCCGAGCACTGCCAGCGTCGCTTCGAACTCCTCGCCAAGGAGGTCCCCGATCCGGCTCATCATGGTGGCGGGGGCGATCACGGTTCCGCACACCTCACACATCGCTACGGCCCCTTGGTTGAGGGTCTGACGACCGGCCCTCAAGAGAGCGACATCGATGCGTCCCGTGACCGAGATCGCCCCGCGAGCTATCTCAGGGCAAGCCGAAACACACTGCGTGCAGTTCACACATGTCTTGGCATCGAAGGAGATCGTCACGGTCGTGTCGTCGTAGAACTCCACGAGGGAATCCGTCGGACATGTCTTCGCACACTGGCCGCACAGCGTGCATGTCGCAGAATCGATCTCGACGATCCCCGTATTGGCGGCGGGATGACGTACGTCGATCTCCGTGCCGGCGATCGCGGCAAGTGCAACCATCACATCCGCTGCCCGTCCGGGTTCGAACGGGTCATCCATCGGACCATGCGCGACCGGCTGACAGACAGACTCACCTACAACCATCGTTGGGTCGAGGCCCGACTCAGCGAGGACCGCGTGAGCAAGATCATTCGCCTGGATGGCTGAGGCGTCGAGATCAAGGGGGCAGTCAGCGCTGGAACACGGCACCGCATGAGCAGCCCCTGCACCCAGTAACAAGCACGCAAGCAACCAGGGACCAGGGACCATCGAGGTGCAGGGAACCGAAATGTCGGTCCAACCCTCTCTCGTATCGACTCTCCCTCGAGAGCAGACGAACCGAATTCCGATGTTGCCTTCTGCTGCAGTGACCACCGCAGTGACCTGGGCTGCGAGCATCGCCGGGGACACGGTGGGATTCTCTATCGCTCCGGTCGGGCAGGTGGTCACACATCGCCCGCACGGAACACAGGCGTCCTTGTCGTATGCGATTCGACCCGCCTGCCAGCGATATGCACCCTGTGGGCATACATCGACACACGCACGACAGCCTCCATCGGCGGCACACGCTGCATGATCGACTCGCGGCGCTGATACGTATGCCGGCACGGGAGGCTTGAGGAATCCACGGCGGGTGACCTCTCGTTGGAAGACCGGCTTTGCATGCTCGGGGGCGGAGTCCTTGAAAGCCTCGGCCCTGGCTCGAAGTCCATCGACGGTGACGCCGAGAGCCGTTGCAACAGTGTCGCTGTCGGTGCTGAGGATCTGTGCTCCGAGAGGGTCGACGTCGACGCTTCGCAGAGCCTTCTGCACATCTGGCAGGTGGTGTTGGTTTCGATGGACGACGGCGACAACCTTGTCCCACGACACGTCGAGACCGCGTATCTGGCCGGGGTCCTTGCACAGTCCATCCACAACGACCGTGTCTGGTCCATCGATCAGGATCTGTGGATGATCACCGCAGACGATAACTGTGACGCTCATACGGCCACGCCCCTCTTGACGATCAAACGAACGAAGTCGGTTTCGTGAACGACAAACGCATGGATCAGATCCAGCAGAGCGCCATAGAACTGCCCGGGATCAGCGTCGCTCGTCCTTGTAGCGAAGACGGGCACCCACACAGCGAGGTGGCCGCTCAGGAACCGAGATTCCATAGTCAGTGTGTCCATCGCGGCAGGTTCGCGCTCTGTCGCCCACGCTTCAGCTTCGACGCCGCAGAGGTACGACATGACTTCCAGTTCGGTCGAGATGTGGTCGGGAGTCTCAGCGGTTCCGATCGGCTTGAGACCCATCGATCCGTACTCGCGTTGTAGCACCGAGATGAAGTCAGCGATGCCTCCGTCCCTTGATGGAACGCGGTAGTACGACTCGGTCGGCATCGCCGGGGTTCCAGTCATGCCGACACCGAACAGCCGCACGTATGCAACCTCAAGTTCCTCGATTGGCCCGTCGGCGGTGAGTACATCGCCGAAGCGTCGCCACACCCGAGCGAAGGCGTACACGTCGAGATCGCGTTCGTTGAGGAACGTCCACGCTGAGTTGAGCAGCACTCGCCGCTCCGCCTCTGGTGGGCGCATGGCTGCACCCAGGAAGCGGTACAGCCCTTGCCGGGTTCTCGCCTCTTCAGCCCACTCGGTCATCGTCCCTCGTGGGCAGGAGTTCGTAGACGAGTGCCGCCGCCAGAATCGAGACGATGCCGATAATGAAGAGGGTCGGAGCCCCCACGAACGCTGGGTCGCTGTCTGCCACCGTGCTCGCACCCCACGGGGCCGATGAGAAGTAGCTCACGACCATCAGCACGAGACCGAAAACAACAAGCAGAACGGTCAGGATCCTACGCATCAGCGAGCACCTCCTCCTCCTCGGCCACCCCGTTGAGCGGGATGATCGGGAACGCTTTCATGAACAGACCGATGAGCAGCGCACCGAACGCGAACAGCCCCGCAACCACAGTGAACTCCACCCAAGTCGGGAAGTACGAGCCCGGCTCGTACGGGAGCATCATTCCGTGAGTCTGGGACGGGATGACCGTCAGATACCGCTCTGCAACGGCGGACGTGGATATCGCGACGCTCGCCACCACAAGGACTCCGACGCTCCACGTTTGCCGCCATGCCTGAGAGATCAGCAGTATCAGGCCGAAGATCATCAGTCCGAACCCCGACCAGAAAATCCAGGCATACGGGCCCTTGAGCAGGGCATCCGCCAGGAGACGCTCACCACCGGGTGTCGCGTACAAGAGCGTGAACAGTTCAACGATCTGGAAGTACAGCGCCGCAGCAGCGGCAGCCAACAGGAGGCCTCCCATCCACTTGAACGCGGTCACGCCGACCAACCCCCGCCCGTTCGCAAGTGATCGCCGAACGATGGCGGTGAGAATGATCAGGTTCCCGAGACCCGACGCCGCGGCGAGCACGATGAAGTCGGGGCCTTGGAGTGAGCCGAACCAACCCGGCCTGCCGACCTGGACACCGAAGACAAGTCCTTCGGTGGACAGTGCTATCAGGACCAAAGGGACAACCATGATCGAGAGCCAGAGCATCACACGTCGGTGACGCTCCTGCTCCACATCCGTGTCCTTGTAGCCCGCAGCCCACAGCCGGTGGAACCAGTGCAGCCGCGAGTCGATGGTGACCAGATAGCCCGCATCCCTGCGCCCATCGAGGTACAGGTACACAAGACTGGTCAGCAGAACACCGACAGCGACCAGCATGAAGGTGCCGAAGAACGCTGACTGCGGCCTGACGTACAGGAGCATGTTGATGATCCCGCGCAGCGGGTTCCCGAGATCCATCAGCACGGCGAACAAGCCGACGATGAGCGAACACGTCGTCAATAGCACGGCGAGTCTCGAGATCGGTCTCAGCGCTGTGATGTCGAACACCTTTGCGAACGACACAAGCACGATGCCTGCGAGGCTCACCCCGATGAAGAACTCGGCCATCACCACATAGAGACCCCACGTGGCACCCCCTGCGAGCCGATATTGCGCATGCCCGTTACGGCCATGCCTTCACTCGACTCGTACAGGTACGCGGCGATCCCGGCGATCAGAACCGTCAATGACACGACGGTGAACACGATCCATCCCCGAGTGAACTTGCCGACGCCTTGGGGAAGCGACCTCTTGACTTTCGTATCGGTCACCATGTCACACCGTCGCTTTCGGTCGTTCGATCTCCGACGCTTCTCTGCTTGGTGGCGTACCTCCGAAGTAGTACACGCTTGGACGTGTTCCGGCCTCGTCAAGCAGTTGCCATGTCTGCTTCTCCTGTAGGTACCGGCTCACTGGCGTGTTCGGGTCGTCTATGTCTCCGAACACCAGAGCGTTCGTGGGACACGTCTCCACGCACGCTGGCTCGAGACCTTTCTCGACCCGGTGCACGCAGAAGGTGCATTTCTCCATGACGCCTTTCGCATGACCTCCACCGGCGGTCCGACGCTGCTCACCTCCCCACAGCATGTCGAGGTCGGGGTTCTTGTACGGAGGCACCGCGCCACCCGTGTAAGGGTCGAGACTCTCGTCATGCCAGTCGACGATCGCGTACTGCGCCTTCTCCGGTTTCTGCCAGTTGAAGTAGTTCACACCGTAGGGACAAGCAAGCTCGCAGTATCGACATCCGATGCACCGATCGGCATCCGTCAGGACGAGGCCATCTTCCCTCTTGAACCGGGCGCCCACAGGGCAGACCTTCACGCACGGAGCGTTGTCGCAATGCTGACACGGACGGGGGAGGAAACTCATCTTCGTATCCGGATAGGTCCCCTGTTCGAACCGGAAGACGTACATCCAGAAGTTGCCCTCGACCGTGTTGTTCTCGACCTTGCAGGCCGTCATGCACCCACGACACCCCTGGCACCTGTCGAGATCGATCGCCATTGCATACTTGGTCATCAGGCATCACCGCCCTTCGTCACCTTCACCTTCACGTGGAATGACTGATCAGCCGTGTTCGACATGTAGCCCTCCCCGGTGAAATAGATCTCGTTCGCTGATGGCCCCTGGCCCTCGTTCTGTGGATGTGTCCACATCCCGAAGTGATGGGGCATCGCCACCGTGTCAGGTCGGATCGAGTCGATGAGCGTCGCCTTCGTGACGAGGCTCCTGGTCTGACCCGTGACCGCGTTGTGGGATGTGACCGTGATCGTGTCGCCCTCCTCGATCCCCAGCCTCGCTGCGGATTTCGGGTTCATGTCGAGTGGAGCACCAGGTGCGAGCTCTGCAAGCATCGGAACGAAACTCGTCCGTGTCTGCTTGTGCTCGATCTGGTGGTAGCTGAGCAGAATGAACTCGTACTCGGCAGGTGACCCCTCCATTGTCGGCGGACGCCACGTCGGGAAGGCCGTGTAGTCCTGCGAGTAGATCGTGTCAGCACCCTTGGCCGTCATCTGACGCTGCGCGTCAAGAAGGCTCTCGCCGTACAGCCGGTGCACAGCACCACCGAACGGCGGATCCGCTACATAGCCGTACATCTTCGTCGGCTTCACCGGCCCCTTGATGTACACGCCGTGCTGTGGATCCTCGAAGTAGGCGACACCCTCGTCGATGCCCTGCCCCTTCGCCCATTGGTCGAAGATGTGCCTGACCTCCGGCTTCTCGTCGAGTGGGAGCTCGAATGCCGTGTCGGTCAGCTTGAGCTCCTTGTTCACGATGGACAGGTATCCGCCCTCGCCGTACAAGACACCCATCCGTTCGGTGAGGTCCATGTAGATATCGATCTCACCGCGTGACTCGAACATCGGCTCCATGGGCGGGATCCGCATCGTGACGGCATCGATGTACTGATCGGTGGCCGACGTCGGCCCTTCGTACTTCTCAATCGTGGCAGCTGGCAGCACGACATCTGCGAAGTAGTCAGCGGTCTCTGACAGCCAGGGGCTGATCACCGTCATGAACTTGAACATTCCGTAGGTGTTGAGGTAGTCCTCCTGCGACGGGAACGCGGCAAGTGGGTTCACCATGTGCAAGATCGCCACTTCGGGGAGTTCCTCGACGCCGTAGCGCTCCGGGTCCTGCATGACCTTTGCGACGATGCCAGGGAACCCGTGTTGATCGGAAAGTACTTGCTGTTGTTGAGCATGAAGTCGTACGGCGGGTCCTCGACGGTCAGCTTCTCGAACTTCGCATAGTTCTTGTGGATCTTCCAGGTGAAGTCCGACAGTTGCCCACCGGCTGCACCCATGGCTCCAACAAGCATGGGCACCATCGTCATCGCCCTAGCGGTCTGGAAGCCGAGTTCTTGCTGCGCCATGTGATACGCCATGATCCCAACGGGTCGGTACGGAACCTCGACTCCGTCGACGACGATGGTCGACCCGATCCGTGCGTTGCTTCCGAATTCTTCGGCAACCCTGCGGATCTGCCCCGCGGTCAACCCGGTGACATCCTCCGCCCATTCAGGCGTGTACTGCGCCACGTGATCGACGAAGAGCGAGAAGCCCGTCGTTACGTTCTCGCCATCGAGATTGAACTGACCTTCGAGGGCTGGAGTCTCAGCCTCGCCGAACGGAACCGCACTGCCTGTCGCCTCGTCCCATACGAGACCGACCTCTACGGCGTCGTCTCCCTCACCGACCGTGACCTTGGCGATCATCCCATCGCTCTTCACGAGCATCGGAGCGTTCGTGTACGTGGTCAGGTACGGCCGATCGAGATAGTCCATCCTGATCAGTTCGCGACAAAGAGTCAGCGCAAGCGCCAGGTCCGTTCCCGGACGAATGGGAAGCCACGTGTCCGCGAATGGACCTGCACTGCGAAGTCTGGGGTCAAGGTGGGTGATCTTCATCCCACGCTCGCGCGCCTTGACCATGTGGCGCGGCCATGTCAGCCAACAGAACTTGTTCCCGCCGGCGTTCGTGATGTTCCAACCCCACGACAGCATGTAGTTGTTGTACCGGAAGTCCGGGTGGAGAACCGCGTGGGTACCGATCGTGTATTCGAGTGCGCGGTAGCCAGCGTCGGAGCAGAAGGCTCCATGGCCCATCTTGGAGATGCCTGTGGACTTGACGAAGGCGTCGTCGTAGAAGTCCTTCGCCTTGCTGCGGCCCTTCTGCCAGAGAACGAGTTTCGGGTTCCGCTCACGAACCTCGTTGACCTTCGTGGCTACAAGGTCAAGTGCCTCATCCCACGTGGCACGTCGCCATTCTCCGGTCACGCCCTTCTCGTTCGTGCGGATGAGCGGCCACCTGACCCGGTTGGGGTCGTACATGGCTTGGATCTGCCCCTGGCCCTTCGGACAGAGCGTCCCCACGTTCCGTGGGTTCGTCGGGTTCCCCTCGAACTTCACGACCCGGCCATCGATCCTGCGGGCGATCATCCCGCAGTCCTGCTTGCCGATCCAACACGTCGTAGCCACGAAGTCCTCAACACCGCTCGTGACGGCGATCTCCTCGGCAGCCGCGACCCCATCGAGCGAAGAGAAGAGGAAGTTGTTCGTGACAGCGACTGTGCCAGCCGCGACCGCGGACCCCTTCACGAATCCTCTGCGGGTGATCTTCGGCATCCCGAGATATGTTTCAGGCATCCCTACTCCTTGGTGTCGATCGACTGGCGCGCTACAACAAGTTGAAGGACGGGTTGTGACACCCGTCTACGAGCGAGTCGGTGCTTGCTGATCAGCATTACCAACAGCCGACCACAGGTTGGGACGCAGCGGTAGCGGGGGAATCCCTCGTCCGTGTGGGGAGATCTCCGCTATCTCGAAACGCTCAGTGTCGGGGAATCCCCCACGTGGGGCGGGCCGGGCGTCAGTGGAGAATGTCGAGTTCGAGTGCGGCGCGAACCAAGGCGGCTCGGCTCTCGACGCCCAACTTCTTCAGGAGCCTGGCCTTGTACGTTTCGACGGTCTTGACGCTGAGGAACGTCATCTCCGCTATCTCGGCGTTCGTGTGGCCAAGGGCGACAAGTCTGAACACCTCGGCTTCGCGCTCGCTCAAGCTGTCGTATCGTCGGCTGAGATCGGTATCCGATCCGACGCTTCCATTGCTCGGCTGGTCCGGTGCATTCGACGCGAGGATCTGTGCGTGGTGCGGATGGATGAACACACCGCCGTCGCTTACCGTCCGTATCGCTGACAGCAGTTCGTCGCCTGCTGCCTGCTTTAACACGTAGCCTGAGCCGCCGGACGCAAGCACGCGCCTCAGGTACCCGACATCATCGTGCATCGTGAGCACCAGAACCTTGGTTCCCGGCAGGTCCGCACGTACCTTGGCCAGCGCCTCAAGCCCGCCGCACCGTGGCATGTTCACATCCATAAGGATGATATCTGGCTCGAGCACGATCGCCTTCTCCACGCACTCGTAGCCATCGGATGCTTCGCCGACCACTTCCATGTCGGGCTCCGCTGTCAGGAGGGCGACAAGTCCGGCACGCAGAACCGAGTGGTCGTCGGCAAGGAAGACTCGTATCGGCTTCATTGTGGAACCTCCACGTAGACGGTAGTTCCTCCGGGCCCACTCTCGATCTCGAGGCTGCCGTCGAGAAGTTCTGCTCGTTCTTGCATCGCGTGGATGCCGACACTCGTGTGGTTGCGGCGCACGAGGTCAGGGTCGAAGCCCGATCCGTCGTCCTCGATGATCGCACGAACAGACCCTGAGCGCTGTACGAGCAGGATGCTCACGTTCCGAGCGTCACCGTGGCGCGCAGCGTTCGTCATGGCCTCCTGCACGATCCGGTACAGGGCGGTCTCCATCGCAGGCGGCAGCCGATCGGGCAGCTCCGCATGGACGTCCGCGACGACCCCCGGGTATCGGAGTGTGAAATCCTCGGCATACCGCTCCAGAGCAGCACTCAGTCCGAGATCGTCGAGCGCGCTCGGGCGGAGTTCGCGAGACAGCGCTCTGACCTGTGGGAGCGTCTCACCGGCGAGCAACTGAAGCTCTCGGCCCTTGGACTCAGCTGCGTCCCCGGTAAGTCGGTCGAGCACCGCGATGCCAACGATCAAGGAGCTGAGGGATTGCCCGACGGTGTCGTGGAGTTCCTGGCGATTCGCTTTCGCTCCTCCTCTTGTGCGGTGATCAGTTTCTCGAGCAGTCTGGACCGCGCGGCTTGCGTCTCAGCGATCGTCGCTCGATTCTCCTCGAGGTCATCCACCATCTGATTGAACGCAACGGAGAGAGCGCCAATCTCATCGTTCGCCCAATAGGACGCCCTTGCGCTGAGATCTCCATCGCCCACGCGCTGCGTCGTGTCCACCAGATCCAGAATGGGGCGCGTCAGCAGCCAGGTCAGCAGGCTGGCAGCCGCGACACCGATGAGGGCCACGAACAGCGTGATAACGAGCATCTGTGTCGTGATCCCGTTGACCACACCTCCCAGGCGGTCCTCAGTCGTTCCCAGCCGGACTACCCCGAGCTCGCCGTCGAGGATCGGCGCCTCGAGGTCATGGATGCTCGACGACCCCGAGTCGAAGTGGCGATGGACGATGTCCGACTCAGTAACACCTACGGGTGGAGTGAGCAGTGCGACAGGGAATCCATCGTCCCCGAAGGTGTGCACAACCACCCTGCCCGACGGGTCAAGCACGAACGCATACTCGACATCCGGGTGATTCGCCACGGTATCGGACAGGGTCTCGAACACAGAGAAAGGGTCGTTCAGAAGGAGTGGGTTCGCACTTCTCGCCGCAAGGTCACTTACCACCGACGCACCCGATTATCCAGTTCGGTGATGAGAACCGACGTCATCACGCCGCGGACCTGGAGGGTCACCGCAAGGCCAGAACCATGGTGAGAGTGACGACGATACCGAGGATCTTCGTTCGGACACTGAAGCCGGTCGCAGCCTGCTTTGCGCTCCTGATCCCATCGGTGAAGCGGTCAAGGAAGTCATCTGATTCCTTGACCGTTCCGGGTGCCACAAGTTCTGTCACTTCCCCAACCCCGTCTCTCTGACCATCAGGCGGACACCGTCGTAATCACTGTCTTGTCCGAACACGAATCGGTCGACACCCAGCGTTGAGAGGATCTTGGGCCCCGCAGGATCGTCCACAAGGCCTGTCAGCAACTCTTCGAACATGGTGCGGACAGACGCTGGTGTCGCCGACGGCACAACAACAGGCGGGATTCCGAACGCTGGCGAGGTGTCGATCACTCTGACCTTGTCCGCCACGGACGGATCTGCGGCGATCACATGGGCGAGTACAAGGTCGTCTACCGCCGCTCCATCGACGACCCCGGCGATAACCGCATCGATGGATCGGTCGTGGCTGTAGGTGAAGATCGTCTCCTCGAAGAATTCCCCCGGTGTCTCCCCACGCTTGAGCAGTGCATAGGTGGGATACACACGGCCCGTGTGACTCATCGGATCGGTGAACGCAAACACGCCGCCACGCAGATCCTCGATCGTCACCGCAGCGCTTGTCGTTGGCACGATGATGACGGACCGGTACACCGTCTCTCCACCGATCTCGGGAATCACGAGCAGGTCCATCTCCCCAGCGTCGTGACCGGCAACGTAGGCACTCGTACAAACGAAGGCGATATCGACGGCATTCGATGCGACAAGGTCGTTTATCTCTTCGTAGGTCCTGCGCTGCACGACCTCAACGGGGCGGCCGAGCTGGGCTGCGAAGTACGCAGCCAGTTCTGAATAGCTCTCGACCGTGCCTTCGGGTGACATGACGGCGCCCACGGCTATGCGAAGCGGTTCTGGGTCGAAGGTGCCGACCGCCGGGACTGGCTTGCGGAGGGTGAAATCGAGGTGAACATCGGTGTCAGCAGCCGATAGTGCCGTGCATCCGCCGACCGCCAAGGCCATGGCGACCAACGAGATGTACACGACCGGGAGAAACCTCCGTGGGCACCGTTGCCAAGTGTTCACAATGCGCATAGATTAGTTGTTCACTATGCAATATCGGGTTTCGGGGCGACCTGCTGCCATGGCGGAAGCTCCCGAGAAACGAAGCGGGAGCCGAGACCGCGAACAACGGCCAATGCCATATCGTTGGGTCGCCTATGACAACTGAGGAGGCCGCCGTGAACCCGGAACTGAAGGTGATCGCAGACGAGTACTGGGAGCACTACCTCACCACGAACCCATCGGATGCCCACATGATGGGTGACTACAGGTTCATCGCACAGTACGCGACCATCGACAGGGCCTCCGAGGATGCGGCTATCGAAAAGCTTCGGGACATGTTGGCGCGCACCGAGGCGATCGATGCGTCATCGCTCTCATCGGATGACCGCACGACCAGAGAGGCACTCATCTATCACACGCACGCGAAGTCGGGTGTGATGGAGATGCGACGGGCAGAGTTCGGGATCGACCCGATCTTCGGACCACAGGCGGACATACACATGCTCGTACCCCAATTCACGCTTGATACACCCGAACACGCAGATGCGATGCTTGAGAAGTACGTTGCCTTCGCTGACTGGTTCGACCAGGCGATCGAGCGTCTGCGTGAAGGACTGGCGTCGGGACGGGTCAATGCGGAATTCGCTGTCACTTCCGTCGTTGAGCAACTCGACTCCTGGCTGGCGACTCCGCTCGATGAGGACTCACTTCTCAAGGCCAACCTCCCCTCTTCCTTTTCCGACGAGGATCGCTCGGCGTGGAGTGAGAAGGCAAAGACGGTCATCGGCTCGAGCGTTCGCCCTGCACTTGAGCGGTATCGGTCCGTTATCGCCGACGAGGTCGCACCGAACGCCAGAACCAACGAATTGGCAGGACTGTGGGCGTTGCCTGATGGCGACCTCGTGTACAGCCGACTTCTGGAGCGATATACAACGTTCCCGATGCATGCCGAGGAGATCCATCAGATCGGACTCGACCAGATCGACAAGCTCGCCGGTGAATATCGGGAACTCGGGCCGGCAGCGGTCGGATCGGACAACCTCGACGAGATCTTCGCCATCCTGAAGACGGACAAGAGCATCATTCACACCTCCGGTCCGGACATCATCGCTGTATGTGAAGAGGCATTCGATAGGGCTCGGGCTGAGATGGGTAACTGGTTCGGCCGTGTTCCGGTGTCCGACTGCGTAATCCAAGAGACATCACACGGTGCGATCGCGTACTACTTTGAACCCGCCGAAGATGGGTCACGACCCGGAACGTTTTTCATGAACACCTCAGATCCGACAGCGTGGGGGCACGCTGAGGTCGAGGGGACTGCGTTCCATGAGGGCATACCTGGCCATCACATGCAGATCGCCATCGCCCAGGAATTGGGGGATACGTTGCCTGCCTTCCGAGCGAACGAATTCATCTCGGCGTACGGAGAGGGCTGGGCCCTCTACACAGAACGCCTGTCGAGGGAGATGGGGCTGTATTCGGGCCCGCTCGCACTCGTCGGCATGCTGCAGGGAGATTCGATGCGAGCCTGCCGCTTGGTGGTCGACACGGGGATGCACGCGCTCGGATGGAGCCGACAGCAGGGCATCGACTACATGGCTGCGAACTCTCCGATGTCAATGCAACAGATCGTCGGAGAGATCGACCGCTACCTCTCTATGCCGGGGCAAGCCGTCTCGTACATGGTCGGTCGGCTCGAGATCGACCGAATGCGAGCCGTGTCCGAGTCCGAACTCGGTGCGTCCTTCGACATCAAGGGCTTCCACGATGCAGTCCTCAGCTCCGGGTGCGTCCCACTCGGATCACTCGACCGCATCGTCAAGGAGTGGACACAGGCATCGGATAGGTCGTAGTACGAAGTACGTACAACGTATTACGAACCAGCAAGGCCTGTCCTCGCTTCAGGGGGAGGGCAGAGGAGCGCACCGATGATACACAACACGGACCACAGACTCCGGACGACGGATGTCGTACTACGCAATACGTAATACGGAAGAAGGCGCCCGATTGGGCGCCTTCTTCTTTCGCGGAGAGGGAGGGATTTGAACCCTCGAGGAGGTTTAACGCCCCCTATTCGCTTAGCAGGCGAACGCCTTCGGCCGCTCGGCCACCTCTCCCAATGTGGGCAAGGATATCAGTCGGGCCGTCCAGACAGCCGCCGATATTGTCACTCGCCAACGCGCTGCCACGCCTCCACGTTCCACGTCAGGTCGGACGACGACCCGTTGTGTTCGACGTTCGAGATGCGATCGGCCCACACCGCTGCATGAGAAGCCCTGTTGAACAATGGAAGAAGTGGCCGTTCGCTGGCAAGAATGGCTTCGGCCTCCGAGACAATGGCTGCGAACTCTGCAGCGTCAACCGTCGAGCGGGCGGCGACGCCGAGTTCCGAGTACCTCGCCGGGGCGTCGGACGCTGAGGAGCCGAGGCCCCACGCAGTGAATCCGCCTGTGTCGGACACAGGGTCAAGCGCTTCCATCAGACGGATCACACTGCCATAACCACTGTCGTTCACCCACGCCCACATGCCGAGGTCATACGTGCCGATGCCGAGCACCTCGCCGAAGAACTCCAGCGAGTCGATGAACGTGGTCTCGAGACGGACGCTCATGTCTTCGAACGATGGGCGCATGTCAGAGGCAACTTCGATGCGGAGGTTTCCGTTGCCGGTGGTCGTCAGGACGGAGACCGGTACGAGATTCTCGAGGGAGATAACCGCATCCAGTGCGGCAGCAGGGTCATATCCGTATGGCCCCCAGGCCGAACCGTCAGTGGGGGTGAGGACGCCTGGCCATGACCCGGACCACGCCGTATCCGGCCTATCGAACGTGGCTGGATCCAACGAACGCGGCACGGCCTGCCGGAAGGTTCGCTGATCGTTCATCGACGACGGGTTCGAAACCTCTCGAGCTTCACCGAAGTTGAAGGTGAGATGCTCCAGAACGGGGGTGGCAGCTTTGAGCAGTTCGGCGCCAGTGCTCGTGGTGCCGCCTATCAGGGCGAGCGTCTCAGAATCTGACGAGACGAGAGCCGCATCGACTGTCCGGGCGACGAACGCTGCGCCGTCGTCCCCACCGGTTGATGTGAATACGAGTCGATCGAGGTACGGAAACTGTCTGCCGGAGGCATCGGTCTTCCAGTAGTTCGGATTACGAACCAGCGAAATATCACCACCTGGCACGAAGGCATCGACCATGAACGGTCCACCGGAGGGCCAATCCGAACCATCCGTCCCATTCTGTAGATCGACGCCATCAAGGGCGTGCGATGGCAGGATGATCCATAGTGCATCCTCGAAGGAGAGATTGGCCTCGGAGAAGGTGATCCAGGCCACCTGCTCGACCGAGTCTGTGGAAACGACCGTCCTCATGATGGGATCGACCGTGCCGTTTCCGGCGAAAGCCAGGTCGCGCATAGCCTCTGCGGTGAAGGCCAGATCGGTCCCGCTTATGGGCCGCCCGTCACTCCATGTCGCAGTTCGCGGTATCTGGTACTGGACGGTCATCGAGCCGTCCTCATTGATCTCGATGGCTCCATCGATCGTCGACGGGAGTGCAGAGACGTTGTCTGGGATTCGCTCCCACGTGTCCGGGTCGATGTCGTACACCGTCGCCCATAACGCGTTTCCGACGAGCCGTCCAGCCTCCGTCCCTCCCGAATGGAACGGGTTGAGTGTCTCCAGCCCGAATGGGATTCCGACCGTCGTTTCGCCGCCGAAACCGTCGGGAGGCGAAGTCGTCGTCGTTGCCTGTGAGAGGGTCGTCGTCGAGGATGTCGTGGCGATGGAGGTCGTGGTGTCATCGGTGCCAGGCGTGCATGCAGCAGCAAAGAGTGCGAGCGCCAACAACACAGCGGGTCTGAACATCCGGCGAGGATACCGAGCAGAAGACCTCAGACCACAGACCACAGACCACAGACCACAGACCACAGACCACAGAAGAATTCCGCTTCTGGTCTGTCAGTGAGCGCAGCGAACGAGTCTGAGGTCTGAGGTCTGTAAGCGAGGCGAAGCCGAGCGGGTCCGAAGCGAGCGTCAGCGAGCGATATAGCCTCTGACGATGCGACGACGACAGCGCGAGGCGGGCACCAGTCTTCCCGCTACATCGACCGGGACGCATCGTGAAGCGTTCGGGTCGGTCGAGTGGGGACTTCTTGCGGCCGTCGCCACCATCTGGGGCTCTTCGTTCGTCTTCATGGCCATCGGCTTGGACTCGTTCCGGCCGGGTGTCATCACCCTCGTGCGAATCGGTCTTGGCGCAGCGACCCTCGCCCTGTTCCCGAAGGCGCGGGCGCCTGTCGAACGCGAGCACCTCTTTCGGATAGCTGTCCTCGGAATCATCTGGATCGCGATCCCACTGACGATCTTCCCCATCGCACAGCAGTGGATCGACTCGTCGGTCGCCGGGATGCTCAACGGCGGCGTTCCCATCGCATCAGTCATATGGGCAACCCTCCTACTCCGTGCCCTCCCGGGCTGGCGACAGGTACTCGGTATCGGCATTGGATTCGTTGGCGTCGTCGCCATCTCGATACCTGAAGTCACGCAGTCATCATCTACAGCGCTCGGAGTCGCGCTCGTCCTCGTCGCGATCGTCCTGTATGGGCTCTCCACCAACCTCGCTGTGCCGCTTCAGCATCGGTACGGCGCCCTTCCGGTACTTCTACGAGCGCAACTCGTCGCACTGGTCTTCGTCACCCCTTACGGGCTCCTCCAGCTGAACGGATCCACATGGGCATGGGACTCCGCCCTTGCGATGATCCCGCTGGGGGTGCTGGGAACGGGACTGGCGTTCGTCTTGATGGGCACGCTTGTCGGTCGGACAGGCGCATCCAGAGGCTCCATCGCCATCTACTTCGTTCCGGTTGTAGCGATGATTCTCGGAGTCCTCGTCCGAAGCGAAACGATCGAGCCGATCGCCGCCCTCGGGACCGGTGGGGTGCTTATCGGCGCCTGGATCGCATCCAGGAGAGAGACCTAGGTCGAAGAGTCGAGCGCCTCAAGAACACCACCGAGCCACTCGATGGACTCGACGGTTATCGGGTCGACCACGAGTTGCACGTGGCTGATGCCCACGGCTGCGAATTCCGCCAGAGATTCGGCGATCTGCTCCTGGGTCCCACCGACCGCACGCGACGAAGGTCGACCGGGGCTTCCGATGAGTCGGTCGTCACTGCCCGGCGCACGAACGAGAACAGCCATCGTGCGCTCGACCGTGTTGGGGCCCACGCCGGCTTCAACACACGCCTCATCGATCTTCTCTACGAGTTCCTGCGCCCCCTGCGGCGTGTTGCCTCGCCATGCGTGCCACCCGTTCCACAGACTCACGTACGGAAGTGTCGCTGCCAGCATGCGCGGACCCTCAGAACCGATCATGAGCGGGATTCCGTCGAGTCGCACCCTCGGTTCAAGCACGCAGTCCCTCGCCGAGTAGTACACGCCTTCGTAGTCGATGGCGCCATCGGTCAGGAGTGTTCTGATGATCGTGAATGCTTCTTCGAATCGGCTCACCCTGCGGTCGAAGGGGAACCCGTATGCGTCGTACTCGATGCGATTCCAACCTGCGCCGAGACCGAGGATCAGGCGTCCGTTGGAGATCTCGTCGACAGTTGCTGCCTTCTTCGCAAGCATGACCGGGTTGTGGAACGACGTCGCGGCAACGAGCGGCCCGATCTTCACCCTATCGGTGACGGCGGCGAGCGCGGCGAGCACGGACCAGGCCTCCATCGGGCCAGAGGTACTGCCGTCGTCATCCCGATACAGGAGATGGTCGCCGACCCACAACGAATCGAACCCAACGGCTTCGGCAGTGACAGCCATCTCCCGATACTCGGGCCAGCCGACGACCCGCTCAACCTCAGGCAGTTGAACGCCAACTTGCAATTGTCGTTTGCTATCAGTCATGTTTTGCGGAGGGAGTGGGATTCGAACCATCTCAGTCCGAACTCAACGGTATCGACGAATCTCAACTCACTCACCGCACCCAATCTCGCACACGGTTCGCCAGAACGGATCACGGTGCGTTGACCCGGTGCCCGCTTGATGCGGGTTCAATCTTGCG
>PVMK01115927.1_pt1 | contig 16530 bp, 15 predicted proteins | sample 1853481 | NCBI WGS metagenome assembly PVMK01 (sample SAMN08533507, study PRJNA380276) | Marine sediment metagenome, whole genome shotgun sequencing project.
GGACGACACGATCGTGCGGCGACGGCTCGCACAGAAGCTCGAGTTCTTGGTGCAGGATCTCATCGACGTGAAACCCGCGACAGACGAGGAGCTCGAAGCGTACTTTGACGAGCACCGCGCCGACTATCGGCAGCCGGACCTGATCACATTCACCCATGCGTTCGTGGACCCGGACAAATGGAGCAACCAGACGGAGAGCCACGCGGCGACCGTTCTGGAGGGTCTCGAGCAGGCCGATGACCCGACCAGTGGAGCGAAGGAGCTCGGGGACCCGTTCATGTTGCAGCTCTACTACCCAGAGCGAACCGAAGCCGAGATCTCGAAGCTCTTCGGTGGTGGATTTGCCCGGAGCGTCGGGGACCTGAGCCTTGGCGCTTGGCAGGATCCTGTCCTGTCCGGATATGGGGTCCACCTGGTCTACGTGCATGCCAAGGAGACATTCCCCGACCCTGCGTTTGCCAACGTACGAGACCGCGTGGCCGAGGATTGGATGGAAGCCAAGCGCGAGGAGCTAAACGACGAGTATCGCGAAAGGTTGCTCGAGAAGTACACCGTCGTGATCGAAGACGACGCGACGAGCGACACAGGTGCGCAAGGGGAGTCTTCGCCGTGACGGCAACCGGGCGTGTTGCTTGCTTGGGCCTCGTGCTGGCGGCCTTGGTCCCTTCCCCTACGACGCGCGCGCACGAGATCCGGCCCGCTCTACTTCAGATCGAAGAGACGGCGCCCGGCATGTTCGACGTCACCTGGAAGTTGCCCGGCAAAGGCGACCGCGCGCTTGGGCTCGAGCCGATCCTCCCGGAGAACCTGACGCTGGTCGCGCCGCCGACGGTTCGCCGGGTGCCGGCGGCCTGGGTGCAGCGCGCGACGTACAAGAGTGACGGCACGCCCCTGGTCGGCCAGAGCATCTCGATCGACGGCCTTTCGGGAGTGCAGACCGACGTGCTGCTCCGGATCGAGCTCCTGGATGGCAGCACGCACTCGGCCATCTTGCGTCCGAATGCTCCCACGTTCGAGATTCCAGTGCGCGAAAGCAAGAAGGAGGTCGCCCTCGCGATGTATCGGATGGGCGTGGTCCACATCCTCGGGGGCTATGATCACCTCTTGTTCCTGCTTGCCCTGATGCTCATCGTGACCGGCTTTTGGAGATTGGTGAAAACCATCACGGCGTTCACCGTCGCCCACAGCATCACCCTCGCCCTAGCCACGCTCGGCGTCGTGCACTTCCCGACCGCGCCGACCGAAGCGGTGATCTCGCTCAGCATCGTGTTCCTCGCCGCGGAGGTGATCCGCATGCGCAACGGCGAGGTCGTGCTGACCCAGCGCTACCCCTGGGTCGTCGCCTTTGGCTTCGGACTCATTCACGGGCTCGGCTTCGCAGGGGCACTCTCCCAAATCGGCATTCCCGAGCACGAAGTGCCGCTTTCCCTTCTGATGTTCAACCTCGGCGTCGAAACCGGGCAGATCGCATTCGTGACCGTGGCTGCTCTCGCGCTTGCGAGCATCCGTCGCATTCCAATCACGCCACCCCAAGGCGCGTGGCGGCTCGCCCCCTACGCAATCGGCGGCCTCGCGACGTTCTGGACCATCCAGCGCATCGTCTCGATGCTTCCAGCGGCGGTCTAACTACGCAGTGACGACCAGTCCGAAATTGTCAGTGACCAGATAGTGACCAGAGCGCAGGGCAAGTCGCAGGACTCCAGGGTATCTCAGGGTACGGGAGTAAGAGGTCGGGTTGCATGCCTTTGACGGCGATACGCGGAAAAACCGAGTGCCCGCTTAGGGTTAGCGTATCGCGGCGCTTGGGGTTCGATTCCCACCGCCTCCACTAAACAAGCGCAGTGATTGCGGTGGGTCTAGCCTTTGAGCTTACAGAAGGTAGCGTTTGCATTAAAATGTGAGCATGCCTAAGGACCAGGCACAGCTCGCAGCGCGAATCGACGCCCGGGTCAAAGAGGCGGTGGAGGAATACTGCCGCGCTAAGGGTCTCAAAATGAATCGATTCATCGAGACCGCGCTGTTGGATCGTCTCGAAGAAATCGAGGATATCGAAGATGTGAAGCGACTCCGGACGGAGCCGACGCGCCCGCTCAAGGACGTCCTACGCGACCTGAAGCGCGATGGCCTCCTATAACGTCGAGCTCACCCGGACTGCGGACAAGCAACTCAGACGAATCGCAAAACGCGACCGGAACCGCATGGTCGAAGCGATTCGCGGCCTAGCTGACAGACCTCGACCCCACGGCGCCCGAAAGCTGCAAGGCTACGACGACGTATACCGCATCCGTGTGGGGCGGTATCGAGTCGTTTACGAAGTCTTCGACGATCGGGTGATCGTGATCGTCCTCAAGATTGGCCACCGAAAGGACATCTAGAAATAGCGGGGCCGTTCTGGCTCTGGTGATCCCTAGCTCGCCCTGATAGCTTCGCTGCCATCGAGTTGGATTGACGGTGAGCACGCGAGAGGGTAATCAGCGCATCCTGCGCCGGTCCGTGTATGGGCCCTCCCCATCGGACGGGACGCGTCGAAAGGAGACACCTGATGGCACTATCGAGCTCAGTCACCAAGGCGGTCACGACGCCCCTCGCATCGATTTTCGGGAGCGGCTTCCTGATCATCGTGCCGATTCTCGCCGGCGCTGTCGGGCGCCACTCGGTGATCGCGATGGTCGGGGTCTGCGCGTTGGCCGTCGCAGTCGGAAGCGTCATCCGATTCAACATTCGAAATGCCGAGCCTGTCCTAGCCGACAAACCTCCGCAGTCGACGCTGTCGCACGAACGCGCGTCCGATCTTGTGCTGACCTTCGCCTACGTCATCTCGGTCTCGCTCGACCTCCACATCCTCGCTTCATTCGTTCTCGGGGGTTTTGGCGCAGACACCGAGCTCAACAAGAACCTCCTCACGACGGCCGTGATCGCCATGATCATGCTGGGTGGAATGACCAAAGGCCTCGGGCCGCTCGAATTTCTCGAGACCTGGGCGCTGTGGATCACCTTTGCCATCATCGCGCTCTTGCTCGCGGGCTTCGCGTATTTCGACTGGAACGCTTTGCATTCGTCGGCGGGGATTCAAATGCCCGAGCCGCTCAAGCACACGCGATGGGAGGTTCTGACGATCCTCGCGGGCACCCTCATCGTCGTTCAGGGGTTTGAGACACCGCGCTACCTCGGCGCTGAGTTCGACGCCGAAACTCGAATCAAGGCCTCGCGATGGTCCCAAATCATCTCCACGGCGGTCTACATCGCGTTCGTCGCCCTCGCCCTTCCGCTCACGCATCTTCTTCACGGCAAGTACGACGACAACGGCCTCATTGAGCTCGCCAAGTTCGCTTCAGTCCTTCTCGTGACGCCACTCATCATTGCCGCGGCGCTCAGCCAATTCTCCGCGGCCGTGGCCGATACGATGTCCGCCACGGGGAACATGCAAGAGGTGACAAATCAGCATCTCAAGGCAAAGTCTGGATACATCCTCATCGGCGTGGGCGCGATCGCGCTGACCTGGTCGGCTAGCACGCTCGAGCTCACCGCCTTCGCCTCCAGGGCCTTCGCGTTCTACTACTTGCTCCAGTGCCTGGTAGCCTTCACCGTCAGCAAGTCGTCCGCGCAGAAGCTGGGAATCCTCGTGCTGGCGGCGGTGCTGGCGTTCATTACGGTGTTTGCCGTGCCAGCAGGCTGACCAACCGGCACGATGCCGAGGCGAACGGGAGCGCCAACGATGATACGTGATTTCCAGCGGTTTGTGCGGCACCTGTTCCACTCCGTTTACGTCGTCCGCGGCCCCATTTTGGCATTATTCCTGTTGCTCGTGGCGTGCGCGATCGTAGTCGTAATTGCGGAAGGAATGTCTTTTGGCAACGCGATATACTTCATACTGATCACAGCGTTGACGGTCGGATATGGAGACATCGTTCCGACCACAATGTGGGGCAAAATCGCGAGCCTAAACGCTGGGCTGATCGGCTACCTCCTGTTTGGGGTCGTCGTAGCCGTGAACACGCGAGCCTTGAGAGAATCCGTTCGAGAGGGACGGGAACAGGACACCAAAGGATAAGCGTACCCGTTGAGGCCACCTAGTTACCGATGTGACCGCTAACGCCTAGGATCAGCGCGTAGTAGCTCTGCTTGTTTGCGATGGGACCACCGGTCACGGGATCCGTGGGTGAGCTGCGCGAGAAGTACGTGTTGCGTGTCGTCCATTCGCCGCGCCCTTCGAGACTGATCACCAGATACTCGACTGGCTTGTAGCGAACGGTGACCGTCGCCGTCGTCAGCCCGCCGTACGTATCATCCCCGAATGTTCGGTATAGGTCATTGCCACTCAGGTTCTCCCCGCGTAGGCCGACCGACCAGTGGTCTGCAGCATCGAAGATCAGCGCGAGGCTGTGGCCGAACGCAAACGACCGAACGCTGTTCCCTACCAAATCGGGCACGTGAGGATTGATCTGATAGTCCGCGTTGAGGAGGAAGTGAAACCAGTCGGACCCAAGGGTCACCAGCACGTCGAAGAGTGACTCCCAAGCACGGTTGCCGTTGATCCCACTTGGGGCGTGGTTGCCACCAACGAAGATACCGACCTCTCGAGACCCGTCGCGCAAACCGCGGCGGCGCACACTTCGTTGGCCACGCGGCGTGAGGCCGACCTGCCAGCCCACCGCCGGCACCTGATTGTCGTCGACCGCCGTGCCGCCGCGTACGCCACCGTTGGTGAGCATGAACGTGAAGCCAACAATCTCGGTGAGCTGTGCGCCCAAGCGTACGCCGAGGTGGTTGAAGGGCTGTCGCAGAAAGTAGAGCGCACCGCGCGAGTAGTTGGCGTTCAACCACTCGTCAACGAACTCGGCGCCCAACATCGTGTCGAAGAAACCGAAGTCGATCGAGATATGCTCGGTCGGCAGATACGCCACGTAGCCTTGTTTTACTGGTGCGATGGGCGTCAAGAGCTCGGCGGCGGTACCCCAGCGAAGATCGAGTTGAATAGCGAACTTCTGCCGCGTGTACCTCACGTCGCCACCGGCGAAGTTCAAGCCGAAGCCCATGTAGTTGGTGTACGGATAGTCGAGGTTGTTGTACGTACCCGAAACCCGATAGCCGTTGAAGTTGTAGAATGCACTTGCGAGGACTTGCCACGAGAGCCCATCGAGGAACGGACGGTCGTCTTCCTCGGGCTCCGCGCCGACGTGTTCGGCGTCGTCCGTGTCTGCTTGGGTCTTAGGCGCCTCGGGCGCGTCGTCCTGCGCCAACGCCACTGAGGGAATCGCCAGGGCGCACACAAGAAACATGTAGAGAGCGTTGCCCGTATCAACCTCCGTTGCTGCCTCTTCGTTTCAGAACCGGGCTTCCCGCCACTGGGCCCAGTTCACCTTCTCGGCGACGCCCGCATAGGCCACCGCCGCTTCCGATACACCCCGATAGCCGCCAAGCAGCCGGTAGAAGTTCTCGTAGTTCTCTTCCGTGAGCGCCCCGGCGTCCGCCTGATTGAGAGTCTCGCTAATGCGTTTCTCGAGGTCGGCGAGCTGCGTCGCCAAGAGACCCTCTAACTCGCTCACCGGCGCGGTACCCGGAGACTCGGTCAAGCGGTGGAAACCTTCTTGGAGCACGATATGCCAGGCGCGGAGTTGATCGAGCACCCCCTGCACGAGGAGGTCCGCCTGCGGCGTCCGGCGGGCCTCGGAAAGTGCCTGGAGACGATAGACGAGCGCCTGGAGACTCGTCACCAGCGCCTGCACCTGCTCCGGCGTGTTGTTGGGAAAGAGCTTGTGGTCGATAAAGTGGCCCCATGTCCCCAGTTTCTGCGGCAGCGTCCGCAGCTCCTGCCGGTGGTACGCCAGCCTCCAGCGCTCCACGAGGGAGTCCGACGGCCGGGTTTCCCAGGCCGTGCGCGATACGATGAACTCAGAACTGGCGAAGAACCGATTGATCAGGTTCAGGAAAGCCTTCTCCGGTCGCAGCGAGAAAGTGATGAACGACGTAGCGACCGGAACGGCAACCGATAGCAGCGCCCAGAGGTACGTGTTCGCTTGCGACGCAAAGTCGTACGTTTGCTGATTGTCGATGCCCATTATCAGAAGCAGCGCCAGCATGCCGGCGACCCTACTCAGGCCCTCCAAGAAATACGCGACGAGGAAGGTGAAGGCGAAGATCAAGAGGCCGAGGCCTAGGAAGCTCGTTAAGTGAGGCATGACGAAGACGTAGACGACGAGCCCGAGCGGCAGCCAGATGGCGAAAGCGCGCAGAAGCAAGGTGGGCCTCACGAAAGGCGCACGACAAAAGATGTTCGTCATGGCGATGCCGAGCGCAATGAGCCCTTGGTGTCCCGGTGGGTTGAGGTACACCCACAGCAGGAAAATGACCCAGACCGACACCATCGCCATGACTGCTGCCCTGATCCGATCGGGGTCGAAGATCGGCAGCCAAAAGTCATCGTCGGTTCGTTCCGCCGGGGGGGCGGGCACGGGTCGGGTCGTCGGGGACCCAAACCTCTTGAGGTTCCGGACGCAGGCGAAGATCGCTCCTGTCAACGCCTCAACACGGCTGAGGGCGCGCCGGGTCTCGATCACCGCGGCTCGCTCGAATTGCGTCAGGGCCTGCAGCTCAGTCTTGCTTGCAGTCACCGTCACCGCCTTGGGCTCCGCCTGCGGTGGGTTACCGCCGAGCATGCGCTCGATCTCGAGGAATCGTCGATCCAGCTCGTCGAAATATGGCGGAAGGTCGGGTACGACCTTGGCGATATCGAGGTGCGCGATGTCGGCAAAGCTCTGCCGCCAGCGTTCGAGGGCCATCATGAGATCCGACGACAGACCGTGGAGCTGGGCCCAAAGGCCGCGCACTTCGTACACGTCGTAGCTCTCGGATTCGCCGCCCTCGAAGGTCGTTTGGAGTTGATCGAGCAGGGTCACCTGGCCCTGGCTGAGCTTGTGCACGTCGGCGGCGACCTCGGCGTGCACCATTCGCTCGCGAAGGGCGCGAAAAAGCTGTGCCTGGGTGGCCAGGAGCTTGGTGCTGACGTCCTTCAACGTGCCGGAGTTCGTACGGGGCCACAGGAAGACGGCGATGAGGATATAGACCACGACCCCCATTGCGGTTTCCTGAGTGCGCCCCATCGCATGATTGAAGGTGTTTTCCGACGATTGCCCGGAGATCAGGATAATCGCGGCACAGTAGACCCCGTTGAACCAGAAGTTTTGCAGCGTGGGACCGGTCATCAGGTAGGTGAGGACGCCGGTGTACGCGCTAAACAACGCGAACAGCGCCCACCGGTCTTGGGGGAACAGCCCGAGCATGAAGAGCGCCGCGGCACAGGCGAATATCGTCCCGCCCACCCGCGTGACCCCCGAATTCAGCGACTGACCAAAGGTCGCCGCGCTACAGAAGGCAACCGAGAGGCCAGCCCAGAACGGACTCTCCCACTCGAGCTGGAGGGCGATCCCGTAGGCCACGGCCATGGCGAGACCGACCTTGAACGCTTCCTTGAGCTGGGTGGAACGAGACATTTCCATCGCCGATCGCCCCTCCGGTCAACTCCCTTGAAGCTTGTCCTCTAACTCACGGACGCGGGCATCGGCATCACCCTCGAGGAAGGGGAAATAGTCGATCGACTGCTCGACGGTGAGTAGATCGGATAAGAACATATAGAGGGCGTCTCGCGCTGCGGTGTTGGCCCCTAGCAGCTGCTGCTGCGCATCCAAAAGGTCGACTAAGGCGGCCTCGCCCACGAGGTGGGCTTCGGCCGTCAACTCATAGTTCTTCGCGGCAGTTTCGGCCTGCTGCACAGAAAGTCCGATCTTCTCGAATGACGCCATGGCAACCGCGACGGTGCCGCGGATGTTCTCTTCCAGGCTCGTCGCTGCGTCGTTCCTTTGGGACTTCAGGCTCCAAAGCTCAGCCTTGGACTGGTTCATCTGGGCGATAAAAGACCCACCTTCGAGCACTTTCCAGTCGAGCGTGAGGCCGGCCAACCAGAACAACGCGCCGCTCTCCTTGACGTCGGACCCTGCGCCCTTCGTACGGATGAATACCGAGCCCAACGTCGTCGCATCGAGGCTGGGAATCATCCAGCGGCGGGCGGATTTCATCGTCCGCTCTTGCGCCTCGATCTCGGCGTCGAGGCTGCGAAGGACGTGCGAGCGCTCGAATCCGAGATTCACCAGATAGTTTCGGGCGACCGCAGCCTTTGCGTCTTCCGAGATCGCATCGACGATGGCGTCGCTCGAAAAGATGAATCCGTCCTTTTCGACCGTGAGCTGCTCCAGCACGCAGACTTCCTCCGCCGGGCGATTGCGAACCTGGTTGAATCGAAAGCGACTCTGCAGAAGGCTGCTCTTCTGAGTGACCACCTGCCGCTGATCGGCAAAGACCTGGCTCTGCCACCGAAGCACGTTGCGATAGGGCACTTCGCCAGAGCTTTTCTGAGCCTGGGCGATTCCCAGAGACTTCTTGGTGAGGCCCAGGTTCTCGCGCTGGAGGGCCATCAGAGCCTCTGCCAGAAGCACACCCAAATAGCCTTGGCCGGCAGCCGCGACGGTTTGGGTGCGCGCGTTCTCGTAGCTCTCCGCCTGGCTTTGGTAGAGGTGCTTTTGAGAGCCGAGCGCGTCGATGTCGGCGTGGTTGTAGAGGGTCTCGTTGAGCTGGCCGAACCCTAAAGCGCCGCGCGCTGGAATGAGACCGAGGCTGGAGCTGAACGTCTCGGCCTCAGAGGCCCAGCCAAGCCCGCTGAACTTGATCGACGGGAGCATCTTCGACCTTGCCTTGGCGATGTCCTTCTGCTGCGCATCGAGCGTTTGCCTTGCTGCCACCAGCGCTTGATTGGCGTCGAGCGCCTGGTGGATCGCTTCGACCCAGTTGAGCTCACCGCACTGCGCATGCGCGGGGGCCGAAAGCGTCACAACGACACCCACGAGCAGAAGCCCGAGTGCGATGCTTTGGTTGATGCCCATCACTGCAAAGCCTTTGGCACGGCCGTGGGTGACTTCTCCGCTCGATCGCCGGCCGTGTCGGTCTCCACGAGCACCGAGCAGGTCGTCCCCACCCGGAGTGCAACGCCTTCGGGCATCTCGCTGAGGTGCACCTGCACTGGCACCCGTTGTGCGAGCCGGATCCACTCGAACGTCGGCGACACGCTGGGCAGCAACTCGAAACCCGTGCTGCCGTCGTCCAGCGCAATGCCCCAACCGATGCTTTTCACCCGGCCTCTGAGCGGTTCGTCGGGGTAAGACATCAGCGTGACGACCACCCGGTCACCAGGCGCGATATTCTTGATGTCGTCCTCTTTGAAGAAGCCGGTGATCCAGTAGCTGTTCACATCGACGAGAGCCAACTGCGGCTCGTTGGCCACCATCTGGGTCCCCAGACGAAGAAGGAGGTTGGTGACGTAGCCGTCCACCGGCGCCCTCACGGTCGTGAATTCGAGATTGAGCTCGTCTTGCTTGACGGCCGCCTGCGCAGCTCGAACGCGTGGATTCTCATCGCCGGCCGCCCCGAGATTCGCCCGGGCCTCTGCAAGATTCGCCTCGGCCTGGCGCAGGTTGGCCCTCGCCTGGGCCAAGCCGGCCACAGCGGTTCTTCGCTCCTGCTGCGAAACCTGGTAGTTCGCCTTCGCATTATCGACCGCCTTTTGTGCAGTCGCCTCCCGAGGGAGCATTTCCTCTTGGCGCTTGTACTCGGCTCGGTTCTTGACGACGTCCGACTCGGTTTCCCTGATGCCACTTGCAGCCTGCGTCACGCTATGACGTGCAGCGTCGACCGCGGCCTCGGCTGCCGCGACCTGTTCGGTGAGCGCGTCGTAGCCATCCAGTGTCTCGGCGAGCTCTGCCCTCGCCTGCTCGAGGGCTACTTCGAAGGTGCGCGGATCGATCTGGAAGAGCACATCGCCGGCCTTGACGAACTGATCATCCTCGATTGGCAAATCGACGATGGGGCCGGAAACCCGCGGCGCGATTTGGATCACTTCGGCTCGCACTTGCCCATCTCGAGTCCAGGGGTTGACGACGTAGTTCCAGTACTTGAGCAAAACGAGCAAGATTGCGAGCAGCACGACTGCTCCGGTGGCAAGGTATCTTTTTTTCTTGTTCATGATTACGCCGGAATGATGAAGGTCCCTATGACCACCGTGTAGATGACCGCCATGGCGACGAACACCAACGGCGGGTAGACGAAGTAGCGCGACAGCTGGTATCGATTGAGCAACCGAGCTGTCAGCATCGCCACCAATATGCCCAGAAGCGCCGCGACGAGCATTGGGGGCATGTAGACCCCACCGATGGCGAACTCGCTAGGCATCTGTCCCATGACGGCGAAAACCTCTCTTCCTGGCCCGAGTTTACCTGCTTTCAGCAGGTCTTGTGGACTTTGCCGGTCGTCTTGGGCTGCTTGGCTTTGTAGCCCGGCTGCGATTCGAAGTGCTCGATCGCCGCCTTCAGGTGCTTCATCAATATCTCCGCCAGGTCTCGGCTGACGCCCTCACGAACCACGATCCGGAGCACGGCGAGGTCGTCGACTTTCGGAGGCATCGTATACGCCGGCACTTGCCAGCCGTGCTCACGGAGCTTGTCCGAGAGATCGAACACCGTGTAGTGACTCGAATCTTTGAGGGCGAACGCGAAGACCGGAATCGTGTCGCCTCGACTCAACAAATCGAAACGCCCGGTCTTCTCGATTGCCGCGGAGAGATACATCGCTGTATCACGCATCTGTTCGAAGGCGCGTGTGTATCCCTCGCGACCGAGCCGAATGAAGTTGTAATACTGTGCGACTACTTGGTTGCCTGGCCGGGAGAAATTGAGAGTGAAGGTCGGCATGTCGCCGCCCAAATAGTTGACGTGAAAGATCAAATCTTCGGGGAGATCTTCGTGCGAGCGCCAAGCCACCCAACCAATGCCCGGATACACGAGCCCGTATTTATGGCCGGACACATTGATCGATTTGACGAGTGGCAAGCGAAAGTCCCACTTCAAATCAGGGTGCAAGAACGGGGCAACAAACCCACCGCTCGCCGCATCGACATGCATCGGAATGTCGTGACCCGTCTTCGCGTTGTGCTCGACCAGCGCTTCATGGATCTCTTCGACGGGCTCGAAGGCGCCCGTGTAGGTTACACCCAAAATCGGGACCACTGCGATCGTGTTTTCGTCTACGGCATCGAGCACACCTTTGGGAGTGATCGTGTACTGGTTGGGCTCCATCTCGATGTAGCGCGGCTCGACATCCCAGTACCGGGCAAACTTTTCCCACACCACTTGCACGTTATTGCCCATGACGATGTTGGGCTTATCCGTAGGTTTGCCCTTGGCTTTCATGCGCGCGCGCCATCTCCATTTCAACGCCAAGCCCGCGAGCATCACGGCTTCCGAAGACCCTATCGCGGAGGCACCCACTCCGGTTTCTGGCGCGTTGAAGAGCCGCGTGACGATGTTGATGCAGCGTTCCTCGATCTGGGCCGTAAAGGGGTATTCGTCCTTATCGATCATGTTCTTGTCGAAGGATTCAGCCATGAGCTTTTCAGCATATGGTTCCATCCAAGTCGTCACGAACGTTGCCAGGTTCAGGCGGGCGTTGCCGTCCAACATCAGTTCGTCGTGAATCAAGTTGTAGGCGAGGACGGCCGGGAGCTCACCTTCCGGCAGCTCGTACTTGGGAACGGGGCGATCCATGGCGTGGCGGCCGTACATCGGCATCAATTGCTTTTCATGATCCGAGAGTTCGCTGAGTTTGTGCTGCTTTGTAACCATGGTTGGGCGTTCCTTTCCGGGGTAAGCACAACTAATCGATTCTACGCGGCCAGTCTAGGGGGCTTGCGTCGCAGAATGCGCCGTCATCTCTGGTAGCAGTAAATAGGCGCCTACGAAAAAGCAGATAGCGCCAACCAAGGTCCACAAATTCGAGGCGTATGCGCTCCACAGCTCGCCGGTTTGGACGACGACGAAGGACGCGACGGCGGAAACCCCGAATGCTATCGAACCCAAGAGATTGATAACGACAATCCACCACGAGATGTTTCGGGGCTGCCAAGCGGTCCAACGCCGACAGACCTCCGCATACGCCAAGTAGCTCGCCCCGAGGAAGCAGATCGAGCCAATCGCATTCGGTGCCCATACCAAGCCTTCTTGCGCGATCGGGCTGAGCGTCCGCATGGCCTCAAAGGTGTCCATGTTGAATAAGAGTGTGCCGACTAGTTGCACGACCACCGCCCACCAACCGATCTTGTGTGGCTCCCAGCGCCACAGCGCTGTTCGCGGGCGTTTTTGGGTCAAGGCATCGGGTTCGTTGACGACTTCGAGGAGCTGGAGATACGCCGCGCCCGTGAAGAAGATCGACCCGGCGAAGAAGGTCCTGCCACTGGCGGTCGCCAACGGTGTTCCGAGCGACGCGCTTACTGAGCCGACGGCGAAAAGCGCCGATCCGATCATGAAGAGAACCGAAATCCACCACGTGACGCTGCCCGGGTTGATCAGAAGGGCGTGCCTCGGTCTTGTGCGGGCGACTCGGTGGGCGGGTTCTGGGTCCAGGCCCTTGCGGTTGCGCCTGGAGTGCCAGACCCATCGCTGGCCTGCAGGGTCTTGCAGAACGAGGGTCGTGGTGAAACGCCCAGGACCGCTACGGTCAACGATGCGCGCTTCGGTGGCAGAGCTCTTCGCTTTTCCTCTATCGACCCCTGTCATCGTCACTTCCGTCTTGCGCTCCCGTTCTTGAGCATGCGAACGTTAGGCGCGACATGGACGCCACCATAGCAGCGTCGAGGCGCTTCGTCCCAGGGCCCGTGACGTTGCTGCGACCGAGGGCCGGTACACGCGATGGACGATCTCGAATTCAACAAGACCTGCGATTTCATCGTCAAGCTCGGCGCAACGGCGCTTGGGTACGGCGTGTCGTCCTTTCGGCTCGAGTCTCATCTGAATCGCTTGACGGCGGCCCTCGGTCTCCGCGGTGACTTTCTGGTGACGCCGGAGAAAATTGCATCGGTTCTCTGGCGAGAGGGCGACGAGCGGCAGCGAATCAACGTCACTCGCATTGCAGACGCGGGTCTCAACATGGCCGGCGTGGCCCGGCTCGATGAGCTGGTGGGCAGGGTCGAATCCGGGGAGGTCTCGATCGAGGCCGGAATTGCTCGCCTTGGAGAAATCAAAAAGACGCCGGCGCTGTTCGGCCCCCTCATGACCGCCGTCGCCTTCGGCCTCATCGGTGCGGGTTTCGCGGTGCGGCTGTCTCTGCCTTGGCACGACGTCATCATCGGGGTCGTGCTGAGCCAGGTTGTCTACGCCGTCGTGTTTGTGCTGGGACGCTCGCCAACGACGGCCAGGATGATCAAGCCGCTCGCGGCGTTCGTCGCTGCGATCCTGGCATACGCGATCGCTGCGACATGGGCGCCCAGCAGCAAGCACATGATGGTCACGCTCTGTGCCATCATCGCCCTGATTGCAAACACAGGGCTGATCCTGGGGCCCGGTGAGCTCGTGTCTAACCACGTCGCGTCCGGCACGGAGCGGTTGATCTCCGCCGTCGTCGTCTTGATCGAGCTTGCCTTCGGAGCATTCCTCGGGACGGCGATCGCGAGCGCGGTATGGACCATTCCCGCGGGCTCCGCCGTGGCGAGCATGGGGCCCGGCTGGGCATGGGTGGCCGTCGTGGTCCTGGGTACAGGGCTTGCCATGTTGTTTCAAGTGCGCCCGAAGGAATTCGGTTGGGTCGTTCTTGGATGTGTTCTAGCATTCGCCGTGACTGTGGTCGGTGGCAAGATGTTGGGAAGTGGGCCGGGCGACTTGCTCGGAGCGTTGGTCCTCGGGATCTTCGCAAATGGCTATGCGTTGCGGACGCGACGCCCGGCTTCTGTCATCCTGCTTCCCGGCCTCATTGTCCTAGCGCCCGGGTACGCCTCGTATCTCGGACTCGGCACCTTGCAGACCGTCGGGGTCGAGGCCGGCCTCCTCGCCGAATTCAAGGTCTTCGTAAGCATCGCCTGGATCATTGGAGGCTTGTTCATCGCCAACACGATCATTCCCCCGACGCGCACCGTCCAACCCCCGCCCGGCTCTTAAATCACTTCCCTGTTGCGCTGCTGTTCTTCCGCATGGGAACGTTGCCCGCGGCATGGACACCACTATAGCAGCCTTGAGGCGCCTCTTGTTTGTCGCTTGTGTGTTTGGTTTCGTCGGTATTGGCGCTCCCGCACGAGCCTGCCCGGCGGACCAAGACGGCGGTGGCCCGTGCACCGAAGCGCGGAATCCTCTGCAGAAAGAGCCACAAATCATTGGTGAAGCGTGGCGCAACGGAAGAGACGAGGTCGATGTCGGGCAGGGGATGGTAGGCCAAGTCTCACCTGAAGCGGTCGACTGGCTTACCGAACGCGGCATTCAGTTCTTCGCCTGGTATATGATCGCCTTGCAGGGCAATCCGCTGGGCGGCGAAGACCAGGCTTTCCGGTATACCGGGCTTCTCGATTTCGGGATCGACCTGGACATGGAAACCATGGCTCAGCTCAAAGGGTTCTGGATCCACGTTTCGGGTTCGTGGGCGAGTGGAAGGGACTTGACCGCCGACGTCGGCGCGTTTGCGCCTGTGAACGCGGTATTCAGCGGCGATTCGGTTCGACTGTTCGAGATGTACCTGGAAGAACGCGTGCTCCGAGACCGGCTGTCGATTCGGCTGGGGCGGATCTCGGTTGGGTGGGAGTACGGCCTCGACTACGACTACTTCACCCAATACATGAGTGCTGCGTTTCGCTTGAACGTCTTTGCACTCGACGCAAGCGACCCGAACTTCAGCGTCATCCCGTTCGCGAATTGGGGGGCCCGCTTGCGCTGGACGCCCAACGAAAACTGGCGCGTGCAGGCTTCCTGGATGAACGGCTTCCCTCGGGATTTCGAAGACGACGACAAGCATGGCGTCGACTTCACCTTCAAGCCGAGAGAAGGGTCGTTCTTCATTCTGGAGGCAAGCTACCAGTGGGTGCCCACCACAGAGCTACGCAACGAGAATCCCGGCCGCCTTCCGGGCCGGATCACGTTTGGGGGCTACTACGACACCGGCACGTTCGAGCGGCTCGACGACTCCGGGGACACGGACAAGGTTCTCGGAAAGGCGTATGTGATCGCTCGCCAAAAAGTTTGGGAGCCGGTTATTGTCTCAGACCGAGGCATTGTCGTGTGGACTGCGGGCACCGTCGGCGGGAAGCGAAGCATCGTCCCGATAACCTACTTTTGGAGCGGCGGCATGGTTTGGACAGGCCCATTTCGACGACTCACAAAGGACGTGCTCGCCCTCGGTTTCGCGGCTCAGTTTTTCAGCGAGGCACTGATCGATCAGAAAGTCGAAACGGTGCTCGAGGGCGCATATTCGTTCAACGTCACTACATGGCTCACGATCACCCCCGACATCCAATACATCATACGTCCGAGCGGCATGCGGAGCATTGACAACGCACTGCTAGCTGGCGTGCTCGTGTACCTAACGTTCTGACGCGCAAGAGCGCATGCGCCAAAGGCTCTTCTGGGTAGATGGCGTGGCGACCTCACGACATCCTTGCTGCGCTCGGACCAACAGCGATGGGCGGCGGCTCACTACGCCGCGCCTAGCAGCACGTGCAACAGCCAAAACGTGAGAACCCCAGCCAAGAACTCGCGGAACTTGTTATCTCGGGATACTGGAAACACGCCATTGGCCGTGTGAAACATCATGAATCCGGCGAGCGCAGCCGTGAGGATATCGACGACCAAGGGGTCCGGACGCCGAAAGAGACTCACGGCATAGCCGCCAGCCACGCCTGTGAGCAGGACCCAGCGCCCCGACTTGACGAAGCGGGCCCCGTATTCCCCTTGCAGCGCTAGATCGGTGTTGAGCACATCGAACGCAAGCGAGACGGCGAAGACCAGGGTCAGGATCGGCGTTGGGGGAAGCTCGAGGCCGAGCGTCAACACCATGAGCCCGTCGTAGAGGAAGAACACCGCCAGATAGGCGTGATATTTGGTCGGATGGGTATGGTTCGGCGGTTGAAAGAAAACGTCCAAACCGTAGAAGACGACGAAGCCAAGCAGGGCGATGAAATAGATGCGCGGCCCTACGACATCGTTGAACGCGTCGAGGCTCGGGATGAGATGGAGGAAGACATAGGCGACCGCGAGCCCTCCGCCGAAGGCCGCCTGTTGTTCTCCGTGCTGTCGAAGCCCAAAGACTCGCGGCGAGATGACGTGTGCGGCGCCAATGACAAGCGCAACCAGTAAGATCTCCCACTGCTCGGACATCGCATCAAGAGGCATCAGCTTTTCCTTCCCACGGTCAGCTTCGCAAAGGCTCCAGTTGGAGCAAGTACCCAACTGGCAATACTTGACTCTGATTTCAGGCGCCGGAGTCGGTGTTGACAAAAATGGCCCATGTTGAGGGAGTTCAGCCCAAGGGCGGGATTCTATCTGTACATCGCCATCGTGGTCGTTTTCGCTTTCCGCCAGATTCGCAGCAAAGCAATGAAACGACTGCTTCGTCACACGTAGGCGAGGCCGGTCATCGGGTCCTGTTAGAAGTGGTAGACGCCGCCGAGCGCGAGGT
>PVMK01125096.1_pt1 | contig 16530 bp, 17 predicted proteins | sample 1853481 | NCBI WGS metagenome assembly PVMK01 (sample SAMN08533507, study PRJNA380276) | Marine sediment metagenome, whole genome shotgun sequencing project.
CTGGCCGGCCTATTGGTGCGGCATCGGCAAAATGGCGCGGAAGGAATATATAGAATGCGTCAACGCCTACCAGATGTCTTCGGATGCCTGGAAGATGACTAAACCCTAACGTTGCATAAAATTTGAGTTCAAAACGCTATAGATTGGGTCAGTCCCGCGGGGCGGGATTTGGCCATTTTCAAGGGTGAAAGCGTATTAAACATACGGTGAGGTCTTGAACATGGACAAACGTTTCTTGATGGCCTGATATAGAGCGAGCAAAGCGATTTTGGGCCAAATATTTATGCAACGTTAGGGTAGAATGGAGAAATGACAGATGCTTACATTTGAGGAGGTTTTTGACCTGACAGAGTTTCGCCATTCAGACTTGTTTTCACCTGAGGAGAATGTCTGGACAGCGCTTGATCATTTGCCGGATTATCTTTCCCGGTTTTTCCAGGCACCCTGGCCACTTTCCCATATTTTCGGACAGGTGGAAAGGCCTCTTGTCATTCACAACGGCAGTCTCATCGATGGTGCCGATGTAAACCATTCAGGGCCAAAAAGTACAATCCAGGTGAGAGTGAATGGAAAAGTATTGGAAGGGGCGGCCGTAATTTTGCCAGGGGCATACTTGTTCAATGACAAGGTCATCATCGGACCAGGCACAGTTGTCGAACCGGGTGCGTGCATCAAGGGCCCCGTGGTTATCGGAAAAAACTCCGAAGTACGCCAGGGCGCATATGTTCGTGGGAATTGTCTGGTGGGGGATCACTGCGTGGTTGGACACACTACCGAGATAAAGGGTTCAATCATGTTGGACAATGCCAAAGCCGGGCACTTTGCTTATATCGGAGACAGCATTCTAGGCAACAATGTGAATCTGGGGGCAGGGACCAAGCTGGCCAATTTAAAGATGATACCCGGTACGATTGTGATTCGCTCAATCAAAGAGAGACACGATACTGGAAGACGAAAACTGGGCGCAATCCTTGGTGACCAAACGGAAACAGGATGCAACTCCGTTACTTCGCCAGGGACCCTGATGGGTCCGCACTCAATCGTGTATCCTGGAATTGCCGTTCCCGGCGGATACTACCCGAAAAAAACCTTGTTTATGCCTTCACCGGGCTTGCTACGAATCAAAACGGGGTGACTTAATTGCTTTTCATTAAGCCACGGGCCTTATCCGTACGACCCCAATTGGTTCCACAGTTCCGGCGGGAGAGTTCATCAAAAAATGATGCTGAAATAGAGTGTAGGGACGTGTCCTGAAAGTTCTTTCTGCAAGAATAACAAGTTAGGTTGCCTGCGTAATAGTAATCGAATAACGATCAAGGAGTGACGAGTGACGAAGGAAAACACATCGCCGGACAACTCATAAGATGTGGTACCGGTCCGGCTCCTAATTATGGCGAAGCCCAGGATGCGGAATATCGTGCCGATTTTACTCATAAGATGAAAGTGAAACTTCGTAATTCGGGGCTCGGTTGTTCGATATTCGATTGTTGAAGAAAGACGTTAAGGCTTGCGAAAAAATAACTTCACAGAATCAGCCATGGCATCTGTACCGAGTGTTTTAAAAAACACTACCCTGGATATGTTGATAAATAATCCAACAAGGACACCGGGTCAATCAGATGTCTGCCGAAGATTCATTTTCCAAACACGGTTATGGAGCCACGGTCAATGAAATATTCTCAGATGCCCAGAGAACAACTAGGCTTTTTTCCGACACCCATTGTTAAACTTGATCGTCTCTCGAGGAGGCTGGGTGGCCCCCGAATTCTCATGAAGCGTGACGATCAAACCGGACTCGCACTCGGTGGAAACAAGACACGGAAACTGGAGTACCTGGTTGGTGAGGCCCTCGCTAACGGATGTGACACCTTGATTACGGGCGGGGCCGAGCAATCCAACCATTGTCGGCAGACGGCGGCGGCTGCTGCTGCATGCGGGCTCTCCTGTCACCTGGTACTGGGCGGCGAACCCCCCGATCTCCCAAATGGCAACCTCCTCCTCAATAAACTTCTTGGTGCGGAGATCCATTGGACCGGTGAGCTTCGAAAAGGCGAGAAGATCCCCGAGATCGCAGGGCAGATTGAAGAATCCGGTGGGAAACCCTATATAATTCCTTATGGCGGTTCAAACCCAACCGGCGCAGTTGGCTTTGTTGAGGCCGTGCGGGAATTGGTGGAGCAACTGGCTAAACTGAAGGAGAAAGTAACGCACATCGTTTTCCCTTCAAGCTCCGGCGGCACCCACGCGGGTCTTATTGTGGGCAATAGTATCTTTGGCCGGCAGTTTCAAGTCGTGGGTATCGGGATCGATAAAACCGAGGCTGCCGATGGCGCGTTTGATGAGTTGGTGTTAAATCTTTCAAACGAAACCTCAAAGAGGCTGAAAGCTGGTATCACTTATCGGCCTTCAGACATAATAGTTCGTAACGAATACCTTGGTGACGGGTACGGGGTCGTTGGGCGTCTTGAACGGGAAGCAGTGCAGCTTACAGCCGGGACAGAGGGGATTCTGCTTGACCCTGTGTACACGGGGAGGGCCATGGGGGCGCTTATGGATATGATAAAACAAAACGAGTTTTCTCAGGATGACACAGTTTTGTTTTGGCACACAGGCGGAATTCCGGCGTTGTTTCCATATGCCGCGGACATGGCCCACGGGTTGGCCCACGGGTTGGTAGGGGCAGGCTGAAACATGATACACCCTGTAGATCAGGCTATGATCAGACCTCACTAATTCGGACAGAAATCCCCAGTTTTTTGCGGGAGTACTGGACAACAGGAGTGTGAGTATGCCATCAAAAAAGACACAGACAGACTCAGACGGGCTGGATCAAAGGATTACCGCGGCCCGACGCGAACGGGAACTCCGGGAGAAAACCTATCGGGAACGGGCGCTAAAGATTTATCCGTGGATCTGTGCCCGGTGCGGACGCGAATTGGAAGGCAAGAAACTTCGCGAGCTAACGGTTCATCACAAGGACCACAACCACGAAAACAACCCGCCTGACGGCAGCAACTGGGAATTGCTGTGCATCTATTGTCACGACAACGAACACACACGTTATCTGGATCAGGAGTGGTATGACGATGAACCTCCCGGAAAAGAACAGGCGCCTCTCACCACGCACAAACCATTCGCTGCCCTGGAGGCCCTTATAAAGGATGATAAAGAGTAAGGAATCATAAGAACTTGCGCAAAAATAACGTAAGTTCTCAATAAGTTCGAACACCGTGGGGTTCAGCTGTTTCTCTCCGGCGCTCTCTAAACCAGTCGTCGTAGCGTGGCTGCAAGAAACACCCGAACCCCACTCCAGAAATCCTATTATTTTTCCCGGACTTATTGAGAACTTACAAAATAACTTCGCAGATATTGACGTCGACTTGCGTACGAGAGGCTAAAGGGGGCCAATATGAGTGAATCAAGAAAAATCCGCACCGTCATGAAAAGCAAACCCGAAATAGAGGGCGCGGGGGTTCATCTTAAAAGGGTTTTTGGGGTTAATGAGGTCCCGATGTTTGACCCTTTTCTGCTTTTTGATGATTTCCGGTCGGACAATCCTGAGCACTACCTCAAAGGCTTCCCCTGGCACCCGCATCGTGGGATAGAGACAATAACCTATGTGATAGACGGAGAGGTGGAACACGGTGACAGCATGGGGAATAAGGGCAGCATATCCTGTGGTGATGTCCAATGGATGACAGCAGGCAGTGGAATTATCCATCAAGAAATGCCAAAAGGTGACAAGAATGGTCGAATGGGTGGGTTTCAGCTTTGGGCCAATCTGCCCGCATCCCAAAAAATGATGCCCCCCCGATACCGGGATGTAAAAAGCAGCCAAATCCCGGAGATCGTGACAAAAAACGGTACAAAGATCAGGGTTGTCTGTGGACAAATCTTTGACAGGGAAGGACCGGTCCGTGATATTGTAATAGATCCTGAATACCTTGATGTCACGGTTCCGGCCAATGCTGAGTTTGTTCACCCGACCAAACCGGGGCACATTGTTTTCGCATATGTTATTGGCGGACAAGGATGTTTTTCTCAGAAAAAGGATCCATTTGTTGACAATGAGACCCTGGTGCTGTTTGGCGAGGGTGATAAGATAGCGGTCTCAACCGAGACCCAACCAGTCAGGTTTCTGCTTATATCCGGAAACCCGATTGGGGAACCCGTGGCCTGGCGGGGGCCAATTGTTATGAATACGCAAGATGAACTGAGAATTGCGTTTGAAGAATATAACAACGGCACATTTATTAAACACAACAAAACATAGACCATTTTGATCTGAAAATGCGAACATGTCTTTTTTGTATTTCTTCTTTCTGTGGCCAAACAGATGCCTTTGGCCGGATTGCCCCCTGACTCGGGCTAAAAACATGGCATTCGTTATAACTGGAAATTGTAGGAGGAAAACATGATTACGGCACTTGTTCAGTTCAAACTCCCGAAACCAGTGACCCCGGATGAGGCACAGAAGATCTTCCTGGGTACAGCCCCTAAATACAGGGATGTAAAGGGATTGATCCGAAAGTACTATCTTCTGTCCCAGAATGGGTCGACGGCAGGCGGGGTGTACCTGTGGGAATCCAGAGAAGAAGCAGAGCGACTCTACAATGATGAATGGAAGAAATATATTGTAGAAAAATATGGGACAGAACCATCCATCACATATTTCCATACCCCGGTTGTGGTCGATAACTTGGTCGGCGAAATCATCCCGGCAGAGTGACACTTGTGCAAAACATCAGTCAGGGGCGGTATTAGAACAAACACCAACCGGCAAATCCAAGGTTGGGCTGCTGGCACACCATTATTTTTTGAAAACAACAATATGATTTGGTTAAACATTCTTTTCCTTCTGTTGATAATGGGTTGTTCAGAGACTACCGGAACCAATAATCCTAAAAAGTTCCCATTATGAATAACAATTCATCAAGGCTTGACACGGCCACCTTTGCCGGGGGGTGTTTCTGGTGTATGGAACATCCATTTGAAAAGCTGGATGGGGTAACGCAGGTGGTTAGCGGTTATATTGGGGGGGATAAAGAAAATCCCACCTACTCTGAGGTATCTTCGGGTTCAACAGGGCATGTTGAGGCTGTTCAAATCACCTTTGATCCCAACAAGACCAGTTATTCAGAGCTTCTTGATGTTTATTGGAGACAGATTGACCCGACAGATGCCGGCGGCTCTTTTGCGGACCGAGGACCACAATATAGATCTGTCATCTTTTACCATGATCAAAATCAAAAGATAATAGCAGAAAAATCCATAAGCGCTCTTGAAAAATCTGGCCGGTATGACAAATCCGTTGTCACTGAACTTATTGAGTTCTCCAGGTTTTGGGAAGCAGAGGAATACCACCAGGATTATTACAAACAAAACCCCATAAGATACAAGTTGTATAGGGCCGGGTCCGGCCGGGACCAATATCTCAAAAAGATATGGGAGAAAGTTTTGAACATAAAATCAAAGTTTGAAAAACCTTCCGACAAAGAACTAAGAAAAAAGTTGACCGTCCTCCAATACCAGGTCACCCAAGAGGATGGTACTGAAAAGCCCTTTAACAACACATATTGGAATAATAAAGAGGAGGGGATTTATGTGGATATTGTGTCCGGGGAACCCCTTTTTTCCTCTCACGATAAATATGATTCAAAGACTGGATGGCCAAGTTTTGGAAAACCCATAGGACCCGATGTGGTGGTAGAGAGAAAAGACAAGAGCCTATTCACGGTAAGAACAGAGATAAGAAGCAGATATGCTGACTCTCATCTCGGGCACGTATTTGATGACGGGCCACCGCCAACCGGATTGAGATATTGTATGAATTCGGCGGCCCTTGAGTTTATCCCAAAAGAAATGCTGGAAAAAAGAGGTTATGAAGAATATAAAAGCCTCTTTAAATAGCTGAATCCCACGGTGCCCGAACTTATTGAGAACTTACACTTCATTCTCGACAGATCTTTCAGATATGTGTGCATATGAAAACAAACAAATCTAAGAATAGACCCGTTAAACAATCCATCCGCTCAAAAATTGCTCCACTGGATCAACAGACCTTTATGCGTGGGGTGGGGTTTCTGTGCGACCGTGACCCGGACCTGGCACGAATTGTGGCGGATTTCGGGCCGCCACCCATGTGGGAGCGAGACCCGGGATTCTCTACGCTTATCAAAATCATCTTGGAACAACAGGTTTCTTTGGCATCGGCAGGCGCAGCCTATGATCGTCTTCTGCAAACAGCCTCGCCGCTCACCCCGACCCGCTTTCTTGAACTGAACGACCGTGTCTTAAAGACAATCGGTTTTAGCCGTCAAAAGACCACCTATGGTCGAAACCTGGCCAGGACAATTGTGTCCGGGGATCTCAATTTGGACATACTTGATACCATGGACAACAAGGCCGTACGTTCAACCTTGATCAAGATAAAGGGCATCGGCCCATGGACCGCCAATATTTATCTTTTGATGGTGCTTAGACGACCGGATATCTGGCCGCAGGGGGATCTGGCCCTTGCAGTGGCCGCACAAGATGTTAAACAGCTGGACGCGCGTCCAACACCGGACGAGCTTGAGACGCTGAGCGCTGCCTGGAAACCCTGGAGAGCAGTGGCCGCACGTCTTTTGTGGCATCATTATCTGAGCTGCCGCAGGAAATAACACGTCGTTAACTCCATGTCCCATGTGATACCCGCGTCTCAAGCTATGAAAGGAATAAGCTCCAACTCTTATGACAAACACTATACACAAGACCACCTTTAGTGTTCCCATTGAAAAACGCTATTTTGAAGATTACATCGCTGGCTCAGTCCATGAATTCGGTTGTATTATGATAAAAGAGGACGAGATCATCGCCTTTGCAGATCGATTTGATCCGCAGGTCTTCCATACGAACCCTGATGCCGCAAAAGACACAGTATATGGCGGTTTAATTGCCAGCGGATGGCACACCGCCGCACTGATGATGCGGCTTTGCGTCGATCACTATCTTTCCCATGTGGCAAGCCTGGGTTCGCCCGGTGTTGAAGAGCTGCGCTGGCTCAAACCCGTATGTCCGGGCGATGAAATTTCGATCCGTGTAACCGTCCTTGCGACCAAACCAGGGGGATCTGGCCCTTGCAGTGGCCGCACAAGATGTTAAACAGCTGGACGCGCGTCCAACACCGGACGAGCTTGAGACGCTGAGCGCTGCCTGGAAACCCTGGAGAGCAGTGGCCGCACGTCTTTTGTGGCATCATTATCTGAGCTGCCGCAGGAAATAACACGTCGTTAACTCCATGTCCCATGTGATACCCGCGTCTCAAGCTATGAAAGGAATAAGCTCCAACTCTTATGACAAACACTATACACAAGACCACCTTTAGTGTTCCCATTGAAAAACGCTATTTTGAAGATTACATCGCTGGCTCAGTCCATGAATTCGGTTGTATTATGATAGAAGAGGACGAGATCATCGCCTTTGCAGATCGATTTGATCCGCAGGTCTTCCATACGAACCCTGATGCCGCAAAAGACACAGTATATGGCGGTTTAATTGCCAGCGGATGGCACACCGCCGCACTGATGATGCGGCTTTGCGTCGATCACTATCTTTCCCATGTGGCAAGCCTGGGTTCGCCCGGTGTTGAAGAGCTGCGCTGGCTCAAACCCGTATGTCCGGGCGATGAAATTTCGATCCGTGTAACCGTCCTTGCGACCAAACGTTCACGCTCAAAGCCCGACCGGGGAATAATTCGCTCGTTGATCGAGGTCATAAACCAGAACCGCGAGGTGGTGATGGACGTAAAGGCAGTAAATTTCCTGAGCTGTCGAGGGAAACCCTGAACCTTGAACCCGACAACCTGAGTAGTTACAAAATATCAAAGATGAGGAGAAAAATGCCTGTATTTATGAATTATGATCGAACTGCGCTTGACGCCCAGTATAATTTGAGACCCAGACACCCTGATTTTCAAGACTTTTTTGACCGGTATGAACAGGAAAGCGAAAGGGTTCGGGAGGCCTATCCCTGTCAACTTGACATGGCATATGGTGAAAAGGCCGGAGAAAGACTTGATATTTTCCCTGCTGCAAAACCCAACGCACCCGTGCAGATCTTTATCCACGGGGGCTACTGGCAAATGCTTGACAAAAATCTCAACAGCTTTGTTGCAGAGCCTTTTGTTAAGGCGGGGTGCGCTGTGGTGTTGGTCAACTATACCTTGGCACCACAGGCCGGCATGGACGAGATTGTCCGCCAAAACCGCGCAGCCATCGCCTGGACCTATAAGAACATAGAGACATTTAACGGCGACCCTTCCCGCATTTACGTGTCAGGTCATTCTGCGGGCGGGCATCTGGTGGCCATGATGATGGCTACTGACTGGTCGGATGGATGGGAGGTGACGGCTGATATTATAAAGGGGGGGTGCTGTGTCAGCGGCATGTTCGATCTGGAGCCCATTCGTTTGTGTTATCTGAATAAAGTCCTCGGAATGGATGCTGAAATATCAAGACGAAACACCCCAATACACCACCTGCCGCGCGGTAAAGGGAATCTCATCATTTCAGTGGGGTCTCTTGAAACAGATGAATATTTGCGCCATGCCTCAGAATTCTCAAATGCCTTAGAAAACGCAGGTTACCCTTATAAACAGATGACCCTTCCCGTTCATCATCATTATTCAATTGTTCTGGAACTGGGAAAGACCTAAAGTCCGTTGACCCAGGCTATTTTTAAACAGATGTCCTTGTGAAAGGGGAAAAGACGATTATAATTGATCCAGTATAAATCGATCAAAGGAAACAGCAACAAATGAAAAATTCAATAAACAGTCAAACAAATGATTATCCCCTGAACCTTGACGCGGTCTTCAATCCCGAGTCCGTTGCCATCATTGGCGCTTCCAGCACATTTGGAAAATGGGGTCAATTGATCCTCAGCAACATTCTTGCAGGCGGATATCAGGGAAAACTATTTCCGGTTAATCCAAAACAAAAGAAAATGTTTGGTCTTCCGGTTTTTGGGCGTATTTTGGATGTTCCCGATCCCGTAGATCTGGCATTTATAACCACCCCCGCCAAAACCGTCCCGGAGATTTTGCAGCAATGCGGGGATAAAGGGGTAAAAGGGGTGGTTTTGATCACCTCAGGTTTTCGTGAAACAGGTGAGGAGGGTAAGGAGCTTGAAAAACGTGTCGTTGAGATCTCTCGGAAAAAGGGGCTGACATTGGTCGGACCAAATACCATGGGAATCATTTGCCCTCATGCAAACCTGTTTGCCACGGGGGTGCATGCACGGCCGAAAAAGGGGTCGGTGGCATTTGTCTCGCAGTCGGGGAATCTGGGGAATCAGCTCATCCACTTCGCGGACCAGCAGGGGATCGGCATATCCCTGTTTGTTGGTTCCGGGAACGAAGGGGTGATCTCCTGCATCGACTATCTGGAATATTTGGAACAAGACGACCACACCGGTATTATCGTCTTGTACATGGAGAGCGTGGGGGATGGCAGACGTTTCATGAAAGTGGCAAAGAGGGTAAACCAGAAAAAACCCGTGGTCATCCTAAAAGGGGGCCGAACAGAGGCCGGCCGCACGGCCGCTGCCTCGCATACCGGTTCAATGAGTGGAGAAGACTTTCTTTTTAGGGCAGCGTGCAGCCAGGCAGGCCTGTTGAACGTCTCTGTGCCTTCTGAACTGCTGGACCTTTCAGCAGGATTTTCTTCATTACCCCTGCCAAAGGGAAACAGGGTCGGGATTGTGACCCTTGGCGGTGGATGGGGTGTGGTGACTGCAGACGAGTGCAATGAAAGAGGGCTGGTGGTCCCTGAGATCCCCTCCGAGATTGTGAAGGCCATTGGCAGGTATCTGCCGGCGTTCTGGAGTAAGGGGAACCCTGTTGATCTGGTGGGAACGCGAGATCCTGATGCACCCATTGTGGCTGTGGAAGAGCTCGTGAAATGGGACGGGATCGACGCCGTCATAAGTCTTGGAATCGTGGACCGTCAGGAGTTTGCGACCCTGTTGATCGAATCCACCCGCAAGGTGGATCCCGACATCTCTCCCGAATTCCTGGAACAGTTGGATGTTTTGGTTCAAGACTATGAAAAAAGATATATTGCCAGAATGGTGGAGTTGATGGAGGTGTATGAAAAGCCTATTGTCGGCGTCTCCATGGCCAGGACCACCAAAGGAAAGGTACGTCCTGTGGTTGGAAAACGGTACAGTGGTTTATATTATGAGACACCCGAGGATGCAGTAAATGTCCTCTCCAGGATGGTAGACTACTCACGATTCCTTGAAGGCCGGGACTGATTAATTCTTGTGCATCAGGTACCCCACCGCCTTCTCAAGTCCGTCAAGGGACAGCTCAAACATGGGAAAGATCTCTCTGATGGCGCCGATGGTGCGGGTATAGGGCCACTCACCAGCCATTTTTGGATTTAGCCAGGCGGAAGAGGGAAAGGTATTTGCAATAAACTGGAGTCTCTCATAACTGGCCTTCATGGTCCTTTCCTCAATATGGATCGAGCCGTCGGTGGCCATCAACTCATATGGCGCCATGCTTGCATCCCCCACTATGATAAAACGGGTTTCAGGATCGCGGCGGATTAATTCATCGACCTTGTAGGGTTTTCGGAATCTCGCAGGGTCTTCCCAGAGATAATCATAGATTGTGTTATGGAAAAAGAGCGTCTTTAGTTCCTTAAACTGAGCCCGTGCATAATTGAAAAGGGTCTGGACCACGCCAATGTATGGGTCCATGGACCACCCGCCATTGTCTATAGCCAGGATAACCTTCAACCGGTCTTTCAGACTCCTCTCAAATATAATCTCTATTTCTCCGGCATTTTTCATGGTCTGATAAATAGTTTCGTCAATATTGACCACGTCCTTGGGGCCGGTGGGCACCATGTTTCTCAACCGCTTGAGAGCCTCCCCAATCTGGGCCTGGGTGAGCGGCCCTTCGTGCGAATAGTCTTTGTACCGCCTGTCCATGGCCACCTTGACAGCCGACTTGTTTCTGGAAACCCCGCCTACCCTCATTCCCCCTGGATGATAGCCGGAATGCCCCACCGGAGACGTCCCCTTGGTTCCGATCCATTTGCTCCCGCCATGGTGCTCCTCTGTCTGCTCCTTCAGACGATCCAGGAAATACTGGAGCAGCTCTTCCGGGGTCAGTTTTTTGAGTTCCTCCTCATCAACACCCAGGGCTTCGGCCATTCCCTCCTGGTCCTTCAGCCATTGCTCCAGCATGGCCTGTGCCACTTCTGACATCTCGAACTCGTCCGGTTCCTTGAGTTCAGCCCCTTTAAAGTGATGGGCAAACACCTGATCATAGAGATCAAAATAGCGTTCGCTTTTGACCAAAATGGAACGGGCCGCCGTGTAGAAATCATTCATCGACGTGATAAGACCCATTCCCAAGGCCTTTTGAAGCCTGAGAAACGACGTAGGGGATACAGGGATCCCCATTTCTTTCAACAAATAGAAAAATCGTATAAACATGTCATACCCCCGTCAGGGCCGTCCGAAGGTTTCCCTTTCACCCCTCAGAAACATTTCATCAATCACAGTCTCATCCGTGAAATCGAGTTTTGCGCAATCACATAATCGGGGCTTTTCTTAAACAGCACCCCCAGATAAGGGACATCTCCCTTGACAAGATCCTTAACCTTAAAATCAGGGTCTGCCTTTAGCGCTCGAATCCAGTTTATCAATTCCCGGGTGGCGGGTTTTTTCTCAATGCTCTTGAAATCACGCATTCGATAAAAGGCCTTGACCGTGTGATCCAGCAAATCCCTGTTTATGTCAGGGAAATGGACCTGAATGATCGTCCTCATCATATCGGGTTCGGGAAAGGCGATATGGTGAAAGTTACAACGTCCCAAAAATGGATCAGAAAGATCCTTTTTGGCATTGGAGGTGATGATGATAACCGGTCTGTTCTTGGCCCCCATGGTCCTGTCGATCTCGATGATATCAAATTCCATCTGGTCCAGCACGTCAAGCATATCATCTTGAAAATCGCTGTCCGCCTTATCGATTTCATCGATTAAAAGGATCTCCCTCTGCTCAGCCACAAAGGCCTGACCTATTTTGCCCATCCTGATATAATCTTCAATGTTGCTCACATTCCGGTCGGAATCACCAAAACGACTGTCATTCAACCGGGTCAGAGTGTCATACTGGTAGAGCGCATCCACGAGTTTCATGCTCGATTTGACGTTTAGGACGATCAGCTTCATGTTAAGGGCCTCTGCAATTGCATGGGCCAGCATGGTCTTGCCCGTTCCCGGTTCTCCTTTCAAAAGCAGGGGCATTTCCAATGCCATGGATATATTAACGATTTCGGCCAATTCTTCATCCAGGACATATTTAGATGCCCCTGTAAATTTTCCTTTACTGCCCTCTGTCTCCATATTTTTGCTCCTTGACAAAACTGTCTTTTTCAAAAAATGTTAAATCTTGACTGAAAAACTTAATCACTCCTTGGGGCGCGTCAACCCCAATATTATCCTGGAATTTATCAAAATCCTTGTGATATGTTATCACGCAAACATAGATATCTAAACCCGATACACCGGCCAACCCGCACCAAGGGCTGCTCCTGAAGTCCACGGGATTTGACAACTTGGTGCTTTACCAGCAGAACTGCTTCAAAACCGGGGTCAACATAGACCATCAAAAAATGGATGTCAAACAGGAGATAAACCATGCCTCTGGCCTTTGATTCCTTAAGCCACGGCATTGTTGCGTTTGGATTTTTCAACATAGAGTCGGACATGCTGCTCCTGGAGCGATATTTCCTCTTTGCTACAGAGTTTTGTGATTATGTCTCCAGGATCGCGGAACAAGACGTGGACGGATCATTCAATATGTCCTGGGATGTCTATAACATAAAGGAGCCTAAAGACATCGGTGATTTGATGGGGGCCATACACGGTGCTCGATACACCGGTTTTATCGGCGAGCTTTATCAACAGTTCCCGTTCCCTGTCAGACCTCAAGATTTCAAACAGAGCCCGGACGGGGTCAAAAACCGGGCCATGGTTGAGGCCGTAATAGAAAAATACGCAAATCGAATAAAAATTCCTTTCTCGGTTGATAAAGACGCCCATAAAGTGATGATCGGACAATATTGGTTCACCAAAACCACATTTCAGGAATTGATCAAATATGTGTGGCAGGGAGGGTACCCCCGCTGGAAGAACGAGACAAGACCCGATTATGTAACTGAGATGAAGACAAAGATAGGATCCGGGGACAAAAAACTGTTCCAGGGCCTTACCCTGGATAACTAAACCAGAACCCCTACTTTGATAAATGATTCCAGAACGCCGGAGAGAAACAGCTGAACCGCACGGTGCCCGAACTTATTGAGAACTTACAAAATAACAATCAAAATCCGTCAGTAAAGAGGAAACACCGGCCGTCACCGGGAATCGAGGCCCTATTCCTGTTCTGATTTCATTTTTCTAAAGGCCTTCTTCCCAAGCTCGTCTGAATAGATATGCCACGGATTTTTTTCGCCGGCGTCTTTTCTCTTCTCCACAACAAAATGACAACATTCAGCCCCGTGGGGGATCAGCTTATCTACCCACGCCGTGATCTTTTCATTCCCTTTGTCTTCCAAGGCCTGAAACATACCCTCAACAAAATATCGCTGCACTCTGCAATCAAAGGCCGTGTACCGATCCTGATGGGGGCACCAGAGGATGTCAAACTCACACCGCTCATCAGATGCAATCCAGGGTTTTTCAAGTGAGGCATATAAGACGGTGTTGATTCCGGTTAGAATAAACGATGAAATTTCCATCTCGTCCGCATCCTCCGGAAAACTCGAGTCTTCCAAGAATCCTGCCATGGCCTCATGCCCGGCCCTGTTGATGGCGCTTCTTACCATCTCCTGGCCAGCCTCACCAAAGGTCTCTTCCGCTGCCTTCAAGATGTTCAGAACGGCTGTTGCCTGCATGGTGCCCCAGCCAAAAAGGGTGGCTGGATCAAAATCGTCACGCCCCTCAATAGCCTTCCGAAATTGCGCCGCAGCCTCCGGGTAGGGCACCCCCAGGGACACCTCCTTATATTTTTCTTCCTCTCTTTTTCCTTTAGACCAGATTCCTTCTCTGGTTGGATACACAGGTTTTGGCATCTTTTTCCTCCTCTGTATTTCCTTTATTCGTCTCCTGGGGCCAGAAAAAACGCAATGACAAGCTGTTCGTCACCGGTGTTTTTTACCGAATGCGTCTCTCCCCTGGGTATCCATAAAGCGATTCCAGGGCCTATGGGAGTTTCCTTTTTATCCTCACCGTACCAAACCATACCCGTGCCTGACACGCAATAGTATACCTCTTCCTGGGTCTCATGGGCATGGGGTTCTAATCCTTCTCCAGGAACGAAATCACCCATTACAAACGTAAGATCCTCGGTTCCTACGGTCTCCTTTGTAAAAAAGATTCTGATGGAACCTCCCAAAATCTGTTTTACCTCTGTTCCAGCGAAATTCATTTTTTTGACCGGCATCATTACTCCTCCCAATTTGTCAGATGAAAAGAAATATCGTAGATGTTCACGGGTTCAAAGGTTCAGAGGTTCAAGGTTACGTTTTTGTCTCCGGACCCCGTTTTGGAGGCGTATTGGCAATTATGTGGCAAAACCAGCATTTTTTACAAGGACTTCGGGTCTTCAATTTTGTCTTTGTTCCTAACCTTGAACGTTGAACCTCTGTCGAAGATCCCGCAGGGCGGGGAACCTGTGAACGCTTATGAAATATCAAAAAACATTCCGACTTCCTTAAAACCTATTTTGGTATGAATAAAAAGAAAAATCGCACTGTTGTTCAGCACTTCTGCCCTTTTATGAGAGAAATAGAAAATTTAGGCTGCTTTTTTTAAGGAGACAATAAGCCGTCTGCCAAGTAGACCAAGGGCCTGTTCAATGCGTGGCAGTTTTGTCTTGTGGCTTGGGGAAATCATACGACGGACTTCCTTTTCGTCAACGCCAAGTCTGCGGGCAAGTTCGGATTTGCTGATTCCTTCTTCACGTACCGCAATATAGAGAGCGGCCTTGGCGGACATTTGGGCGGAAAGCGGTATGGAGTATTGACCTTTTTTAATAGGGGAGGCCTCAGGTATGGCCAGGTCATCTGCAATGCACACCGCCATAGCTTCTTCCAGACAATCCTCAGCTTCGGCCAGAGCCTCTTTTAAGCTTTCTCCATCTGTGGCTGCAAAGGAAATGTCAGGAAAAGTCACAAGAAAAAATCCGCCTTCATCCGGTTTAATATTGGCTGGATAGGTAAATTTAAACATGGAATGATCTCCTTATTTCAGGTGGTCTTTTGTAAGATTCAGGTCAGCAAGCATTTTGTTAAGCAGTCCCGGCCCTATTTCCTTTTTTCTGTCTTTGACAATGGTAAAGTGGGAACCGTAATATAACGTGCCGTGGCTTCCCTTTCCTCGTTTGCTTTCAAAGCGGACTGAAATTTTATTTATTTTGCCAAGTATTTTGGCTTTTTTTATAAACTCAGTGCCATTCATTATTATAATTGTAGTGCGGTTTTGAGTGGATTTCAAGGCAAAATTGTCCGAACTGAAATATTCGTTTTTGAAACTCAAAAAGGGGGAGGCAGAAAGATCGAGGAGATAATAGAAGCCCCTGAATGTCAGAGTAGAGATATCCCATTTCTCAATAGGACGAATCAGCTTTTTTATTGTCTTAAGACATATTTTTTCGATATAATTAACGAAAGTGTTGATAAGAATGCTGCCACGGAGGACTTAAAATATGTCCTGGATTAAATTGGCGAAAAACTTTCTCTCTCTTCTGTTTTTATCTGTAATTATTCAATAAAATGCGTTTGTAAACATATCAGACCAAATAAAAGCATATTTTCATCATAAAATAGGTTTTGAAACGAATTTATACACAAAACACAAAAATGGTTTCAGTGAAAAACCTTGCAAATAAAATATCTTTTGCTACAATAAAGGCGAATCAAATGCTTTTTTCTACAGAAAAAAATATTCCGCAACGGTGAGTCAGTGAAAAATATAGAAATCAACCCAACTGAAGGGCTTAAGCTGGTAGGTTACGGTGAATTAATTCGGCAATATTTTCTCGACGTCATACCGCACTATGTTAAGTCATTTATAGCTGAAAAAGGGAGGCGCAAGACGGTCATAGAGGGCTACCGGAGGACTGAGATCTACACGAAGAGATATGATCCAGGTGATAACCTGGAGGGTCATTTGACATTTGCCCTAAAATTTGAAGGGATAAATCTGGAAATCCTCAACGCTCTTTTCTCAGTGGTTGACCGCAAGGAGTTAGAACGTTTCATCAAGAAGACCCCGGCTGGGAAGTATGCGCGAAAAATCTGGTTCCTATACGAGTATCTTATGGGCAAAGAACTCGACCTGGATCCCACTAAAGTGACCAATTACGTTGATCTGCTTGATCAGTCCAAGTACTACACCGCCAAAGGCATCCCGCACCGACGGCAGAAGGTTACTGACAATCTTTTAGGTGATCGGCGCTTTTGCCCCA
>PVMK01188048.1_pt1 | contig 16523 bp, 21 predicted proteins | sample 1853481 | NCBI WGS metagenome assembly PVMK01 (sample SAMN08533507, study PRJNA380276) | Marine sediment metagenome, whole genome shotgun sequencing project.
CCAGTAAAGGAAGTATGGCAATTGAAAAAAGGATAATACCCATCCCTCCCAGCCACTGGATCATGCTTCTCCAGAAAAGTATTGATTTCGGTAGTATTTCGACGTTTGCTAAAACAGTCGATCCAGTAGTTGTAAAACCTGAAACCGTTTCAAAGTAGGTGTCTGTAAAAGAAGGAAAGGTAGCTTCAAAAAGAAAAGGCAGTGAACCAAATAAAGTTGCAAGCACCCATCCTAAGGTAACGATTAAAAAGCCTTCGCGATGTGATATTTGTTTTTTTAGAGGCTTAAAAAAACCGAGCAGCAAAAGACCCGTCAACATAGTTGTAATAGCCGCAGGAAAAAAGGACATATAGGTTTCTTCATTGTAGAACAATGCGACAATGCCGGGAATCGACATTGTTACTCCCAGGAAGAGAAGCAGCATTCCCTGTGTGCGTAGGATCAGTGAAATTGACATTATATGTGTCGATCTTTAATTTAGTTGCTGGTAATAGTATGGAATTATATTAGTTGTTAAAGGTTAGAAAAAAACTAAATTTCTTCTACCAGTATTCAAGTTTAACCGTTAAAGCCTTTTCAACGTTTTTTACTGCATTTGACAGGGCGAAAATTATGACATGATCCCCAGGCTGGATAACGCTTGTTCCAGTTGGAATAATCAGCTCACCTTCTCTTATAATTGCGGTTATAATTGCATCTTTGGGAAACTTTATTTTAGAAATTGGTTTATTAATAATATCAGATGTTTCAAGTGCGACCGCTTCTATGGCCTCTGCCTTTTTGTCATGAAATGTTGTTGCGGAAAGAACTTTGCCTTTTCGGATAAAATGCAATATCCGATTTATTGCGCACAGGTTTGGGTTAACCACAAGATCAATACCAAGTTTGGAAATGAACTGGGTATATGAAATATTATAGATAAGAGAGATAACTTTTTTTGCACCTTTCTGTTTTGCCAGCAGAGATAAGAGGATATTGTTTTCTTCATCTTCTGTGACCGCAATAAAAATATCTGTATTTTCAATATGTTCTTCATCAAAGAGTTTTTCCATATCACCGTCATGGTATAAAACCAGTGTTTTGTCCAGCTCTTCGACCATTTTCAGTGATTTTGCTTCATCTGCTTCAATAAGTTTTGTTGATATATTCATTTTCTCAAATTCTTTTGAAAGAGGAATATCAATATTTCCGCCTCCTACGATCATAGCCCTTTTTATGGGGTCGCATTCTTTTCCAAAAAAGGTGAGTAATGAATTTATATTTTCATTGGTTGTAATTGCATACACAATATTATCAAAATATATCTTGTCATAGCCTCTTGGAATAATTACCTCGTTGTCACGATAAATAGATGCGACAACTAAATCATCCAGCCCGCTTTTTTCTCTTATTTCATTTAGTTCTATACCGTCGTAAAAAATCGGGTTTTCAACTTTTAACCCAATGATCTTAATTCTACCGTTATTGAAATCAACTACATCAATTGCACCTGGGAACTGTAATAGTTTCATTATAGAGGTCACAGCCTCGTAATCCGGATTTATTAGATGGTCAACACTGGGGTTGCTGTCATTGAATAGTTCCGGGTTTTCAATATATTCAAAATTTCTTACTCTTGCGACTTTTGTTAACGATTTAGTTTGTGATGATGCCACAGCACAGGAAATCAGATTAACTTCATCGCTGTTTGTAACAGCAATAAGCATGTCAGCTTCCTTTATTCCTGCCTGTTGGAGTATTTTTAGCGAACTGCCTGTTCCTTCAATTGCTTGAACATCAAGCGCGTCTCTTATCTTAATTGTTTTATCAATGTCCTTATCAATTACGATGATGTCTTCTTTTTCAAGTGATAGGCTTTGAGAGAGGTGATAACCGATATCTCCTGCTCCGACTACTATAATACTCATGGTTGTTACCCTGCTTAATTTGTAATGTTAATTAACTTCACAATAGTTCTTTTTAAACGTTATTTCTGCTTGTTATTATCTTTTGAATGGATAGATGTGCTATAGACAGTTTATGTTTGAGTTGCGATAATTATCAAATATTATTATCTATTAATGAAATATATTTATTTTTAGAAATTGTTAAATGCCTTGAATACATGTTCAGCAGGTCTTGAATGGTAAACAATTTATGCATTTAGGATTTTTTATAATTATATTCTTAAATTTAAGTATTAATAATATTAAAGTTTATTTCCAGCTTTTGATATATTTTCAATTTCCTCCTTTACATCAAATTCCGGATTTGATTCTGCTTTCACCATTAGTTTCATAACTTCGCTGTGAGAAATATTAGAACTTTTTTTAATAAGATATTCTATCCTATTAATTATCGAGCTAGTGGTTTCTTTTATTTATTTCAGCCATCGTATTATCAAATTAATTTTAGAAAACGGATTTCAAGATTCAAAGATTAATTAATCAAATATTTTCAGAACATTATTCATTTCGTTTGTTATTAAGTCATTAATTCTGTTAAGTAGTTTTTCAAGTGATTTCTTATCAAGGTCAAAACCGTTTTTTGTCAAGAAATCAATGACTTTTGGATTTAATAGAGCATCAATTTCAGTCTTTTGTTCATTTTCTATACATGTATATCCGGATATCTTGGACATGACATCAGAGAGATAAATTATTATAGATCCGGATGTATAGTTCATATCGTGCCATGGAGCATGATGGTAGAATACCTGCATAATTACTTCCTTAGGAAACTGCCACTGCTGGAGCAGTTTTGCAGCAACCTGATAATGAGTTGTTCCAAGAATATTTTTTTCTGCTTCACTGGTTTTGATTTGTTTAGTTACTACCATATTTACGGTCTCAATAAATTCATCATGAAAGTATTGATCAAAGACCAGCTTCCCTATGTCATGGATAAGCCCTGAAAGAAAAAGAGTATCTTTCCCAGGAGCGTTAAAATGGTTGCCTAGAAATTTCGCAATTTGGCTGCAGACTATAGAATGTTTCCAGAATCTTTCTCTGTCAGTATTATTGGTTTTATTTGTAAAATAACTTTGTATGGAAAAAGCGAGCACTATATTTTTAACTTCTTTCAATCCAAGGATTACAAGCGCATGTTCAAGTGAACTGGTTTTGTTGATAAGTCCATAAAAAGCGGAATTTACTATTTTAAGTATTTTAGATTGTGAGGGGTGCATCCTTTTGAATGAGTTCTTCTAGATCTCTTATGGTTATATCATCATTTTCAAAAAGTTTATTTATCTGCTTTGAGACAACAGGCAGGGTAGGTAGGTGCTCAATTTTATTAATTATGTCATTAACTTTTATATTTGCCATTATTTTACTTTATTCTTGTTTTCTGTTTTAGAAGAAATTTCTCAAAATCAAGAATTGTACTGTTAGGGTTAGTCTCCTGTTTCATGTTCATTGCTGTATGTGTTGCTATGAATCTGGCCTGTTGCATTAATATTTTCATTTAATGAATTTCGCAGGTTTTTAATCTCAGTAGATATTGATGAAACACCGGTTATTAATTCTTTTAAGAGTTGATTTATATCTTTGTCTTCAGGCTCTTTATTTTCCTGTATTACTTCATGTTCTACGTTCGTTTTTTCAATAGGTTCTTCTTTTGGTTCTAGTAATTTTGTTTCAGGAATTTCAGGTTCTTTTTCTTCAGGCTGTATAGAAGCAGTATCCGAGGTTTTAGGTTCGTATAAGGTTTCAGGTTTTTCTTTGTATTGTGCCTCAATATTTAATCCGTTCTTAAAATTTCCAATGCACCGTTTCCAAAAGGATTGGATGTCACGAGTTTCAAGATCGGAACTGGTGTTGTTAATCAGGTTTTTTGCGATTATTTTTAAACATTTTGAAGCGATGGTATCAGGGAAAATTGCTAATAAATGGTTTTTGCTCCCGAACTGATTGAGGGATATTAGAGTCTTCCAGTATAACACCAAGAGGCTGAACATTAAGCGACAGGTATTTAATAACTACATGTTTAAATCCTGAATATGTTTTTTTAGCAACTGTGCTATTCTTGCAGTTGTTTACAATTATGAGGACATCACCATCAAACCCATTATTTGTTAATACTTTTAAAAGTGCGTAAGAATCCGTTAAAGAGGTCGGTTCAGGAGTAATGACTATTATGATTTCGTTTGAAGCAATACATAACGAGATTATATCTGATGAAATCCCGGCAGCAGTATCAATGAATAAAAAATCATACGCATTGATGGTTGAAAAAGATTCAATCAGTTTATCCAGGCTTTCCTGATCTATGTTTGCCATGTCTTCAATTCCTGAGCTGCCTGGAATTATGTCAACGCCGTTATAATCTTTAATTATAATTTCTGATAACTCAATTTTATTTTTTATTACATCCTTAAGTGTATACTCAGGATTTATGCCGAGCAGTATATTAATATTGGCAAGACCAAGGTCTGCATCTAATATACAGGGGTTAAAACCCATTGCGGCCAGGTGCAAAGACAGGTTTGTTGTTATATTGGTTTTGCCAACACCGCCTTTACCGCTTGTTACTGTAATTATTCTAGGCATGTTATTTTTAAACTTCTGGATGTGCTGAAATTTCAGCATTGTTATTAATATTTCTTACTGTAAATGATACATTTTGACAGCTGTATCTATTTTTAATCTGATAGTAGCTTTCTTTTATGAATTCATAAAAGAGTTTTATGTCAGCGTTGAACTTGTAATTGTTATGTTCACAGATTGTACTGTATTTGTTGAACATTTTTTCCATGATGTAGAGTTCTGACTCAGGTTTTCTAATAAGAAAACTCTCTGTTACAAGTTCAATGTTCTTACTTTGTGGATAGGTTCCAAATAGTTTTTCAATAAGGTCGTCAGCATTTTGTTGTGCCTGATTTCTAGCCTGAAAAGTTTTAATCATATCGTGGGGGATTACTCTTATGATTTCCGATAATGTGGTTTGATCAAGCTTTGAGAGGCCGTCATCAAGCATTGTCTTCATCCCCGCTTCAATTGCCATCTGTTTTGATGTCGCTTGCAGCAAGTCCTTTGCTGAGTGAATAACCGATTTCCTTGTCAATTACAAAGATTTCTGAAAGCAGAACCTGACCTTTAAAACCGGTAAAGTTGCAGGATTTACAGCCTTCGCCTCTGAAGAAAGTAAGTTCTGATGGGTAGTTTTCAAAAAGCATTTTCCACTCATCCTCAGTCGGGACATATTCAACTTTACAAAAAGGACAAATCCTTCTAATCAGTCTTTGAGCAAGGACAGATAAGAGACATGCTGATATCTGGCTGCTGTCAATATTAAGATCATTAAGGCGGGTTACAGCGCTAACTGCATCGTTGGTATGTATAGTACTTAGGATGAGATGACCAGTTTGTGCTGCATCGAAAGAGATTGTAGCCGTTTCACTGTCTTTGATTTCCCCTATCAGAATTATGTCCGGATCAAGTCTTAAAAATGATTTAATTAACCTGGGATAGTTTAAGCCTATTTTCTGATTTGTCTGGGTTTGCATAATCCCTGGGAAACTGTATTCTATTGGATCTTCTGCCGTAATTATTTTTATTCCCAGGATTATAAACATATCTTAGTGAACTGTATAATGATGCAGTTTTTCCGCTGCCTGTTGGGCCTGAAATAAGTACCATCCCGGAAGATGTTTTAAGCATTCTTTTTAAGGGGGTCAAGGATATGAGGTGTGTGTCCCAGGTTTTCAAGGGAGTACATTTGAATTTCTTGAATCAAGGATTCTAATAGTAACATTTTCACCCACAATTGCTCTGCAGGTTGCAGTCCTAAAGTCAAGATCAAATTTATCACCTTTTTCCCTTATCGTAATAGTTGATTCTAAAAACTCCCGTCCTGAGGCAGTCTGCGTTCAGTAACATCTAGGTTTGATATTTCTTTTATCCTGGAAATTATCAATCCAAGCTTGTTAGGCAGTTTATGTTTCAGCCAGGCAACGTCCATATCCTGAATGATTCCGTCAATTCTATATCTAATTTTAGGACCATCACGGTCCTGCTCAATATGGATGTCGCTTGCATTGTTTAGTATCCCATATTTTAAAATAAAATTGACTAGTTCTTCAGCCTCAATATCCTGGTTGTCAGGATCAATTGTCTCTACTTTTTCATCAATATTTTCGTCAAGATCAATATCCATAAAAGTCTATATCATCTGCCTGTTCCTCCTCATCTTCTTTGGCGCAGCTGATAGTTTCTTGCTATAGAGTATCTCAAATAATTCATCAAATTTATTGTCGGTAATAAAAACCAGTTCTATTTTATAGTCTTTCATAAAGTTTTTTAAGTTCATCCTGAAAATCTATTCTTTCATGACTGAAAATGGCAATCTGCAAAATGTTGTTGTCAAGTTTTAGCGGCAGTATCAAATTTTCTTCTGCAAATTTACGTTCAATCAGGTTTCGACAGATTTTCTTTATCCTTATTCAGTATAAATAAAATTCTTTAAATGTCTGAATGGCAAATTGTATTTTTTTGCGTTGGCATGCTGTAGCTGATCCTTTGTGATGATGTTCTTTTCTAAGAAGATTTTATCAATAGGCACAGCTGTTTTGTCATGTATCTCCTGTACTAAAAGCAGGGTTTTGTTGTTTATGTACCCAAGCCTTTAAAAGTATATGTTCTATTCCAACCTGCTTGTCATATTTTTCCAGAACATTGTTTAACACTTCCGGGGTAACCATATTTAAGCACAAAGTATCTCTCCAACTGGCCGTGTTGATTTTTGTATCTTTAAAGCAATTATAAGATCTTTCTCGGCTATTAATTTAAGGTCTAACAGCAGCTTTCCAATTTTTGGTCGAGTTTATTTGTTCTGCAAGAAGGTTTCCTATAGCATTCTCTGTTAATAGCCATTTTCAACCAGAACCTTACCTATCATCTGGGTTTGGTTTTTTCTTTTTAAGACAGAAAGCAAGGTCTTCTTTTGTTATGAGTTTGTTTTCAACAGCAATTGAGCCGATATTTTTTCTCAGGTCTGGGTGATGAAGAGCAGCACTCGAGGTCCTCTTGTGATATTGCTTTTATTTTGACTAAGACTTTACCAAGAGGAAGTCGCAAGCATTCTTTTTCAATTTTTTGAATTTCAAGAACAGTTTCCAGCTGATCCTGTTTTATGTGACCCTCCAGAATCAAGAGTTGCCCGATTTTATTCTTTTCTTCAGGGATATCCCATTTTTATTTCCTGTTCAGGCATCTAGATTTAATTAAACATTTTATGCCTGGTTATTTGTATATTATTAATTTAATTTATATAACATAAATATATAAATTTCCTACTTTTAATGCGATATTTTTACAGAATCTATTCAAATTCTCTATGCAGGTGTTTTAATTCATTACGTTCTTTTTCTAAAACATATTTAATAATATTATCTTTGACACTATTGTCTATTTCTAGAAATTGAGCGCCACAACTGTATGAATATCTTTTACCGTCAATAAAAATCGGATCATTGTTTTGAAAAATTGACTTTATAACTATAGGACACCTGATCTGTGATTGATCAGGGAAGAGTTATTAATACTTGTTCGATTCTCTTCCCGTGACATAGTACAGCCTTGGTTAAATTTGTAAAAAAGTTAACACCTCCAGCACTGATATTTTCAATTTTCTGAGTCATTTTTTTGTCTTTAATTTTAAACTTAATAAATAAAGGCTGATTCACTGATGGTTCAATCCCTTAAAAATTCACGTTTCTGACCTCTATTTATTGCTTTAGGGAATGTAATTCTAAGAGCATTAAAGTTTTCATACTCTTTTTGATCTATATAATTTGTTGTAAAAGAGTAGGGTATCAGATTGCTTTTTGATTCAATTCCTTTAAAACTAAATTCTGCTATAGCTGATTTAGCGTATTGTATTTTATCATTTCCATCAGGAGGGAAAAGTGAATCAATCAGCAGGGTGTGACTATTCAGGATAGATTCTTTTTTTATTATTGATGTGTTATAAGAGGGCTCTCTATTATTTATTTTCAGTTTAATCCGGGTTTTATCTTTGATTGCAAGGTTAATCAGGTTATGTATGTCAGACGGATTGTTTATAAAATCAATTTTGGGAAGTTTGCTTTTGCTAATTTTAGAAGAGATAATTTTAGAAGTAGTATTGTAAATCATTCCGAGAATTAAGACTGCTATCAGTACAAGAATAAGTATTTCGAATGGATTCATGTTAGTATATTTCCTGTTTTAGTTATGAATTTTACAGGATTAAAGCTTTTGATAAGTATACATATGAAAGGGTAAGGTTATTATAGTTCTGTTGATTTAATGAATTCTCAATTTATATTTATTCTTCTGTCGGGTGTCTTTTTCAGGTGTATGTCCTTAAGTACTTTAGATATGAAGGATGGTTTTTTACCCAGTGTGTGTAAGTCATTGTTAATTTCCAGATCGTTTTCTATGTGGTAAATAACGTTTGCCTCGGTAAATTCAATTATCCCCCTGATGGCATTTTTTATTGTAAAAGGGATTTGATCTTCCGTGCGCAAACATTATGGGTTTTCTTACGCCCAGCAAAGGAGCTCCGCCTATCTCTTCATAGTTGAATCTTTTTTTAAATTTTAAAAGCGCGCTTTTAGAAAACATGAGACCGATCTTTGCGCGAAGTGACCCAGTTAGCTCTTCTTTTAAGACTTTGCCGAGGGCTCCTGCTACACCTTCTGCAACTTTTAACACGATGTTTCCGGTAAAGCCGTCACAGACAACAACATCCACTCCGCCATTGAAAACATCTTTTCCTTCAACATAACCAATATAATTCAGGCTGCTTTTCTTTAACAGCTGGTGAGCTTCTTTAATTGTATCAGTGCCTTTTGTCTCTTCTTCACCATTACTTAAGATACCCTACAGTCGGGTTATTTCTTTTAAGAAAATATTTTGAGTAAACAGACCCCATGATTCCGAACTGTACCAGGTTAAAAGGTTTACAGAGATTAGTTGCCCCGGCATCAGTTACTATTGCATGGTCTTTTATGGTGGGCATGAGTGTGGCAATACCGGGTCTATCTATGCCTTTTATTCTTTTTAAAATAAATAGACCTGCAGTTGCCACAGCGCCGGAGTTACTGCGCTGAAAAATGCGTCACCCTCACCATCATTTAAAAGATTCATTGCAACATTTATTGAAGAGTCTTTTTTCTTTTTAAGAACATCAAGGGGATTGTCATGCATTTCAACTACTTCTGAAGCATTTATAATAGTTATTGGAAGGCCGCTAAAATTTAGCTCTATTGAGCTCACTCCTTGATTTCTTTTTCTTTACCAACCAGTATAATTTCTGAATTATATTCACGGCAGGCATCTACTGCGCCTTCAACTGCTGATTGTGGTGCGAAGTCTCCGCCCATTGCGTCTACAATTACTTTTGTCCTTTGTTTCATTCTATTCCTGTATCTGATGATGGTTAATAATTAATTAAATTGATTTTTTATATAAGGTTAAAACTATATATTTTTTAGATACGATGTCAACATATTTAAGAATCTTTTTTTATAAATATGCTGATAAAACAATATGTTAATTACTATTTCTTAAACTTTGGGTCTAATGCGTCTCTTAGACCTTCACCAAGTAGATTATAACCAAGTACGGTAATTAAAATAGCAAGTCCTGGAAAAACTGAAAGCCACCAGGCTATTTCAATATTTGACTTGCCTTCTGTCAGGATATTGCCCCAGCTTGGAGTCGGAGGCTGAATGCCAAGACCTAAAAAGCTTAATGAACTTTCAAGTAATACAGCAGCTGCAACACCAAGCACAGCAGAAATAAAGACTGGAGAAAGAGCGTTTGGAAGAATATGTATGAATATAATTCTAAAATCAGAAGCACCTGATGCTTTTGCACCAAGAACAAATTCGCGTTCCTTTAACGATAAAAATTCAGCACGTACCAAGCGGGCGACTCCCATCCATGAAGTTAGTCCTATAATAATCATAATGTTAAAAATGTTTGGACCCAGAAAAGCAATTACAGCTAAAATCAGAAAGAATCCGGGTATACAAAGCATGATGTCGACAAAACGCATAATAATTATATCCACAAATTTGCCGTAATATCCAGCAAGGGCTCCAAGGGTTATACCTATAAGGGTTGATATGCCTACAGAAACAAATCCCACGGCCAGAGATATACGGGCTCCCCAGATCATCCGGCTGCAAACATCCCGCCCCAAATCATCAGTGCCGAAAAAATGGGTGGATGACGGGGGCATTAATATATTTTGTACATCTATATTTTTGTAATTATACGGGGATATTAAAGGCGCAAAAACAGCTATTGCAAATAAGGTCATTACAATAATAAGGCCAAATAAGGCCAGTCTGTTTCTGATTATTTTTTTAATTGTTTTTGACATCTATAAGTTGGGTAGTTTTACAAGTATATATTAAATTGTTAAGAAACTATTATTTATAATCGCCGGTAATTTACTTTACCCTTATCCTGGGGTCAGCTGCAGCATAGCACATGTCTGCGACAAGGTTACCGACCATGGTTAATAGTGATGTAATAAACAATAGTCCCATAACCACCGGATAGTCTCTGGTCATTATGGCGTGATATGAAAGCTGTCCCATACCGGGTATTCCGAATATCTGTTCGAAGATAATTGAGCCTCCGATCAAGCCTGGGATTGAAAGACCAAGCAAAGTTATTATCGGTAAAAGCGCGTTCCTTAAAGCGTGTTTATAGATAACTGTTTTTTCAGGAAGACCTTTTGCGCGTGCAGTGGTGATGTAATCATTTCTAATAGCTTCAAGCATACTGGATCTCATGTACCTTGACATCCCTGCAAGTCCTCCAAACGCGGATATAAAAATAGGCAGTATTAAATGCTGTGATTTATCAAAAAATTTACCCATTGTGCTTAAAGATTCGTAATTTAGTGATTTAAGTCCCTGAGATCGGTAAAAGTTCCAGGTTAATTCCAAACAGGATCATTAATAGTAGTGCTAACCAGAACCCTGGGGTTGCAAATCCAATAAATACTGCCAGAGTGGAAATTCGATCAAATATTGAGTAGGGTTTTGTTGCTGAATAGATTCCAATCGGGATTGCAATGGTTAGGATAATCAGAATGGATAATAGATTTATCATTAGGGTTACAGCTAAACGTCGGTCGAAAAAAGGCTCTTTTGTATCCCAGATTTTTTCAATTACCGGACGTGCGTCAGAAGAAAAAGAGTTGCCAAAATCAAATTTTGCAATCCTTTTTAACCATAGGATGTACTGTTTTAGATTGGCTTATCAAGACCGTAATATTCCTCTAGCTTTTGGCGGGCCTCGGGAGTGATCTTTGGGTTTAAGTCCGTCATTAAATCTGTGGGTTTACCCGGAGCCAACTGTATGATGAAAAAAGTGATAAGTGTTACACCGATCAATGTGGGTATCATAGACAACAGGCGTTTTGTTATATATATAAACATTGGCTGATTCATTAAATCGTTAGATTACTTGTTAATGTTATATGAGTCTGTAATTAATAATAAATACTCAAGGTTTTTATGAACTCAAACTTTTTAGATTTGGTTTTATTTACTTAATAAAGCTATGTTTCTGAATTTTCTTTGGTACATACCATTTATTCAGGTTATAGCTTATCCCTAAAGGGGTAGGATAAATGTTTTTAATTCTTTTATGTACAATTGGTAAGGCATAAGGAACATACAAAAAAATATAGGGTACTTCTTCAGCAAGAATTTCCTGGAATTTAAAGTATGCTTTCTTTCTTTTTTCCTGATCAAAGGTACGTCTACCGTCTTCAAGGAGTTGGTCAACCTCTTTGTTATTATAAGATATGAAATTAAACTCTTTTTCACCGGTCTTGCTGCTGTGCCAGATATCATACTGGTCCGGATCAAGTCCGATACCCCACCCCAGCAGCACGGCTTCAAAACGTCTGGTATCAATTCGCTCATTGATAAAGGTTGCCCATTCCAGCACCAGAATGTTTGTCTTTATGCCCACCATCTCAAGTCTCCATTGGATGATAGTTGCTGTTCTTAAACGTTGGGCATTCCCCTGGTTTGTGATAATGGTAAACTCAAAAGTTTTACCGTTTTTATCAAGGATACCGTCTTCATCAGTGTCAGACCAGCCGGCTGCATTCAGGAGCAGTTTTGCTTTGTTAAGGTCGTATGGGTATTTTTTTATATTAGGATTATATGCCCAGGTGTTTGGCACGTAAGGACCGGTTGCTTCAAGTCCTAATCCAAAAAGAATACCGTCGATAATTTCCTGTTTGTCAATAGCGTATGAAATTGCCTGTCTAACACGCTTGTCTTGAAAAGGCGGATGTTTAAAGTTAAAGCCAAGATATGTATATCCACGGGAAGGATATTTGTATTTCTGAAAGTTTTCTTTGAAATATCTTGAATTTGTCTGTCTGCTGTATTGTAGCGGGGTTAATGACATCATATCAATTGACCCTGTCTGAAGTTCAAGAAACTGGGTGGAGATGTCGGGTATGATTTTATAAATATAATTATCCAGATATGGCTGCCCTTCGAAATAATCAGAGTTTGATTGAAGTATCAGTTTATCGCCTGATTGCCATTTTATTAATTTGAATGGACCAAGTCCCAGAGGTTTGCGTGTTAACGGGCTCTTGGTAATATCTTTATTTTCAAGGAGGTGCTTAGGGAGTATTACCATATTTCCCCAGGTTGATAGCGCTGGAGCAAAGGGTTTTTCGTATGTTACTTTAAAGGTATGCTTGTCGACAACAACAGCTTCTTTGACTTGCATAAAGTCACCGGAATATGCAGTTGGAGTTTTGGGGTCGATTATGGTTTTGAATCCAAAGTCCACATCATTAGCTGTAAAGGGGACACCATCTTCCCAGATAATATCTTTTTTTAAATGAAAAGTTATAGTCAGTCCGTCTTCTGATACTTTCCATGATTCAGCAAGATCTCCAGTTAAGGTCAGATCAGTATCATATTTTATAAGACCGTTATAAATAAGGCCTGAGATATCATGGGATGCACTGTCTGAGGCCAGCATTGGAATAAGATTAGATGGCTCACCAATGGATGCTACAACAAGCGCATCACCATACCTGTCTTTGTTTTCATCTGAAAAGGCAGGCGCATAAAATATTATTATAATTGTTAATATTAAGAAAAGGTTTTTCATGTTAATTTTTGAAGGTATCTCTTTGGCTGCTGAATATAAGAGGAGCTTTTAAGGCTCTTATCAACTTTACTATAATTTTAAAATATTTCTGCGGAGAGAGATATAAATCTCTGTGTCCTCATCTTTCCAGGCATTGGCTGAAAGACCCGCTTTTTGGCAGGTCTCTGATAAAAATGTTTGCCTGTCCCAGTTATATTGAGTAGCAACCTGAGGTAGAAGCAGACCGGAGTAGGGGCCTTTTCTCATCATTAGTCCATGTTTGCCAACTTCAATTTGATCTATATCACTTATTTGTTTCATAGGTGTAAGCACTGATATTTCAATATCAAGATCTGACAGTTCGTTCTCCTTTAAAGGGGGAAACCTTGGATCTTGAAAAGCCGCAGCAATTGCCATATCATTTATGGTTTCAGCTAAAGGTTTAACGCCATGGACATAGCCGATACATCCCCTTAATTGTCCGTTTTTATGAAGTGATACAAAGGCACCTCTTTTTTCATTAAGCATATCAGCTGTAGTCTGCGGTATAGCTGAAGTCTTATTTTCAAGCTTTTTCTTGATCGCAGTTAATGCGATATTATGGAGAATCTTTTTTTCTTCATCGGTTAGATTTGTTTCAGTAGATGATTTGGTTTTTTCATCCATGATTAGCACCTGCTTTTATTTAATGTATTATTATCATTTATTAATGTGACTTATCGATTTGTATTTTTACCTGTTTAAAGAATACGTTAGTATTTTGGCGTCAGCGTTTTCTGGTTTGCAAAGGATTTACAATTAAATGATTAAATAATATTTCAGTCAAGTAATTTTTGTTAGATGTAGATGTACTTTTGTGATTTTAGTAATTGAATAAATGATTATAAGTTTATGCTTCTAATTTATATTTTATATGTTTTAAATTTAATGTATATTAACACAATATATACATGTAAAGTGTTAACATTATTTACTTTAACCCAGTGTGAGCTAGCTGTTCTTTAACAAAAAGATAGATTGAAATGATTAGTTCTAAAACAAAAATCTCATTATTCTTTTTATTAGCCGTAATAACTTTTGTTGGTCATAATTATATTAAACAGTACAAAAAATGCGGTGCTGAAATTCTGACAAACAACTGGATTATTCAATCACCAAAAGGTACTACTGCAGAGATCAAAGGGAAGAAACTGTTTCTATTCTCCTTTGGACCATCCTAAAAGTGTGACTATAGAACAGGATATTTCGCCTGTTATTAATGGATCTACTTTAGAACTTTCGGCGGATATAAAATGTGAGAATGTGAGACCTGGTGTACAATCATATAACCGGGCAAGACTACTACTTATGCAGTATGACAAAGAAGGAAATGGCTTGAGTTTGCCGCATCATGCGGCATCTCTTTCCGGGACTAAAAAGTGGGAACGTTATTTTAAATATTTTAATATTGTACCTGAAACAGAAAGAATTCAGGTATCTGCGCAATTGAGCCATTGTACCGGAAGTTTATGGGTGGAAAATATCCATCTTTATCCTGTAACTAAGACAGGTGTCTACACATATTTTAGGATAATTATTCTAGCGACTTGGGCTCTTTATTTAATCTTTTTGCTGGGGCCATGTTTTTTTTATGGCAAAAATAATATTGTCATACGTATGATATTGCTCGTTTTATTTATTTTAATTTTAATTGGTGTGACTATGCCAGCTGATATGAAAATACAGATCTCAGCCGGTGTTAAAGAACTTATTAATTCACTAGGTATTTTTTCTGGTGGATATGGTTACACATGGAATCCGGCCAAGGTCGGTCATTTCTTTTTTTTCCTATTGTTAGGGTTGGTTCTTTCACTGCTTCTAAAACATGAATCTGATAGTATTGTTATTATCAATATACTTTTGATTGCTGGATCTACGGAGATTATACAATTATTTATTGATGGCCGATCGTTTTTATTATGGGATGTTATAATTGATTTGAACGGTGCGTTTTATGGTTTTATTTTATCAAAATTATTGCTTTCAATACGCCGTGACATTTGATTTGAAAATACAATGAATAATGAAATATATAGAACTGAAAAATACCTTTTTAATATGGAAGTCTTTAAAACTTTCAGAATTAAACGAAGATATCTAAACCTTTAGGGGGGGATCAATGAACATACTAATTACCGGTGGCGCAGGATTTATTGGTTCACATGTTGCTGATATCTTAGCAGCTGACAATAATAATAATATAATAATTATCGACGACCTTTCAACCGGGAAAAAAGAAAACATTCCAGCATCTGCTTTATTTTATGAAAAAAACATTACTGACCCATCTGTAGAAGAAATATTTAAAAAGGAAAAACCTGAAATCCTGATACATCTCGCTGCACAGGTATCTGTTCCATCCTCTGTAAAGAACCCATTCAAAGATATGGAAACAAACATTAAAGGAACACTTAGGCTGCTTGAGGCAAGTGTTAAACACGGAGTGAAAAAAGTTGTTTTTTCCTCAACCGGAGGCGCAATTTACGGAGAACACGACTATTTTCCTGCTGATGAAAATCATGCGCTTCAGCCTCTTAGCCCTTACGGGATATCGAAGCTTTGTGCTGAAAAATACCTTTATTCCTATTATAAAACATATGGCCTGCCATATACTGTGCTGCGATACAGCAATGTTTATGGGCCAAGGCAGGATCCATTCGGCGAGGCCGGGGTCATAGCTATATTTATCATGAAAATGCTTAATAATGAACAGCCTGTGATTAATGGAACAGGTGAGCAGACCCGGGATTTTGTATATGTAAAGGATGTTGCAAAGGCAAATTTACTGGCCTTAAAAAATGACCTGATCGGAGCAGTAAATATTGGTACAGGCAGGGAAATATCAATAAATGAGACTTTTTCAATACTTAAGAATGTAACCGGCTCCAGTCTGCCTGAGAAACATGGTCCTGCATTGCCGGGTGAACAGTTAAGAAGTGTACTTTCTTATGAGAAAGCGAAACAGCAGATTTCATGGTCTCCCACTACTTCTTTTGAGGAAGGTCTTAAGGAGACTGTTGATTTCTTCCAAGAAAAATTGTCGGGCAGTAGTTATCTATGCTTAAAAAGCATTTAGATTATTATTATAATTAATGAAAAGGTGTTGGAATATATTCGTGTGTGAGTTTATGATGCTCCAGATCCACGAATTACAGCAGGTATAGTTTTAAGCAAAATTTCAAAATCTGTATAAAGTGACCAGTTATCAATATACTCAAGGTCTAACTCCATCCATTTATCAAAAGGGATATTGCTTCTACCGCTTACTTGCCAGATACAGGTAATCCCCGGTTGCATACTTAATCGGCGTCTATTTTTCCATTCATACTGCACAACTTCACTCATTATAGGTGGTCTAGGGCCTACGAGACT
>PVMK01128393.1_pt1 | contig 16520 bp, 12 predicted proteins | sample 1853481 | NCBI WGS metagenome assembly PVMK01 (sample SAMN08533507, study PRJNA380276) | Marine sediment metagenome, whole genome shotgun sequencing project.
AGCCCTCCCGCGTGCACTGTGGCTGGGTGGCATCGTAGAGGCTCGAGGCCACCATGCCCCACATGGCTTCGTCGGGCGGGATGTCGAGGTTCTCCTGCCGGCCGATCACGCACTCGAGGTTCTTGTAGTAGATCTCTTTATTCTCCATGCAGTAGAAGCCGCCCGAGAAGGGGTGCGGATCCTCGTCGCTCCATTTGAAGGGCTCGCGATAGCGGAGCTCCTCCTTCGTGAGAAAGTGGGCCATGTACAGACTTCCACCCTTGAGGCTCAGGTCGTTGATCCGTTGCATGAAGCCCGCGTCGAGTTGCTTCGGACCGATCAGCTTCTGGAAGGTGGGTTTGATGTGGACGGCGCTGATGACGGCCTTGTTGGCGTAGATCTTCTTGACGCCCCAGGCCGCGTCGTCCCTGAGGCGCACGCCGATCGCGCGGCCGTCGTCGATGAGGATCTCCTCGACGGGGCAGCAGCTGCGGACGATGGCCCCGTGCGCGATCGCGCACCGGACGAGCGCGTGGTAGTAGCCGTGCATGTTCCGCGGGCGGCGACAGGCTTTGCGATGGCCGGCGGCAGCACAGTCGCTACACACTCGATTGCCGGGACGGCTACACCCGGAAAGTGCGCGAAGGCGCCGGAGACGTTTGCGATGTAGGCCTGGTGGACCTTGAAGGGCTCGCTCTCGATGAACTGGTCCAGGAGGTCGAACATGGTCCATTCGAGCACCTCCTTGGACCAGATCTCGGGCATATTGTCCCGGTACACTTGCATGTACGGGATCGTGTTCTCGTCCAGTTCGACGTAGCTCGGGTGCGGCGGGGTCCAGAAGGTCGCCCGGAGGAGATCCCGGTAGCAGGGCGGATCGCTGAGCAGGCCGATGGCCTGGGCCCAGCCCATCTGGTCCGCTTCGGAGACCGGGACAGTTCCGTCTCGGGTCATGGGCCCGCGATCGATGTCGAAGGGCACCTCGTTCCGCGGGTTGTAGTCCATGCGGAACCCGTAGCGCCACAGCTCGAGCTGGTCCCAGCCGGGTGCGGCGCCGGCGTAGTTGCCAATCGCGTGCGGCTGGATTCGCACCCCCGCGCGCGGCTCGACGGTCTCCTGGGCCCCGCCTCCCTCGGGCCTCTCCTCAAGCACGCAGACGCTGAGCCCGCTCTTGGCTAGATAGGCGGCCGTGGTGGTGCCGTTGTGTCCACCACCGATGATGACGACATCGAATCTCTCTTCCTTGGCCATGCAGACCTCCCAAGACGCAACAGAAACGCATGCATTTACATACTAATAGATGGAGCCATGTGTATGCTTAGAGTCTAATCTATACTAAAAGTATATTTATGGTAATAGGCAGTGTCAAAACAAAGACGACGTGTCGGATCGTTTTCGTTGGTTCCGATAAACGGAATGCCGGAGCGAGTGATCGCCAAAAAAGATCCAACCGAGGTTGGCGGATCTTACGGGATGCTGACGCAACTATGACCCACCCATGACCCAACGAAGACATGGTGCGCGTTACGCTACGCCTCAATGAAAGCGTTGCTTGTCTATCCGCGTTTTCCCACAACCTACTGGGGGTTTCAGTACAGTCTTTCTTTGGCAGGCAAGAAGGCTGCCCTTCCACCGCTCGGTTTGATCACGCTCGCGGCGCAGCTTCCTTCGAGTTGGGAGCTGCGCTTGCGCGATCTCAACATCCAGCCCCTAAGGAATGCGGACCTGGAGTGGGCGGACGCGGTCCTGGTGGGAGGCATGCGCGTGCAGATGCCTTCGATGCACGAGGTCATCGCGCGCGCAAAGAAAATGGGGCGACGCACCGTTGTCGGCGGGCCAGCGCCGAGCACTGCGCCCGAGGAGTTCGACAACGCCGATGTGGTTTTCCAGGGAGAGGCCGAGGGCCGCATCGACGCTCTGGTTTCGGCCATCGAGTCCCAGGGGCAACAGCGAGTATCGGACAGCGACAATCGACCGGACGTGTCTCTGGCTCCCGTGCCGCGTTACGATCTTCTCGAGCTGCGCCACTACGCGTCCATGAGCATTCAATACTCGCGGGGCTGTCCGTTCCACTGCGAGTTCTGCGACGTCATCGAACTCTTCGGGCAGGTTCCTCGTGTGAAGTCGTCGCAGCAGCTCATGGCTGAGCTTGCTGCGCTTCACGACATCGGATACCGGGGAACGATTTTCTTCGTGGACGACAATTTCATTGGGAACCGTCGTATGGTGAAGCAGTTTCTGCCAGAGCTGACGCAATGGCAACGGGAGCGCGGCTACCCCTTCGAGTTGTACACCGAAGCAAGCGTGAACCTCGCCGGCGACGAATCACTCGTTGCTGCGATGGTCGAGGCGGGCTTCAGTTCGGTCTTCCTAGGGATCGAGTCGCCATCGGCGGACGCGCTTCGAGAGGCGGGCAAGAAGCAAAATCTAAAGATGGATCTAGGCGAAGTAGTCGACCGCCTGACGCGAGTGGGGCTGGAAGTGATGGGGGGCTTCATCGTGGGCTTCGACAGCGACACTGCCGAAGTCTTCGAGGCGCAACGGACCTTCTTGTCCCGAACTCCGATTCCGTTGGCCATGGTTGGCATGTTGACGGCTCTGCCTGGGACGCAGCTCTCGCGACGTCTCGAGCGAGAGGGTCGTTTGCGCACTCAGTCGACCGGGGACCAGTTCGGGCGTCCCAACTTCGAGCCATCGATGAATGAACGGACGCTGCTCAACGGCTACGCGAATCTGATGCGTGATTTGTACACTGCAGACAGCTACTACGATCGATGTGAGGCATATCTCGACCGTGCAACAGCTCCGCTCGGTCGTCGCCGCATCGCCGTGAGAGATCTGCTGACCGTCCTTCGCACCTCGTTGAAGGTCGGACTGATGGCTTCAGGAAGGAAACGTTACTGGCGTCTCCTGGTGCGAGCGTTCCGACGCACACCGCGCTTCGTCCCATGGGCCATAGTGAAAGGGATCATGGGAGAGCACTTGATCCAGTATACGCTGCGGGATGTGCTCCCACGATTGGAGCGAGCGATCGAGGACCTCACCGATCACACGCCAAGTCCCGTGGACCTAGCCATCGCCCCCGATCCCGTCACAGCACATTAGCCGCCGACCGGCGCGGTAGCCTCTCGTCGGACCGAGCAGTACTATTCCTCTGATGCCGGACCAATCCGAGATAGAAGTGCTGCTCGCAGCGCGTGACTGGCGAGCCGAGGGTCACGGTGTTGCGCTGGCTACTGTCGTCAAGACTTGGGGGTCTTCGCCTCGCCCGGCGGGGAGTCATCTCGTCGTGCGAGACGACGGCTTCTTTTTGGGGTCGGTGTCAGGGGGCTGCGTCGAAGGCGCCGTCGTCGACGACGCCCTTGGCGTCATGAAGACGGGTCTCTCCAAGGTTCTCGAATTCAGCGTAACGAACGAACAGGCATGGGAGGTAGGTCTCGCCTGCGGGGGCACCGTCCGCATCTTCGTAGAGCCGGTGCAGTGAAGGCCGAGACTCTCGAGACGGGTGCTGGCGGAGATCGAAGCCAAGCGACCCGTCGTGTTGGCGACCAATCTAGAAACCGGCGACCAACGCTCTGCTCCATCCAGGTGATGGCGAGAACGAGTCCGAATGTGCCGATGTCGAGCGGGCCTTGCGCGTCGACGCCTGCATCGCCACCGACGCCGAAGGCGGCCCCGCGAGTCTTCTACCAGCCGTTCAACCCACCGCTTCGCATGATTGTGGTCGGTGCGGTCCACATCGCCCAATCGCTGTCCACGATGGCTGCGCTCACCGGCTACGAAGTCACCATCGTCGATCCCCGCGAGTCGTTTGCTGCGGCAGATCGCTTCCCAGGCGTTACGTTGAATCTCGAGTGGCCCGATGCCGCCATGGAGTCACTGGCGTTGGACCAACGCTGCGCGGTTGTCACCTTGACCCACGACCCGAAGCTCGACGATCCCTGCACTGCAGGTCGCGCTCCGCAGCGATGCTTTCTTCATCGGGTGCCTCGGGAGCAAGAAAACTCACGCCTCGCGCCTGCGGAGGCTGCGCAAGGCAGGGTTCTCCGAGGCCGAGCTCGCGCGCGTCAAGGGCCCGGTTGGCTTGCCGATCGGTTCTCGCTCTCCTGCGGAGATCGCGGTTTCCGTGCTGGCCCAGGTCACCGAGACCCTACGAAAGCCCATGTGCTAACGCGAAACCTCAGCAGTCCGAAGGGCGCAAGGAAGAACATCGTCGCGGTGGTTCTCGCGGCTGGGGCATCGCGTCGCATGGGCCAAGCCAACAAGCTGACGATTCCCGTCGACGGCACGCCGATCGTTGCATGCGTGGTCGATACGCTTCGAGAAGGCGGTGTAGAAAAGGTCTTGGTCGTGACAGGTCATGCTCCGGAGGAGATCCGAGGCGCACTCGGAGACCGTGACGTCGAGATCGTACACAACCCGGACTACGAAGAAGGGATGGGTGCGTCCGTCCGAACCGGCGTCTCGCTAGTCGGAGACGACGTCGATGGGGTGCTCATCGCCCTCGGAGATATGCCGTGGGTCAACACGGACGTGATCGGTCGGCTGCTCGATGCATTCACCCCAGACGGGGACCTCAGCATCTACATCCCGATGTTCGGCCGAAAGCGCGGCAATCCAGTCCTGTGGGGATCGCGCCACTTCCCAGAGCTTCGTCAGTTGTCCGGTGACCTTGGCGGCAAGGCACTCTTTCACAGACACGCTGAAGCGATTTGCTACGTTGACGTCGAGAGCGCAGCTGTGAACATCGACGTAGACACTCCCGAGGCCCTCCGCGAGCTCGGGATCGATGGCTCAGATGACTGAGGTAAGAAAGATCTGATCGTGGTTGGCGGTAGTCCGTCCTGACGGCAGGAACTTTTGCCACATATTTGGCCGCTGCCGCTGCCGTTAGTGAATGGTGTACGGGCCGTCGTTGTGCCATGCACGCTGTCATGAATCTCACCTTCACCGAGGAAGAAGACGCGTTTCGTCAGGAGGTTCGCGCCTGGATGCAGGAGGCGATGCCCGAGGAGCTACGTCGCGCCGCGCAAGGAGCGGGAGGCCTCAATTTCGAGGAGTCCGTCGAATGGCACAAGATCCTTTACGCCAAAGGATGGATCGCGCCCCACTGGCCCAAGGAGCTCGGCGGTACAGGTTGGGATGCTACCAGGCGTTTCATCTTCAACGAAGAGTTGGAGATGGTCGGCGCCCTGCGAATATCCGTCCTTGGCCTATCGATGGTCGGCCCGCTCATCATGCAGTTTGGGACCGAGGCGCAGAAACAGCGATTCCTTCCAAAGATCCTCAGAGGCGAGGAGTTTTGGTGTCAGGGCTACTCCGAGCCGAATGCGGGAAGTGACCTCGCGTCGTTGCGGATGACCGCCGAGGACGCGGGCGATCACTTCATCGTCAACGGCCAGAAGACCTGGACTTCCTGGGCGCAGAACGCGGACTGGATCTTCTGCCTCGTGCGGACCGACCCCGCGGCCGCCAAAAAGCAAAATGGGATCACGTTCTTGTTGGTCGACCTCAAGACTCCGGGCGTCGACGTGAAGCCAATGTTGACGCTCGGTCATGCCCCGGCCTTTTGCGACACGTTTTTCGATAACGTGAAAGTTCCAAAAGAGAACATCGTCGGCGGCCTCAATCAAGGATGGACGGTGGCCAAGGCGCTGCTCGGCCATGAGCGGACGCTGCTCGCGTTGATAGGGCCGTCGCGACACGTTCTGCACAAGCTGAAGCACATCGCCTCCACCAAGACCGTCAACGGGCGTCCGATGCTGGAAGACCCAAGGTGGCGCGCAAAAATCGCGCGGCTCGAGATGCGGTTTCGAGCGCACCTCATGGTGAGCTACCGCGCGTTGTCCGATCAACAGAAGGGCAAGATGCCGGGTCCCGAGGCTTCCATTTTGAAGCTCGTCGGAACCAAGCTGATCCAGGAGCTCACCGAGCTCGCGATGGAAGTCATGGGTGAGAACTCTCTCACTTGGTACAACGAGGGCGTCTGCGCACCCATCGAGGAATCGATCGGGCCCTACTTCTGCTACGAGCGATCCGCAACGATCTACGGCGGCTCCAACGAGATTCAACGCAACGTCATCGCAAAGATGATCCTTCAGCTACCGAGTCGCTGAACGGCGAGACCACTTAGGAGTATTTCCAGAATGGACTTCGAGCTAGACCAAGAACAACAAATGCTCGCGAAAACCGTGTCCGACTTCGCTAAAAACGAGTCGCCTGTCGAACGGTTCCGCAAGCTTCGCGACGACGGCACCGGCTACGACCCCGCGGTATGGCGCAAGATGGGCGAGCTCGGATGGCTCGGGGTTCCGTTCGCCGAGTCGGTGGGCGGTTTCGGCGGCAGCTTCATTGAATGCGCCATCGTTTTGGAGAACCTGGCGACCACGCTCGTTCCGGAGCCGTACCTGGCTTCGGTGGTCCTTGGTGGGATGACGTTGGCGCGAGCCGGCAACGCGACACAACACGAATCGTATCTAACGCCGATGATCGAAGGCGAGTCCACGCTTGCGCTCGCGTACTCCGAGGCTCAAAGCCGCTACGACGTCAGCGCAATCGAGACGACCGCGACGCCGGATGGCAGCGGTTACAGGCTTTTGGGCAAAAAAGCCTGGGTGCTCAACGGACACCGCGCCGATCATCTGATCGTGTCGGCCAAGGCGTCCGGAGGCGTGACGCTGTTCGTCGTGCCGCGAGAGGCCGAGGGCGTGAACGTGACTGTCGCCAAGACGATCGACGGACAAAAGGCGGCCTTCATCAAGCTCGACAACGTGGCTGTTGCAGACGACGCGCGCCTTGGTGAGGAAGGCTCGGGAGCAGTCGTGCTCGACCGCACGATGGACTACGCCGCTGCCGCCGCAGTTGCGGAGGGCGTTGGGATCGCCACCACGATGCTTCAGATGACGGTCGACTACCTCGGTACGCGCGAGCAGTTCGGCGTCAAGATCGGTTCGTTCCAGGCGCTCCAACACCGCGCGGTCGACATGTACGCCGAATCGGAGCTTCTCCGTTCAATCTCGATGGCTTCGATGGTTCGCGCCGACGAAGAGGATCCCCGCACGCGTCGCGGTGACATCTCTGCCGCGAAGTACCAGCTCGCCACTGGCGGGATCTGGGTCGCTCAGCAGTCGCTACAATTGCATGGCGGCATCGGCGTCACCGACGAGCATGACATCGGTCTCTACTTCAAGCGGATGTACGCACTGAACGCGTTATTCGGCGACCAGGAGCATCACGTTGCGCGGTTCGCCAGCGAGTCGTCCTCGTTCTAGGTCGCGGCCATACGCGCGTCGCTCCCGGGCCGCGCTCAGTCCTCGGTCTCGGTGTGCGTAGTGCGGTAGTCGCCGAAGGGCTGATCGCGACCCTGTAAGGCCCCCGTGAGCCCCTCCTTCTGGATCTGCGCCATGAACTCTTGCATGCTTTTCTGATGCACCCCGAGCGCGCACAGCTCGGTGCCCAGGCGAATGCCGGTGCGCAGGCCCATGATCTCCATCTGCCGGTGCACGGCCCGCTTGTTTAGCTGGACGAGGTCGGGCGGCAGGGTCGCGATGCGCTGCGCGACCCTGAGCACCTCCTGCTCGAGGTCTTGTGCGGGGAACGACGCATTCGCCCAGCCGAGCCGCGCCGCCTCGACGCCCGAGATCGAGTCGCCGGTGACCATCATCTCCATCGCCTTGCGCATGCCCACGAGCCAGGCATGGAAGTGGGTGTCGGGCACGCCAAAGCGCACGGCCGGGCAGCCCGTCTGGGCGTCGTCGGCCATATAGACGAGGTCGCAGCAGGTCGCGAGCTCGGCGCCGCCCGCCAGGCAGTAGCCGTGTACCTCGGCGATCACGGGCTTTGCGAGCTCCCAGATGCTCATCCACCCTTGCGTGACCTGGCGCGGAAATTGGCCTTCACCGCCCGGCGTGAACCACGGCAGCTCCTGCCCTTCGTTGCCAGTATCCAGGTCGTAGCCGGATGAGAAGCAGGTGCCCGCGCCGCGCACGATCATCACGCGGATCTCGGGGTTCTGGTCTGCTTCCTGGAGGGCCCCGATGATGGCGCCGCGCAGGGCGTGGTTGAGCGCGTTGCGCTTCTCGGGGCGGTTCAGGGTGATGCGGCGCACTTGAGGGGCCGGTTCGTCGATCAGAACCACGGGGGAGCTCATGCTTCTTCTCCTTCGCAAACGTCGAGCGCTCCACAGTACCGCGGCGCGCGCGGATTGAACAGAGAGTTTGCCAGCTCCCTAAGAGGCCAACTCGACTTCCACCGGTGCACCGCGCGGCACGTGACTCGGAGAACCGTAGAACATGCGGTAGTGGATCTGCCCAGAACCTCCGGCAAGGTGGATCGCTTTCCATGGCGATTGCACCGGCTCGTCAGGCCCCTTTCTCCCCTTGAATTGATAGGGCTCCCAGGCGTGGTAGATGATCACTTCGCCGGGCTGAACACCGGGGGCGAGTTTGCTCATCGCGGTGAAGTCGCCGGTTTCATTGAAGACCTTTCACCATCACTCCGTCGCCGATTCCCCGCGCACGGCAGTCGTCGGGGTTCAGGAAACACACTGGTTCGCCCCGCTGTAGACGCAAGAGCGCTTCCAGATCGCGCCAGATTGCGTGAATGCTCCAGCGGGTGTGCCCGCCGTTGATGCGCAGCGGATACTTGCTGTTGAATCCCGGCGGATCCTTGTGCACCGGAAGAGCCTCACCGCTCTCCAGGTACCAGGGGTGGTCGATGTAGAACTGCTGGCGGCCGGTCAGCGTCGGCCAGGCCATCTTGTCTTCCACGAACCAGCGGTGCGGCCAGAAGGTGTCCTCGGGATCGAAGTCACTGCTGGTCTGGTAGATCGGCGAAGGACGGGCATTCCCGGTGATCGGTACCGCGCCGATGCGCAGGGCTTCTTCGGCTCCAATGCCGCCGACACTCGGACTGTTGCGGAAGATGTCGTCCATCAGAAGAATGGGATCTTTCGGATCTTCAGGATCGTAATGTCCCTGTGACGTATAGCAGTCGTAGGCCTTGGTCAGATCGAAGGGCTTGTCACGGTACCCACGCACCAGCCCAACCCCGCGCTGCTTGGTCCGCTGGGCGACTGCTTTACAGAGCCGGGCAAAGATTACCCACTCGCTCTTCGACTCCCCCAGGGGCTTCACCGCCTCGTCCGAAACGATCACATAGGGAATGTAGGTCTGGGCGTATTTGATGCCGTGCTTCTCATAGTAACCGGCTGCCGGGAGAAAGTAGTCCGCGGAGAGCGCGGACGTGCTCATGCGGAAGTTCACGGCAACGATGCACTTGAGCTTGGGCCACAGATGTTTCCGGGCGATCTGCGGCGCCGGCCAACGCCGAAGGGGATTGGAACCAGAGAAGATGAAGACTCGCGGCTCACGATCCTCCTTGGGATGCAGATGCGTCCAGCCACGGTCGATCGAGTCGCGGACGTACTCTTTGAGCTTCCGCGGTACCGCCGGATCTGCCAGATCGGGCCTGTCCCACAGCTCCTTGTACCCGGCGTGAACGTAGAGAAAAGGCATCAAGGGTGTATTCGGCTGCTTCTCGCTGTGCTCGGTGAAGAGCTGCTCGTAGTCTCGGACGGTCAGCCCACGGATGGCCTTGGGTATCACCTTGATCATCTCGCCCGTGCTGAGCTTGGTCGTCACGAGTCGGTCGAGGCCGTCCATGCCCCACCAAGCGGCCACGCGAAGACCGCCGCCCGGACTTCCCCTGATTTCCCGGTGAGGGCCATCAAGAGAATCATCGCTCGCTGGAACAGATCGCTGTGGTGGTGCTTGCAGGCTCCCCACGAAGCGAAGATCATCGCCGATGGCGCCTTGGCCATCTCCCGTGCAAGGCGGCGGATCAAGGAGGGGGCGAGACCCGTGATCTTCCCAGCCTTCTCCGGAGTGTAGTCAGCGAGTTGCCTGCGAAGTCTCTCGAAGACGGGTTCAACTTCGACCTTGGAACCATCGGCAAGCTCTACGACGTACGTGCCGGTGAGCGCAGGACGGAGATCCCCGAGTTCCAGAGAGCGACCGCCATTGCCGTCGTCCTCGCAGCCCGGCACCTCCGCAAGTTTCTGCTTTGCCTCGTCCCAGAAGTAGAGCTGGTTCTCACGCCCCTTGCCCTTGATGTCCGGCTGTCTGAGGAATCTCTTATCGTCGGTCCGCACCAATATCGGTAGGTCTGTCTGTTCGCGAACGTACTCCTCGTCGAGCAATCCTTCCTCGACGATGACTTGGGCAGCTGCGAGTCCGAGCGCCGCATCGGTTTCGGGCTTGGGGTTGATCCACATGTCCGCGTGAACGCACGTGGCGTTGTAGTCGGGTGCGATCACCACCAACTTCGCGCCGCGATAACGCGCTTCGTGCATGTAGTGCACTTCGGGGATGCGTGTGTAGGCGGGGTTGCCGATCCAGACGATGATGTAGTCGGATTTAAACCAATCAGCGGAGGTTCCTTCGCAATTGTACATCCCCCAGGTCTGCACCGCGCCCATCGGCATGTCCCCGACACCGGACCACGAGTCGATCACTGTGGCGCCGACCGCCTCCGTGTAGCGGATCTCCCCGGCGGTCTCCGGCCCGTAGCCGGCGTTGGTCGTGCCATGGTCGTGGATGATCGACTCGGTACCCTGCTCGATAGCGGCGTCGATGATCTCGTCGGCTATCTCGTTGCAAGCCTGCTCCCAGCTGATGCGCTGCCACTTGCCCGCGCCTCGCTCGCCCACGCGCTTCAGGGGGTGGAGCACCCGGGAACCCGCAACCTGCAGATCGGTGTAACAGGCTCCCTTTTGGCACCCGCGAGGGTTAGGATCCGGAACGTCGTCCCGCGGGCTATCGTAGATGGCGTCCTGTTCTTCGCGCCAACAGACACCGTCCTTCACGAAGACATTCCAGGAGCAGGCGGCGATGCAGTTGGCGCGGGTATGAGTTCCCTTTACCACGCGGTCCCAGACCCACTTCTCGCGATAGACGTCCCTGTAGTCTCCATAGGCGATCTCGGGCTCGCGCTCCATCGGTGGCAGCGGCGGTCCCACTTGCATGTCGGGAGCAGTGGCGCGACGCAGACAATATTGAGTCAGCACCAACCCACCGGCACCCACGCCGACTCCGCCAAGAAAGCTGCGGCGCGAGAAACCCTTCGTGCTGCGGTCCTTCATAGAATCCTCCTCATCCCTCGGTGCTTGCTGCTTTCACCCATTCGATGGACGCGGGGTCACGATCGAATCCGCCAAACATGTCCTTCCACTTGTATGCGATCAGAAGATCGATCAGCTCCGACTTCCCCCCTTCGCGTGACTTCGCCATCTCGGCCTTGAGAATCGCCAGGGAGTCGTGGACCGCAGGGCCGAATAGGGATTCGAGATACTCGGCCGGGATGCGTGGACGGCTCTCGTCGATGTTCCCCGCCTCGTCGAAGCGCGCCGGCGCCAGCGGGGGGACGTAAAAGACGTTGGGCTCGGTGCCGTATTCCGGATGTAGCGGGATCGCCACCTTCCATTTGTCGACGAGCTTGTAGATTGGCGCGTTCCGGTCGTCGCGATAGCCGACGAAGCGCACACGGCCCGGGCACTGCCGCGCACAGGCTTGCGCGACTCCCTTCTCGATGCGGGGAAAGCAGAAGATGCACTTCTGCGCGACTTTTGTCGCCTGGTTGAAGTAGATCTTTTTGTAGGGACACGCCGCCATACAGAAGCGGTATCCGCGGCAACTGTCTTCGTTGACAGTGACGATCCCGTTGTCGGGGTTCTTCTCGATCGCCTTTCTGGGGCAGGCCTCGAGGCAGGCGGGATGGGTGCAGTGGTTACAGATGCGCGGCAGGTAGAAGTAGTAGGAGTTCGGGTATTCGCCGGCCCCCTGGTCTTCGTCCCAGTTCGGCCCCCAGTCGGGTTTCTGCCCTTGGATTTGCAAATGGGTCTTGTCCCCTTTGCCTCCGAAGAACACCTCTTTGTGATTGTATTCCCAGGCTTCGCCGAACTCGCCGCGTGTCGGGATGCGGCCAGGATGCGGCTCCTTGCCGCGGAATCCGCCACCCATCTTTTCCCAGTCCTTGGGAGTGCCGCGACCGGGCTGGGTATTGACGGAGTTCCACCACATGTACTCCATGCCCTCGTCTCGGGTCCACAAGCGTTTGCAAGCGATGGTGCACGTCTGACAACCGATGCACTTGTTGAGGTCCATGACCATCGCCAGCTGCCGACCTGCTCCTGCGGTTTCGGCCATCAGTTGCCCCCTGTCCCGGGCAGCGCATCGATCGTGAGCTCCTTCCACTTTCCGGAGAAAGCTTTGATGCCCGCGCGCTCGCCGTGGCTTCCCTCCCAGATGGCGACCCCGAATCTGCTTTGCTCTCCAGGCGCGAACTGAGCCGCACCGGGCACGTCGCCGATCTGCATGGACCGAGAGATGACTAGGGTCCGGCGCCCGCCTTTCCACTGCCCCCGCGCCTTGACGAGAGTTCGATCTAGGAGGCGGCTCGTACCCAAGCCCTCGGCGGTGACATGGCGTCCTTCTTCCGCTTCGTCGGCTCGCCAGTACCAGGCATTGACCGGCATCCCCGGAGCGCCCATCAGGATCATTGGGGCTTGCTCGTGGACCGGAAAGGCGAGGGCGGCCGCGTCAGGGGAAGGTGTCGTTGTCGCCGATCGACGAATCATCGCTGGGATCCGCCCACTCGAGACGGAAGGCGATCACCTGACCGTCGTGCAGCGCGCTCACCGATACGGAGGAGATGGCGCCGATCTTCTTGTCCGCATATGCCGCCCGAATTGCGCCGGTGGGCTGCATACCTGCCGGAGCGCCCATCAACTCGAGAGTTTCGCGCTTGCGACCGCTCCAGATTTTCGAGCCGGGATCGAGTAGGCTCGCCGCGTCTGCCTTGGGGTCGTATTGAACTCGCATTTGTGCCTTCCAAGAGTACACATCATCGATGGAGTGTGCTCTAAGTTTGTGCCACAGTCCGGGTTCAAATTGCCAGAAAGATCGGTCGTAGGGACCTTTCTTGATACGCTTCCCGCTCAGTACGCCTTCAGCTGGCGGACCTCCCAGGCCAGGAAATCGGCCAGGAGCTTGAAAAGCGACAGGAAGAAATCGTTCGCCTGGTGCTCTTCGAGGCGTTCGCAGAGTTTCGGTATCCAACTGTCGAGTTGGCGCCCGACGAAGTCCCGCTGCGCCCGGCGGTAGGGCCCCGCATCGCCTTCGGCGTGCAGGGCCTCGGCCTCGCGATAGGTCAGGTAGTGCATGAACTCGAGTTGCGTAGGGAGGTGGTCTGGCAGCTCTTGCTGTGCCTCGGAAGTGGTCACGCCAAAGTGATTGTAGAACCGCACCGCTTCTTCCATTTTCTTCATCCGGTCGCCACCGTAGAGGCCAGCATAGAGAGGACAGGGCGGTCCGGACGCACCGGCGTCGAAGAGTCGCGTGTACTCGACGGCGAGGTCTTCGGCTGCTGCCGACCTCCCGAGCGCACGCCACAAGTCTTGCGAAGGAGTGAAATCAACCTCCGCGAGCGCCAGCCCCTTGCGCATCAGCTCGATGAGCTCACCGGCTGCCAGCGCCTCCCGCACTTCATCATCGGGGTAGGTGAGTGCGTCTTGAAAGAGGCCGTAGACAGAGCTGCGAGCTACAGCCCGCGTCTCCTCCGCGCCGGATCCAGGTGTTGCTGATTCGCGACTCGTCATTGCGTGCTGTCTCCTTGCGGAGGATAGGAGTCCTCGGCGATTTGTCGAATCTCCTCTACGAAGCGTTCCTCGCAAAAACCCTTCGCGCAGGATTGCCGTGGGTCAGCTCATCGTGTACGAAGCAAGACACGATGGCTGGAGTGACGCGACGCGCGTTCATCCGCGCGACCGGCGCCCTGGGAGTCACCCTCACGTTGGGGCGGCTGCAGCTCGGCTGCGAGGAAGCGGCGGCGCCATCAGGGACCGTGTTCCGCAGAGATCCCCGCCTACGACGACTGGAGCGATCTCTACCGCCAACGCTTCACTTGGGACTCGGTCCACAAGAGCACTCACCAGATCAACTGCTGGTACCAGCGCGGCTGTAACTGGAACGTCTACGTCAAGGACGGTGTGGTCTTCCGCGAGGAGCAGGCGGCCACCTACGAGCAGACCAATCCCGAGGTTCCCGACTATAACCCACGCGGCTGCCAGAAAGGCGCCTGCTTCAGCGAGCGCATGTATGATGGGTCGCGGCTGCGTTACCCGCTCAAACGCATGGGTCCGCGCGGCGCGGGACGTTGGAAGCGCGTCTCCTGGGAGGAAGCTCTCCGCGATGTCGCTGACCGCACCATCGACGCGCTGCTCGAGGATGGTCCCGCGTCGATCGTCTGGGACCCTGGGGGCAACGGGAGCAACGGCTGCAACACCGTAGGAACCTACCGCGCCGGCCACGTGCTCGATACGCCGATCCTCAACGTGAACTGCGAGGTCGGAGATCACCACCCCTGGCGCGATGGCGACCATGGGCAAGATTTCCTTTGCAAGCTCGGGCGATGACCTCTTCTATTCGGATCTGATTCTAATCTGGGGCGGCAATCCCACGTACACCCAGATCCCGAACGCCCATTTCATCAACGAGGCTCGCTACCACGGTGCGACCGTCGTCTGCATCGCCCCGGACTTTAGCGCCTCTGCGATCCACGCCGATCTGTGGCTTCCCATCGAGGTCGGGACCGACGCTGCGTTGGGCCTCGCCATGGCGCACGTGATCATAGAAGAGCAAATCTACGATGCCGACTTCATCCGGGAGCAGACGGACCTGCCTCTACTCGTCCGCACCGACACGAAGCGTTTCCTGCGTCAGGCCGATCTAAAACAGGGTGGCGCCGATGACATCTTTTACTTCCACGACGCCGCCATGGGCGAGCTCCGTGAGGCCAGCAAACGAAGCCTCTCCCTCGACGAAGCGCAGCCCGCGCTCGAAGGCCGCTACGAGGTCAAGACGCTCGAGGGTGAGGTCGAGGTGCGGCCCGTCTTCGAGTCCTTGCGCGAGCAGCTTGCCGACTACACTCCAGAGGCCACCGAAGCGATCACGGGCACTGCTGCGAAACAGGTGCGAGCGCTGGCCCGGCATATGGCGCGGGCCCGGGCCGCTACCCTCATCACCCAGTCGAACTTCGCAAAGTTCTACCATGGCCTCGAGATGGAGCGGGCACAGATCCTCGTCTTCGCGTTGTGCGGCCAGTTCGGCAAGAAGGGCAGCGGCGTAAATGGCTTCCCCGCAATGAACCTGGCCGGCATGGCGACCGCGATCATCTCACCGGGCTCGCTCTCGCCCCAAGCCGGGGCCCTGGTCGTTGCGGCTCGCATGGGGCCGGCCTTCGTCAAAGCCAAGCTCCGCGGCGACACCGACGAGATGTTCATTTACGAGGCGATCCGCGAGGAATACCGCAAGGGTGGCTTCCTTCCGGGTGCCCTTTTTTACATGGATCACGGAGGCCTCGCGGATTTGTACGGGGGAGCCGATCGCTGGGACCCTCATCTGAAGCGGCCCTTCTCCGAGTATCTGAAGGAGGCGGAGGCAAAAGGCTGGCAAGTGCGGCCGTCATCGGCGAAACCGCGCATCTTCTTCGAGGTCGGAGGCAACATCTTACGCCGCACCCGCGGCTACGACCGCCTGTACGAAAGTCTGCTCGAGAAGCTCGACCTCCTCGTCACGCTCGACTGGCGCATGAGCAACACTGCGCTCTACAGCGACTACGTCTTTCCCGCCGCCGCGTGGTACGAGAAGAATGACATCACTTGGGCCACACCCATCGCCCCCTTCGCCCATCCCACCACGCGCGCCGTCGCACCCCTCGGGGAGTCGAAGAGCGACTGGGCGTTCCACTGCGTTCTTCTTGGGGCGATTCAGAAGCGCGCCAAAGAACGTGGTCTCTCCACCTTCACCGATCGCTCCGGAAAGACCCGACGGCTCGACAGGGTCTACGACGAGCTCACTTTCGGCGGGCGCTATCCCGAAGACGGTGAAGAGGATTTTCTCCGGGAGATCCTCGAGATGACCACGAACCTCGGCGACATCGGCTGGGACGAGCTCAAGGAGAAAGGTTTCGCGCGCTACACGGGGGTCGGGTTGGACTTTGTGAGCATCGGCAATGCCACCGACATCGAACCGAACGAGACCATCACCGCAAACACGTGGCACACGGAAAAGAAGCTGCCCTGGCCGACCCTCACCCGACGTATGCAATTCTACATCGACCACCCCTTCTACCTCGAGCTGGGCGAAGAGCTGCCCGTCCACAAAGACCCGCCTGCCGTGGGGGGCGATCTCCCTTTACGTATGACCGGACAACACCCCCGCCACTCGATCCATGCTTCCTGGCGCGATGACAAGCTCCTCCTCCGTCTTCAGCGAGGGGAGCCCATCGTGGTGATGAGCCGCGCCGACGCCGATGCCCGAGCCCTCCGCGACGGCGACATGGTGCGGGTCTGGAATGAGCTCGGCGCTCTAGAGGCCCGGGTCAAGGTCACCGGCACGCTACGGCCCGGCCAGCTGGTCGTGAATCACGCCTGGGAGCCCTACCAGTTCAAAGGGCGGACCTCGCACCAGGCGCTCATCGGAAGC
>PVMK01127876.1_pt1 | contig 16516 bp, 13 predicted proteins | sample 1853481 | NCBI WGS metagenome assembly PVMK01 (sample SAMN08533507, study PRJNA380276) | Marine sediment metagenome, whole genome shotgun sequencing project.
GATCGTGCGTCCGGCTTTTTCGATTACCGGTCCGCGGGCGACTTGTGTATCCCAGTGGCCGAATTCCTTGTCGAGCTCACTTTGTTCGAGCTGGTTGTCGTCGCCGTTGAGCCGCGCCGCTGCGTCAAAATAAATGCCATTCATCCTATCGATGAAAGCGAGGGTGCGTGATGCGAATGCCGCTGCTTCCGGTGACAGCTTTGCCGTATCCGGTGCAGTTGCCGCTGCAGCAAGCCTGATTGATGGCGCGGCGAGAATTGTCAGGACAATCCAAACCGACAGCGTGAAAAAGATTTTCGATTTCGCAGGCATGAACAACAGGCCTTCGTTTTATTTGACGGCTAGTATATGCGCGGAAATTGCACGCCTCTAGGGCACAAAACAAGAAAGGCCCCACACGGGGGCCTTTCTATGCTTGCTTCAGGTTCGATCAGAACCGGAAAGTCGCTCGTACGCCGTATATACGCGGATCGGGCAGGTTGACGACGACGCCAGAGGTCGGTCCCGGCGGCCACTGGCCCTGTATGTGGGTATTGGTCTGTGAGCCCACATCGATCCCCGACTTGGACGTGTCGTCGTCCATCAGGTTGTCCACGTAGAACAGCACGTCCCAGCTGTCTGATTTCAGCCCAAGCCGCACATCGAACAGCCAGTAGGAATCGAGCAGCGTGACGTTGTTTTCCTCGATCCAGCGTTCATCCGTGAAGATCGCATTGGCTTCGGCGAACCAGTTCAGGCCGCCGCCGCCGATCGGCGCCGTATAATTGACCCCCCCGACGAAGGCGTTTTCCGGTATGTCTTCAATTTTGTTACCCGTGCGGTCGATCCGGCACCGGTCCCGAATATCGTCGGTGTTTGGTGTCGCGCTGGGTATGATTTCCAGACAACCGTTACCGGAAAACTGGGAACGCGCTACTTCGTTGGCGGAGCCGGTAATCGATTCGAACTTCGTATACTCGGCGTCGAGCCAGGTGTACCCGGCTGACAGCAACCAGCGCTCGCCCGGCTGCCACTGTGCATTCAGTTCGATGCCCCAGATTTCCGCTTCGCCGGCATTCTCAATCGATCCGAAGTCAGACTGGGTACGCGGGTTGAATTGCGTCACGCCGACCTGCTTGTCCGTGTACTCCTGAAAAAATGCGGCGCCATTGACCACCAGGCTGCCGTCGAGCCAACCGGTCTTGCCGCCGATTTCCCAGTTGGTCAGCGTTTCCTGTTCGAATTCTCGCCCCTCTAGGCTGAAAAACGTACCGGCCGAGACGGTCGACAGACCGCCCGGCTTTTTGCCTTCGGCCCACGAGAAATACCACAACTGGTTGTCGGTCGGTGTCCACTCCAATGTCACCTTGGGCGTGAAGAAAGAATCGTCGGTCGTCCCCGAGCCGGTGAAGGTCACCGCTTGTACGTAGGTGCCGACCGGCAGTGAACCGCCGGCGACTGATAGGGCCGTCGAGGACGGGCCGCGATAGACGAACTGGCAGGCCGGGCCACCGGTAATCGGGTCCACTAATGGAGGCAGCCCGGTTAGGGCCTCGGTGGCCAGCGGGTCGCATACCGGACCTTCGACGGTTGTCTCCTCATCCACATACCTGCCTTCGGCACTGATTTTCCACGCTTGGGAAATATCCCATTCGATCAGCCCGTACACCGACCAGCTCTCGGTGTCTCGTCCGACGAAGGATTGCTGTGGGAAGACGACATCCGGATATACCGAAAAGGCGGGGGGCTGATCCTCGAGGCAGCCAAAGAACCCACACGCCCCCGTCGTCAACGACCGAACGATCGACGGCGCGATCGTGGCGTTCCCGACGCTCAACTGGTCCGCGTCCTCGTTCCAGTACAGGCCGCCTACCGTGACTGTACCGGGCCGTCGAAGGCTGATGCATACCGGATCTCCTGGGTGAACAGATCGATTTGATTATCCCAGGCGATCTGCTGTTGCGAGCGGGAGCAGTTGGGAAATGGGTCGCCATTGGAATCAAAACAGGGTGGCAGCGTGACGCTATACAGGCCGTCGAGACTTGTGTAATCGCCAGCTGGCATCGCATCCCAGTTACCCTCGAAGCGCTGCTCAAATTCCGAATCTGAATAACCGGTGTATGAAGAAAATTCTCCAAAACCGACATCCCAACTCGCCACCAGCGTGAACGTCAGCAGCTCGTGCTCCGTCCCGTTGTAATTGTTGCCGGTAAACGGGTCCGGGGCCTGGACGACCTGCAGCTGATCAGCATCGGGAACCATGCCGGTGGTCAGAACTTTCGCGGTCCCGGTGCAGCTGGTAATGGTACCGTCGGCAGTCCCCGCAGCTGTTGGGCAGTCGGGGTAGGTGCTGGTAGCAGCCGGCCCGCCGAAGAAAGTGCCCTCGATCAGATTTCCACCCGGGATCGGGGAGATGATATCAACCAGCGTGTTGCTGGGCATGCGGGCCTGGGACCCGACATCGAAGTGATCGTCGGAATAGGCCAGCCGCGGCGCAAACGACAGGTTTTCGGTGGGTTCCCACACGCCCTTTAGCGCCAGGCCCCAACCGTCACTGCCGCCGACGTTCTCACCGGTTACGGTGTTGTCATAGAAACCCTCTCTGTCGTACCACATACCGTTCAGGCGCAGGCCAAATTTCTCGGTCACTGGCCCGCCGACAGCGGCACTGACAAAGTATTGCTCCTCATCGGCGACGTCGACGAATACGTCACCCTCCATCTCTTCCATGTTCGGATTCTTGGTGACGTATTGCACAGCGCCGGCAAACGCGCTGCGACCGTACAGCGCACTCTGCGGGCCCTTGACGACCTCGATACGTTCGACATCGATCAGGCGCTGATTGACCAACAACCCTCCGCCGGCGGTTTGTATGGCTTCGCCGGTGAAATCGATGCCGTCCATCAAGAACGCGACATTCGGGCGCCCGCGCGTCGGGGACAAACCGCGCAGCACGATGCGGGTGTCCTGCGCACCGTAACCTGCATCGAACTCCATGCCGGCCGTGTACTTGGCGACATCCTCGATGTCGTAGATACCGAAGCGTTCGATCTGGCCGGCTGACAGGATATCGACCGAGATTGGCACGTCCTGCAGGTTTTCTTCCCGCCGTCTTGTCGTGACGACGATCTCTTCGACCTGTGCCCAGCCGTCTAGTGGGAAACTCAGCAACGCTGGCATAGCTACCACTGATGCAGCGATGAGTCCTGAAATACTTCTTAGCTTGAACATGCGATACCCCTGGAATTGAGCAGTACTGTCGTTGGCGCGAAAACCATGCCTGTGTTTATTGATTGAACCGGTTGCTTGGCGACGCCCCTTCAGTCGATCGGGTTTATTGATCTTGTTCCCGAACTCGGCCGGGCTGACCGCTGATTTCTCCCCCCAAGAAATAATGCGATTGAATTATCGTCGCGATACTACCATGACTTCGGCCGCGGGCTTATTTGCAACAGTTTCCGGCGGCCTGAAACCGCCTAGCGGACGGTCCGCCGGTTCAGTCGCAAGCCATTCGAAATGCAGTCAGTCAAAGTTGCGCCATCCCCGGAAATGCTGTATTTCCATTATGCTTAGCAAAACGATTCGTACCACAATCGCCACAGGTCGGGCTCAACACGACTGAGCGTGGTCGAATCGCGAAGTGGCTGCCTCATTGCACTGCACGGTGCGATTGGAAATGAGTCAGTGGCGTTGCTGAACATTCGCGCAAGGCGGCATACATCCAATATGGAGGGGGTAAATCCATGTTGAACTGCAAGTCTGTTTCGGGCATTGCCACAGCGATCATCGTTGCATTGCCGTCGACGGTATTGGTACCGACGGACGGTTGGGCGCAGATCGAGGAAATAATCGTCACGACGAGACGGCGTGAAGAAAACCTGCAGGAGGTCCCGATTGCCGTCACAGCGATCGACGCGCAGACGATCCAGCGGCAAAACATCACGGACCTTTTCGATGTTGCCAAACTCGATCCCAGTGTGCAGATGGACACATCGTTCACGCCGGCCGACACGCGGATCACGATCCGCGGTCTGACGAACACGCGCGGCCGGTCCAACGTCGCTATTCTGGTCGACGGTATCGATGTGACCACTGAAAACGTTGTCTCCCCCGGGGGCGGAATGCTCGCCAACCAGCGTCTGCTCAGAGACCTGGAACGCATCGAGGTCGTCAAGGGCCCGCAGAGTGCCTTGTATGGCCGCGCCGCGTTCGCCGGCGCCATCAGCTACACGACCAAGGACCCGGGCGATGAATTTTCGGCCGCGGTCGGCGTCGAGGCGGGCGATTACGGCATCTATCAACTCACGGGTAGCGTCGACGGACCCATAGGCGACACATTCGGGCTGCGCGCTGACGGCGTCTGGTGGTCCCGGGATGGTTTCTACGACAACAGCATTTCCGGGGAGGATACCGGCGGCGGCGAGGGCTATGGTGTTGCGCTGACCGGCGTCTATGAACCCAACGATGCGTTCAAATTGAAATTCCGGACCGCATACAGCGATGACGATTTCGATCAACGGTCCCAGGTACGCATAAAGGGCGATACACAAGAGACTCTCTTGCCGTACGTGCAGGATGCGCTGGATGTCGGTATCGGCGTACCCAGCTCGTTTGGTGGTTTAGGCACCGGTTTTACGACCTTCGATGTATTTTGCCCGCAGGGTCCCAACGAACGCAACGGCCAGCCGCTGCCGCCGGGTACGCTATACAATCCTGCCACGGATACGTCGCTTTTGAGCTCCTCGGGACCGGGGTTCTGTTGGCCGGCTAATATCGGCGATGCTGACGGCTACGAGGTGACCGCCAGTGAAAATACGCTGACCGGAGAAGACTATCCCGGTTCTGAAATGCAGCTGTTCCGGGCCAGCCTGGTGATGAGCTGGGACATCGGCGCAGACGGCAAGGGCGGCACGCTCAGCTCATACACGGGCTATGTGGACCTCGATTCGTCTGATTTCCAGGATCAGGACTTCCAGGCACAAGGCCGGCCCGATACGTTGTTGGCCAACTGGCAAAGCCATACGGAAATCGAAACAGAACAATTCAGTCAGGAGATTCGATGGGCATCGAACTTCAATGGCCCGGTGCAGTTCACCGTGGGCGGCTTGTACTGGGATGAATCCCGGAATCTCAAGGACATGAACTACATTATTACCTGCATGCTCTACACTCAAGGCGCGGGTAACTCGGCGGTCGATGCACCCGCCGGCCTCTGCGATGGGACGCAGGGATCGGTCAGTAGTTGGCAGCAATACGCCGATCAGATCAACCCGATACCGCCGCAACCGTGGATTGCCGATACGGAACACTGGTCTATCTATGCGATGTTCGAGTGGAACATCATCGACCAGTTGAAGCTGACTCTGGAAAATCGCTACGTCAACGAGGACTTTGAACTGACTAAGCCCAACCAGAGCAGTTGCACCAATTTTGGTTTTGGTGTTTCGACATTTGTTATTTCTCCGCTGCTAGTGGACAGTGTCGGTATTCCCCCCAATCAACCGGGCTATTCAAAGGCGCTGTGTACATCGGTCAATTTCGACGAGGACAGCGATCTCGACCCGGGTAGCCTTACCTTCAATGACTGGGCGCTGATTAACGGGACCGAGGACACTTCATTTAATGCGCCCAAAGTAACGCTGGAGTGGACGCCGGCGGACAATGCGATGCTGTATTTTTCGTGGGCGCATGCGGAGAAACCGGGCGGTATCAGCCAGATCTCTGCAGGCGGTGAGGCGACGACAATCGACACGGAGCGCTTTCTGCCGGAGGAAATGGATTCCTGGGAAATCGGGACCAAGACCAACTGGGAAGTGGCTGGGGGCCTGCAGGTGAACGGCTCGGCCTTTTTCAACGACTACACCGATAAGCAGATCGGTACTCAGGTCCTGATCCTGGATGAATTTGGCGCCTTGCGTTCGCAGCCGCGCGTCATCAATGCGGCGGCGGCTGAGGTCTGGGGTCTCGAGGCTGAATTGCTTTGGGCGCCGTCCTTTCTCGAGGGGCTGAGATTCAATTTCGCATATACATGGCTCGATCCAACCTACACCGACTTCATCGACGAGACGACGTCGACTTTACGGATCGCTATGGCCGGCGTGTGTCCGGTCGTCAACAGACAAACTACCGACCCAGACACAGGGATGCTCGAGGACAATTTTAAGTGCGCGCTGCCGTTGACCGGCAATCAACTGGAACGTACGCCTACGAATTCCTTCGTATCGCAAATTAGCTTGCAACGGCCGTTGTTCAACACCGGCATGGATTGGTTTATCGAAGGCAATACGATGTTTCAGACCAAGCGCTACGAGAGCGCCGATAATTCCGCCTATTTTGACGAATACTGGTTGACCGACATCCGGCTCGGTCTGCAGGCGGATCGCTGGGACGCCTTGCTGTATGTCGACAATGTGTTCGACGACGACACATTCAAGAGCGGTGGCGATTCGCCTGATTTCGGCCAGCAGGGAGTCAATCTCGGCTTCTCGGCCGGCCTCGGTACCGGCATGGTACACGCCACGATGCCGATTCCCCGCATCTGGGGCGTGCGCGCCAATTACCGGTTCGGAAACTAACCCAGCGCACGAGACCTGTTTCACATAACGATTTGCCGATCCTTCGTATCATGACCGCGCGGTAGCTGTTCCCGGAGCTTAGAGCCGGGATTTCTCGCGGGAGAGACGGATGAAAACGATGAGATTTGGCATTGCGGTGCCGGTGGTTGTGGCGGCTTGCCTGGTAGTCGTGGCCTCGATGGCACAAGACCTGGCCATGCGGGAGCGCCTGTTCCAACAAGCGGATGAGCAGTTCGATGCGGCCCGCGTGGCCAAGGTGGATGTGCTGGCGCCCAAGGGTTACGCAGAGGCTATGAGCGACTACAAACGCGCCGAGACGAAGTTCCTGCGCGGTGAGGACGTCGAGGGCATTCGACGGGGCGTTGCACGAGCCCGGGCCGAGCTAAGGCGCGCAACCGAGTCAGCCGAGATCGCCAGTATCACGCTTAGCGCGTCGCTGAACGCGCGCACCGATGCGGAAGCGGCCAATGCCGCAAAGTATTCACCCGAACTATGGACCAAGGCGGAGGAAAAATTTACCTGGGCCGTTGGCCGTCTCGAATCGGGCAGCATTAAGCAAGCCCAGTCCTACGGGGCCGATGCGGAAGCAATGTTTCGGGAAGCGGAACTCGTGGCGATCAAGGCAAACTACCTGGCCAGCGCACGCGATCTGCTGCAACAGGCAGAGAAGGCGCGCGTTGAGCGTTACGCGCCGAAAACGCTGGAGCGTGCACGCAACCTGCTGGCGCGAGCCGAACTGGAACTCACGGACAGCCGTTACGACCTGGATTCACCGCGCGAACTCGCGCGCGAAGCGCAGTATGAGGCCAGCCATGCCATCTACCTGGCCGGAATCGTCAAAAGCGCCAAAGCACGCCAGGTTGAACTCGAAGATCTGTTGCTGGATCTCGAGACACCGGTGAAAGACATCGGTGCGAGCCTCGATATGGAAGTCGCCATGGACAAGGGCTACCAGGCACCGACCGCGGAGATTCTGCAGCAGATTGCCGAATTGCGCAGTTCATCCAGATAGCCCGAAGTATTTTTGCCCAGCGCTATGTCACGGTTCAGCCGTGGCCACCAATTGATCGCGAAACGCGCGAATGCGTTTGGCATTGACGCCCATGTCGCCCCGCCCTACGCGTGATTTCGAGCGCACGTCCACGCGGGTTTCAGGACCATCGGCGCGAATTCGAATGACGACGTCGTCCTTGAAACCCACCCACGGTGTCGTCGCCGTAGCTTCTATCCGCCCCTCGTTCGCATTGCTTGCGACGATTTCCCAACCCATGTCCTCGGCGACTTCCAGAGCAGTCTCAAACACAAAGCTCGGCGGGTCTAACAGCACGATGGTTTCGATGTCGGGATAAGCTTCCAACTGCAGCCGCGCGGTTTCGTCGCCCGAGTACTCCGGGGGGTTATCCGTCGGTCCGCGCAACTCAATCACCGCGACAAACTCCGGCGGCGACGCCGTATCGGTACTGATGTCGTGTATCGGTGGTCCGCCTCCGCTGCCAATCATAATGACGACATTGATGATTGCAGCAGCGCCGACCGCTATAGCGCCCACGGTCAACGGGAAGGATGCATTGCCGCCTGTACCGCGGCTGCGTACCAGGCCGATCGCCGCTAGCACGGCCCCGATGATCAACAGCAGCGAACCGAGGGTTAGCGACAGCATCGCCCGAAACGGACCGAGCGCGGCGGCACCCAGTATTCCAACAAGCGTTACAACAACACCTGCGGCGGCGATCCATACCGCCCATTTACAGAGTTTTGTTCCGGGCACCGGCTTCTGTGCGTCGTTCATGATTGGTTCTCCCCGCCGTTTTTCGTTTCCGCGTCAGCATAACATCAGTCGATCGCCCCGCGTGGCAGGCGTTCATGTGTGCGCAAGCCGGGCGATCAACGCGCGGTATTCGGCACGAGTTTGATCACGCTGTGCATCTGATCGCTGGTTATATACAGGACACCGTCTTCCCCAACCGTGATCCCACTGGGCACGTGGACCGGCGCCGGCGTGTGTGGCACAAATTGGCCAATGGGCAGGTCGGCGGCGAGTACCTCGGTTGCGCCGGTTTCCGGATCAACTGCGGTGACTCGGCGTGCGCCCACTTCAACGATAGCCAGACGCCCATCTTCCAATACCGTCAAGCCTTCGGGTTGAACCAGACCATCGCGGATGATCCGTTTGCTGCCGTCGTTCAACTCGACGCGCTGTACCCGCCCGGCCAGAGCTTCGGTCACGTAAAGCGCATCCGGACTCGCCCAGGCGATGCCTACTGGTCCACTGAGCTGGCTGGCCACAATTTCGCGTGACTTTTTGTCGGCCGTGCTTAAGCGAATAATTTGACCGCTGGCGAAGTCTGCAACGATCGGTTGGCCATTTTCCGGTAACACCACACCGTAGGGTGCTTCGATATCTTTCCACGTGTGCATGGTTTCGTAACTGCGACGGTCCGCCATGAACACCCGGGACCGCACGACATCGGTGAATACCAGCACCTGGTCATTCACCGCGACATCGGTTGCTGAACCGGGGTAGGTAAAATCGCTGCGTTCGACGGTCGCTGATATCGCGCCCGATTCGGTATCGATCCATCGATAGACGTAGTCATCGGCCACGACCAGAGTCTCCCGCCCCTGATTGACCGTCACGGCCAGTCCACCCGGCATCGACATGCTGCCCGGCACGATCGTTTGTTGTGCCCCGGTCGTCGGGTCGATGCTGATGATGGCGCTGCGGACCGGTTGGCTGACATAGATGGTGTCATCGGGCCCGATTGCCAGATTATCCAAAGGGGGCTCGAGTTCAGCGACGAGGTCGGCGGCGCCGGAATCGGGATCGACGTGCCACAGTTGCCCTCCTGAAAAGGCAACGGCATAGATCTGGCCATCGGAATTCAGGTTAACGGCCGACAACATTCCCAGGCCCTCGACGATCGGCGAGACCGCGCCGGTATCGACATTGATTCGGGCGAGCTGATCGATTCCCGACAATGGCCCGTAGAGCGTGTCATCCGCAGTGATTTCAAAACTGTTGAGGTGACCAATTCCCTTCGCGACCAAACGCGACGCGTTCTTGCCGGTGAAATCAAACTCATGCAGGCGGTCAAAGCCGATTTGCGCGGCGAACAAGCGTCCGTCGCTGGTAAAACCAAGCGGATTAATCAATGGCAATCCCGATGCCACAACAAATACTGTTCCATCGTTGCGCAGCGTGCGTATCTCGCCGCTCGGGGTTGCCGTCCAGGCCATCCTCCCGTCGGGAGCGAACGCGACATCATCGGCTTCACCGTCCGGGGCACCGACAACTGTCTCAACTTCGCCGGTCGCGACGTCAACACGGTATATCGATTGCGACATGACGCTGCCCACGTACAGCATGCCGTCGGGGCCGAAGGTAATGCCTTTGGCGCCGTGCATCGGCCCACCCGGCACCAGCGTTTCGACCCGGTAGGCTGCAGTCGCGTTCGTTGTGTCCGGCTCTATGTTCGGCGCGCAGGCAGCACTCAGAGTGATGGCTGCGGTAACTGCAAACAGCGATTTTGTGCTCATGGCGTTCTCCATCTGGTGCAGGCCGGTGGTATCAGCCCAAACATAGCCAAAGCGGCGCCGGAGGTAGTTGTCTTTACCGCCCCTTATTCAATCTATGGACAAGCGAGACGATCGCTCCCAACAGCTGTCTCGCTGGGTCCAGAATCGGGAGAACCGTGAAAACACCTTGCCCATAAACAGAGGTTGATACCATGCCCCGCAAGACAAGCGACGTTACAGAAACCGATCGAGGCCCGGAGGACACGTCCCGCCGGAATTTTCTTGCCGCGACCGGCACCGGCCTGGCCGCATTGTCCGCAGCGGCTTGTGCCGTAGAGGATCCTGGCCAATCCGCTGCTGCATCGGCCAGACGCTCCCGATTCCTGCGACCCGGCAGTTGCCGCGGCCGCGAAGGCGGAGCGTATTGCCAATGCGCCCAAAGCCCCGTTTGACAGCATCCGCGATTACTACGCGGCGCTCGATGCCCATGGCCTGGTGCTGCGCATCCCGCGGGTGGATCAGGACCAGTACCAGATGACCGGGGTCGTGTTCCGGTCCAGCGATCGCTACGGTATTTTCGGGCGCGCCGGCGCTGATGTTCGACAAAATAAAGATCGAAGGTCAGTGGATGGACGGGCCAATCGTCGCCAACCACCAGGGCAACATGCATACGGATTGCATCGTTTACGGTATTGAACCCGACCCCGATGACATCTATGTCAGCTACCGCAAGGCCAAGGCGTATGCGACGAAAATGCTGGAGACCACCGACACCGGCCGCTACCCGCTGATCCCGCCGGTCGAGGTGTCCCGGGACCAGGCGCCGTGCAAGGAGGTCGTCGTCGACGGCGACGACGTCAATTTACTGAGTTTCCCGTTCGTGCAGACCAATCCTGCCGATGGCGGGCGCTACCTGAACACCGGCTCGGTGTTTACCTCCGACCCGGTAATGGGCAACAACTTTGGCACCTATCGCTGCCAGATTACCGGACCGCGAACACTGCGCATCAACTCGGAGAAAAACCACGCCGGGTACAAAATGTTGATGGCAGCGCGCGAGCGCGGCGAAAAAATCGGCCACGTATCTATCGCCGCGGGCCAGGACCCGATCACCTGGGTGCTCAGTGGCGCACCAATAGCCCGGGGCCGGGACACCCCCGGTCCGGTCGATGAACTGGCGATGGCCGGCGGCATGCGGGGCAAGCCACTCGAAGTCGTGAAGTCGGACACCAACGACATGCTGGTGCCGGCCCATTCTGAAATGATCGTCGAGGGCGAGGTGCCGTTGCAGGAACCGCTGCAACGGGAAGGCCCGTTCGGCGAAATGTTTGGCTACCTGGGGCCCCAGAAAGAAGAGGTGTTCTGGATGAACGTCACCCGGATCACGCACCGGCGCAACCCGTGGTTCCTGAACAGCTTTACCGGCATGCAGCGCGGTTACATCACGTCTGCCGTGGAAGCCATGTACGACCGGCAACTGCGGCGCTTGATACCAAACCTGGTGGAATTTCATTATCCCCAGGACGCGATGGGTGTGTCTTTCCTCAGCATCGACAAAACGGCGCCGGGGCAGGGCCTCGAGGCAGGCCGCAAGATCGCTAACCGCATCCCGATTAGCAAGGTCGTCGTTGTCGTCGACAAGGAATTTGACGTGCTGGACCGCACTCAGATGTTGTTTGCGATGGGCTCACGCTGGCAGCCTTATCCGGCCGCCGAGATCATCAAAGACGCGCCGGCTATTGTTACCGACCCGAGCACCGTGGTGCCTTTGCGAACCAGCAAAATCGTTATCGATGCGACGAAGCAGTGGCCCGAGGAGGGCGGCCCGAAAGTCTACGCGGAGCGAAACCGCGTGCTGCTGGAACAAGGCGTGCCCGATGTGTTCGCGCAAGTGGACGCAGAATTCGGGGAGCTGTTGAAAAACTGGGGGAGCGGTTAAGGCGGCCATCGCGCAATCGCGTCTCTAGGCGACGCGACGTTCGTCGACCAGGGTCAGTTGAAACAGCTTGCCGTCCTTAAACCAATGCCAGCTGCGGGCGCGGTCCTTGTTATTGTCGGCTAACTGAATCATCTCGCAGACGTCGACCCCGGGCTGATCGGCGAACCAGAACGTCAAATAGATCGTGCGCGCGTCGAGTTCCCACATACGCCCCGAGATTTGCCCGTCAAACGTCACCTGGCCGTCGCCGTTGTATTGCGCCTCGAATATCAATTCTTCGGAGCGCCCGTCCGGCCAGCTGTAAAAGCTTTCCTGGCGGTACGTGATGCCACCGTTGCCGTCATCCGGGAACAGCACGTTGATCCGGAAGTCGTATTGGTCCAGCAGCTCGAGCTGTGGCGTGACGTAGCGGTAGGTACCGGCCCAGCTGCCTTCGTGGCGGGCCAATAGCGGCATCTTGTGTTTGATTATCGACATCGCCTGGTGCCTGGTTTTCGATCGGTAGCGTGCTGACGCTAGAAGGTTGCGGCGAACAGAAACATGGGGCCCTTGTAGTCGTAGTTTATGGCTGTGTTTTTGCCTCTTTTGGTCCAATCCACGTCGACATCGAAATGCGTGTAGGCAATGCCGAACCGATAGTGCTTGAACGGCACATAAAAAAGCGTAGCGTTGAAATCAACGATAGTCCCGCCGAAACCGTCTGCATCTTCCCAGTCCAGCGATATCGCGAAAATGCCGATCGCCCCCCTGAATATCCATTTATCGGTAAACGCATAGCCACCCGAAAGACCGAAGGTGGGTAGCGGTGCCGTCAATTCGGATCTGTCTTGGATGAGTTGCCCCCCACCCAGATTCCCTTGCGTGCCAAAGGTCATTTCCTGCACGGATAACCCCACGCTCAGGGCCAGTTCCGACTTGGGTTTGAATATCACCGAGTAGTGGTACGACGCGGACAAAACCTCGACGTCGAAAAACGACGACACCGGCAGGTTGACAGTAAATACCTTATCGCCAATGCGAATCTCCGTCTGGGTGACCTCCGAACCATCACGGTTGAGCTCGAAGTAGCTCACACCGAATTTATGTTTGCGGGCGAATCGCCAGGCGAAGTTGAACGTTGGCAAGATTGCCGTGTCGCGCATGCCCAGGTTCTGTTCGAAACTGAGCGATGTGCCGGCCAGGCCGTCTGTGCGATCGACGCGCAATTCGGTGTCCAGCTTTGGAACAAAGGCACCCAGCGCGAATTGGAAACGCTGACCCATCGGCCACTGTTTCCAGTCGTCGGAGTCCTGAGCCAGTGCGGCCGTGGAATACCCCAGCATGACGAGGCATGCAGCACAAACGGTTGATTTCATATCCAGACAAACGTAGTTGTGATCTTGTTGATATGTTGCTCGATAGGCCGGTCGCTGCCGCCGGCGTTCGACAATATCATAGCAGGCTCAATCGCACTGTCCGCCGTGCACCCGTTTGCCCATAACGTATGTTCCGGCGACAACCCGGTCGTCGCTGAGCATCATCATGACGAACAGCCGTTCGGCCAGCGTCTGCGACTGAGACCAGCGACGCGCCAACAATGGAGTGGCCTGCGGATCGAGTACGACGAAATCGGCTTCCTTGCCCGGCAGAAAGTTGCCTATGCGGTCCGCCAGATCCAGCGCCTGGGCGCCGCCCAGAGTCGCGGTGTAAAAGGCGCGCAGTGGCGAGAGGTTCTTACCCAGAAGTTGCGAAACTTTATACGCTTCATGCATGACGCGCAGCATGCTGAAAGTCGTACCACCGCCGATGTCGGTACCCAACGCGACACGCACGCCGGCCGTGGTTGTCTTGTCGAGATCGAACAGCCCGCTGCCCATGAACAGGTTGCAGGATGGGCAGTGGGCGATAGCAGCGCCGGTTTGCGCCAAGCGCTGGAGGTCTTCCTCGCCCAACCATATTCCATGTGCCAGCACGGAGCGTTTGCGCAACAAACCGTGCCGATCGTAGACATCCAGATAACTTCGGGAATCCGGGAACAGTTCCGCGACCCATGCAACTTCTTCTTCGTTTTCTGCCAGGTGCGTCTGGACGAACACGTCTGCATGCTCGTCAGCCAGCCGGCCCAGCGGCCGCAAGTTGCCCATCGGTCGAAGTCGGGCGCAAACCGCGGCGTGATGGCGTACTGCAGGCGATCGCGATTATGCCAGCGCTCGATCAGTGCCTGCGACTCTTCGTATCCGGATGCCGCGGTATCTCTCAGATCCTCTGGACAGTTTCGGTCCATCATGACTTTGCCGCGATGACCCGCATGCGCCTGGACTGCGCCGCCTCGAAAATGGCGTCGACGGAACCCGAGTGGACGCTGCCGAGTATCAGGGCGGTGGTCGTGCCGTTGTTCAGCAATTCACGCACAAACAACTCGGCAACTTCACCGGCGTGAGCTGGTTCAGCGAAAGCGCGTTCTGCCGGAAAAGCGTATTCCTCCAGCCAGTCGATAAGCCGGCGCCCATAGGACCCAACGATATCCGACTGCACGAAGTGAGTATGAACGTCAACGAAGCCGGGCAGGATCAGCGATCCAGTGCAATCGGTGATTTGCAGATCCTTCGGCAACTCGGAAATCAGTTCGTTTGCATTGCCGGCCTTGGTAATATAGCCATCCTCAGCGACCAGCAGGCCGTCGTCGTAAAATTCAAACGCATCCTCATCTCGAGAGCGCTCTGGGTCGTCAAGAAAGTGGAGGATCGAGCCCCGGACCGCTATAAGGTTCGATGTTTTAGTCGCGGCCGTCATAATTGAGGTTGGAGTCTACAGATGGAAAAAATCTTCGTCAGCGCGACCATGTTATTACAGGATTCCTTCCGCCTGGCAGCCGAAATTTACGGTAGCGGATTTCGCCCTGATTTTATCGTCGGAATCTGGCGCGGTGGAACTCCTGTTGGTATAGCGATCCAGGAGTATTTCGATTATGTGGGCGTCGAAACTGATCATATCGCTGTTCGTACGTCCGCCTATGTGGCCATTGGCCAGCGTGCCAAGACCATACGAGTCCATGGTTTGCACTACATCATTGAAGAAGCCAACGCAGCGCATTCACTATTAATTGTCGACGATGTGTTCGATTCTGGTCGCAGTGTCGAGGCCCTCTTAAGGGAATTGTCGGACAAAATGCGGTTGAATATGCCCCAGACCGTCAGGATCGCCGCACCGTGGTATAAGCCTGAGAAGAACGAAACGGATCTCGTACCTGACTTCTATCTGCACGAAACCAACGAATGGATCGTGTTTCCACATGAACTGTCCGGCCTTACGTTCGAAGATATCAAAGAAGGTAAGACGGAGCTAAGGCCGTTGATTGACAAGTTTGAGATTGACTGAAAAAAGTATGAACTCATGATCGCATCCACACAGGTACTGGGAATCAGCAACGCGATCGTCGATGTTCTGGCCCATGTCGACGACGAGTTTCTAGCACGGATCGATGCGCCGAAGGGCTCTATGGTCCTCGTGGATGCGGATCGCGCACAGGAAGTCTACGGCATGATGGGGCCGGCAACGGAAATGTCCGGTGGCTCTGTCGCCAATACGATTGCCGGCTTCGCCAACATTGGAGGGCGCGCAGCCTATATCGGGCGGGTGGCGGACGATCAGCTCGGCCGGATTTTCCGGCACGACATGCAATCACTCGGCGTCGACGTCAGGCTCGAAGCGGCCAGCGACGGGGCGCCGACGGCGCGGTGTTATATCCTGATCACGCCAGATGGTCAGCGAACGATGCAGACCTACCTCGGAGCCTGTCTGGAACTTGACGAATCAGATGTGACGGAGCAGACCGCGGGCAACCCTGAAATAATCCTGCTCGAAGGCTACGTATGGGATACACCGCATGGGCAATCGGCACTCAACGCCGCATTTCGTACCGCGGACGGTGGTGATACCGGCATCGCTTTGTCCTAGTCCGACGCGGACTGTGTGGCACGACATCGCTTGGCGTTTCTCGACGCAATCACAAACCAGGGCAAGCTCGTCATTGGCGATGACAGTGAATTCATTCGCCTGTTCGAGGTTGACACTCTGGAAGAGGCGGTAAAAAACGCTGCGGAATACGATTGTGTATTCGCCATGACGAGATCGGAAAAGGGTTCAGTCATTGTCAATGGTGAAGAGACAGTCGTCCAGGAAGCCTACCCGGTAGAAGAGGTCATCGATACGACCGGCGCGGGCGATGCGTTTGCAGCGGCGTTTCTGTTTGGATGGGTTTCGGACAAGTCCCTACAGGAATGTGCTGATCTCGGGTCGTTTGCCGGGGCGACAGTCATTCAGCAGGTCGGTGCGCGGCTGGAAAAGGATTTCCTGAAAGATATAGATTTGTCCCGGCCATGATCGCGCATTGACGATCAATGTTCGCCCGCTGCTTATGAATTCGGTCAGGCGCGTTAATTTTCAGCCTTATGATCCGGAGTTTGCCGCCGATCCCTACCCGACCTACCGGCGTCTGCGCGAAGACAGCCCGATATTCTATTCCCCG
>PVMK01150306.1_pt1 | contig 16515 bp, 23 predicted proteins | sample 1853481 | NCBI WGS metagenome assembly PVMK01 (sample SAMN08533507, study PRJNA380276) | Marine sediment metagenome, whole genome shotgun sequencing project.
CCAGGCTCCTTCGGGATCGCTCGCGATAAAAACCGGAATGTTGTTGACTACGCCTAAACCCGCTTTATAAGCACAGCTCACGTAGAACCGGGTCGCCTCCTCCGAGCCGACCGGCAGGTAGTTCAGGAGAATTTCCGCACCGGACTCTTCGAGTACCTTAATAATATCTGCTTCGCTGGGTTCGGGCTCGTTTGCCAGCACAAAAGTGCGCTTTTCATCGTAGTTTTTCATGTGGTCGGAAAAACCATCCAGAATCTTGCCCATGCGAACCGTGATGCCGGACTCAGGGATATCGGAACAGAAAACCGTCGTGCAGTTAGGAGGGGAAAAAATCGCCGCGTGCACATCGACGCCAACTTTGCGTTTGTCGGTATCGAAGGCCGCGACCACTTCTATGTCCCCGGGCCTATATCCTCCGATTTCCCAATGCATCAGGCCGATAGCATCCTGCGGTGTCTTTTCCTGATAGTAGTGGATGCCCTGTATCAGAGAACTGGCACAGTTCCCGACGCCGACGACCGCAATTCTAATTTTATCCATTTATTTCATGTTTCCTATCATTTGCGTTCAATTAAGCCTATTTCTTCCTGAGAAAATCTTATTGTTCTCTTTATTAGATGTCGTTCCACGCGAGTTCGGCAATCATTTGCCGGTTAGATCGTTTGTCCATCGGTCTTACGCGCCAGCGAAAGTCCGACCCGATGGCGTTTCGGCTTCACTGTTGAAATTTTCCCGCACTCCCGTCCAGTTAATTATCCCTCTTCGGCGCCCCATGTACCGCTGCATAACAATCTTCTTTTCTCAATGAGTTGTTCGCGGCAACCCCTTAGAATACAATAAAATACTAGTGCATTTGCGTGCCTGTGGTGGTAGTTGAGGCAACGACCATTCAGGTCATCCGCTCCTCATTCGCCTCGGGCTCTTTGTCAGCATCAGATTCCCTATCTTTCTCGGTGGTGCGTGCCTCGGCGTCATGGTTCTCGTCGCGTTTATCCGCAGGTGGCCCGCTTGACGCTGCTTCTGTCCTGGCCTGCACCAGTTGCTGCCGTGTGGTCTCCTTAACGGGATTTATCGCGTATTCGGCCACTTTGAAGTAGTGATCGAGATCAGAGCGTTTGAGCACGTAATAGGCGACATCATCAGGTTTGGAGAACCGATAGCTCAAATCCTCGCCGCCCTTGCGCGTCATCTTGATCTTGAGTACCGGCTGGTCTTGCCGGTTTTCAGGCTTAGCTTCAGTCCCCAGCAGGGACTGGATACGCAGTCCGGTCAGCTTGCCAAGCAGGGCGCGGCTTTCTTCCCCGTTGGTTTGTTCGTTCTCCCCAAGATCCGCCACTTGCAGCTTGCCATCTTCCCGTTGCAGAGTGACACCGGGCATCTCGACACGCTCCACATCACTCTCGTCGGGTGTGAGAACGTCCTTGTCGATCCAGTTGTCGGCTTTGGCCTCCGCGTCCCAGGTATTGAAATCCGCCGTGACGTTCCCACCCTTTCTGCACCAGGTCGAGGGCGAGTTTCCGGTGCAGGTGGCCGATAACCCAGCGTACTGTGCGGTCGAATCGTGTTCGGGGCGCCACTTCCGAATCCCTGGAAGAAATCACGAAAGCTTTATTCAGTCAGCTGTATATATAGCCGTGTCTGGATGGAAGGCAAACCAGGCAAACCAGAACGCGATCACGGTGGGCAGTTGGTTTCCCGCTGTATCGACGATTTGCGCGCTACGATTTTCGTCGTCGTACTCGATCACAAATTTTCTCCCTTTAAACTCATCCGTAAATTGCCCGGGGACTCGTTTGAGTTCGTCGAAAGGATAGGCTTTGAACTGGCCGTCGATCTCAAGACCCATGACGAGGGATTTCTGACGGTATTTTCGGCTCTTCGCGGCGACCGGGAAAAGGATTTTTGCGTTATTTTCATAATCCGGGGTAGGGGTCTTTTCGGTAGTCACGCTGGAAGCCGGTGTCCATCGATAGTATCTCAGAATCCGGGTTCCGCGCTTTCCAGTTCCGCCACGTCGTATGAGTGATGGGGATCGGGACCAGTTTTGTCCCCTTCATCGGACCCGATACAGCGGCGCTTTTAATCTGTGACCACAACGACCCGGTTTGCAGGTCATAGAGCAGCACGTCACTGTTGTAAAGTAGGCCTGAGACCCCAAAAATTAAGCGTCTGTCGTCGATGTCTCCGCGAAATGCCATGCCACTTCCGCACAAAGGGCAGTAGGTCACCACGACCGGGGATTCGCCGAATATATCATTGATCACTTCATGATAATTCAGGATACGGATCGGGTAAGCGCGAACAATCCCGTTGAGTGAAACCCCCAATACCCGATTCCCCGGATCCATAAAACTTGCGTCATCAGCATTTATGAATTTCGGTTTATTTATCGCTGGAATTCCGCCACGCCCCGGTCCGCCATGTACTATTTCATCTGCCGGAACCGACGCGCCGTCAAGTGCGAAACCGTTTTTCGAAATCGCTACGGACTCATTGGCCGTGAAAATCCCCAGTACAGGGATAATGCAATAAACTGTGATTCGAAGAACGAGCCTGGTGGTGCGCATACAACTAGGACAGTCTGACGGTACATCCGTTCCCGATTCGTCAGAATGGCAAACGATTGCCAGAGCGCGGGTCATCCGGGCGCAGGGGTGAGGGTAAGGAGTCGACCGAACCTCGGCAATGTCTTTCGGCCCGAAACGGGACCGCTCGAATGATGCGGCGGACTTTGCGGCCGTTCTCAGTAGGCTTTATTCGGCCGGTGTCGTAGGCTATAACATCAACAAGGCCAACTTTCGCAGTACACCGCGATGGGATCTGAAGGCGAGCAGCAGGAGCAAGTCAATGACCGATGAAGCGATTGAGAATCTGGGGCCACTTGCCGTTTTGGCCGGTGCCTGGGAAGGTGAAAAAGGGGGTGATACCGCACCTTCACCTGAGCGGAGCACGGCACATCGCAAATTTCGCGAGCGAATGACCTTCGACCCGATAGGTCGCGTGGATAATCACGAGCAAATGCTTTATGGGTTGCGCTATGCGACGACTGCCTGGCCCGAGGACAGTGAGGATCCATTTCACGAGGAAGTCGGTTATTGGCTCTGGGACGCCGGCCGCCAGCAGGTGATGCGCTGTTTTATCGTGCCGCGCGGTGTCACCGTGCTTGCCGGCGGCACGGTTGCTCCTGACGCGACGAATTTTCGGCTTGCAGCGGAGGTCGGATCGGAAACGTATGGTATTTGTTCAAACCTGTTTCTCGATGATGAATTCAAGACCATACGTTACGAATTCGAGGTTACGATTCACGATCCCGATCGATTCAGCTATGCCGAAAACACGGTGCTACAGATTAAAGGTCAGCGGGAATGTTTTGATCATAAGGATGAAAATACGCTGGTTCGTGTTGCGTAGGATGCTCAGGATGGACCCGCGGAAATAGACATCGGTAAATGAACAGGGCACAACAGAAATTCGGCGAACCTCACGCTTTTATCAAGGGTAAGGTGCGAACGGTCATGGATGCCGTGATGCAGGAGTTCATCGCGCAGTCGTCCTTTGTCGTGTTGGCTACAAGTAATGCGGCCGGCGATTGCGATGCTTCTCCGAAGGGAGGGCAGCCCGGTTTTATTAAAGTACTGGATGAAAAAACGCTGCTGATTCCGGATATTGCTGGCAACAAGCTCTTCAACTCTTACGAAAATATCGAATCGAACCCAAAGGCCGGACTGATCTTTATGATCCCGGGCTGTGGGTTGACAGTTCGGGTCAATGGAAGGGTCCGGGTCGTCAATAAAGACGAAAAAGAGGTCGGCGGTATCGCGCTTGAGGTTTTTAATCCTGACGATAACGCGCGAATCCTGCAGGGTCTGGTGCTCGAAGTCGACGAGGCGTATCCGCATTGTCCGCGGGCATTTAAATTCTCGCGGTTATGGGATGAGGAGATCATTCAGCGGAACAGTGCGGTGAACTCGGATCGGCACTGGTATAAAAAATGGGCACGGATTGCGCAACAATAAAATGACGTCGGGTCATTCGATCGGACGACCCTTGTTATTTCGCGTTTATCTGGCATTGGCCACAACACGAATCAGGCTTTTCCGAATTAACTTAATATGGGGCTGTGCCAGGTGTGACGGCTGACAATCCCAGATATTGCGCGGCTCAGACAGTGATTCTTCAAATTGATAACTGATCAGGTGCCCGATAATCGATTCTGGGTACAATAATGTAGACTGAATGAGCTCGAGAATAATTTAGAAATACAGAATCATGACGTCCTCTTCGAAGTTCTCCTCTGCAATCGACGCAGATCAGTCGGATTTGATCTCCGGTGACTCGGTATTGTCTCAGCTGACCGGGGGCGAAATGATCGCGCCGGGTGTTCTGGTGGACCGGCGCCAAAATGATGGCCGGCGAAAAAGATCAATTCGATCATTGATTCGCGGCAATATGCGTCCTCGCCGACGGTTGAGTCGTCGTCATGACGATCAGAACCTGTTGCTGCTCGATTTTTATGAACCGCGGATGATTTACCTGGCGATAGCGATTTTGCTGTTGAGTTGCACGGATGCGTTTTTTACGCTCAACCTTCTGGGTGCCGGAGCCGAAGAGGTCAACCTGGTGATGAAGGCATTGCTGAACCGCAGTGTCGGCTCCTTTCTCTGGGTCAAGATAGCCATGACGGGTGGATCGGTAATACTTCTGGTGGTGCTTGCCCAACGGCGATTCATGGGCTGGTTTCGTGTTGTACGGGTCATGGAAGCGGCCTGTCTGGGATACGCGGCGCTGATCGTCTACGAAATCGTCCTGCTGGTGTCTGTCACCTCCTGGTAACGGGGCACCCCCAGGTAGCCAGCGAGCCTTCGATTCGGCGGTCGATTCAAACTTCAACAAAGGCAGCGCTCGGGTGGCATTTTGCTCGGCGCTCCACGGATTCGGGGCCGGTCCTCGCGATACCAGTCCATTTTGGCCCCGGTCAGGGCCTCGCTGATGTCGACTTTCGGGTATTATTGCGCTGTTGTTGTTGAGGAGTGCGGGGAATGCGGTGCGTTCTATCCTGTATTGGGCTGCTGTTGTGCGCGCAGGCCAATGCCGATCTGATTGATCTGAGTTTGAACAGTGATGCGTTGCGTGTGCAATATGCTCACGAATTCAACTCAAATGCCATGAATCTTGATGCGGGTTGGTTGTATAACTCCGACACCGGCGATGTCTTGCATATTGGTTTTTTCGTCGCGGGTGAGGCGTCTTCCGGATCAAATCCGGTGACGGCGGGGGTCGGCGCACGGCTCGTCTACACCAATGGGGAACTGACTAATCAGGATGGCTTTGCATTACCAATCGGCGGTTTTGTGCGGTGGTCACCGAGACAAGCCAACCGGTTCGCGATCGACGGTCAGATCTATTTCGCCCCTAAAGTGCTGAGTCTTGGCGACACCGAAAAATACGAGGAGTATACGATCCGTTTTAATTACAACGTGATCCGCGCGGCCGATGTTTATATCGGGGCCCGCTATGTCAAGGGTGAGTATAAGAATGCGCCGGGCGCCCGCTATGACACCGGCATGAACATTGGTGCGACCGTGCGATTCTAGAATCGAACAGAGAGGGTTGCCGGGTGCGGTTGAATCGGACAGGGTGGAATAATGGCGGGCCATAGTAAGTGGGCGAATATCCAGCACCGCAAAGGTGCTCAGGATAAAAAAAGAGGCAAGCTGTTCACCAAGCTGATCCGTGAAGTCACTGTCGCGGCGCGGGCCGGCGGCGGGGATCCGGACGCCAATCCGCGCCTGCGCCTGGCCATCGACAAGGCCAAGAGCCAGAGTATGCCGAAGGACAAGATCGAGCGTGCGGTAAAGCGTGGTTCGGGCGAAATGGACGGTTCGGACTATGAGGAAATTGTGTACGAGGGTTATGGCCCGGGGGGCGTGGCGGTCATGGTGGAATGCCTTAGCGACAACCGTAATCGGACTGTTGCCGATGTCCGGCACGCGTTCACCAAGATGGGTGGTAATTTAGGCGCGGACGGGTCGGTCGCCTATTTGTTCAATAAAGTCGGGCTGATCAGTTTTCCCAAGGGCGTGAACGAAGATCAATTGATGGAGATCACTATCGATGCCGGCGCTGAAGATGTCGTAACCAATGACGACGGTTCAGTGGATGTGCTCACTGATCCGGTCGATTTCGACACTGTCAGGGCTGCGCTGGAATCCGCAGCGTTGGAGCCTGAACTGGCTGAAGTGACGATGCGTGCATCGGTGACATCGTCCCTCGGTGAAAAAGAGGCGGCCAGCATGATGAAGCTGCTCGAAATGCTGGACGATCTGGATGACGTACAAAATGTCTATTCGAATGCCGATATTCCAGATGAAATACTGCAGAATTTGTAAAATCCGGGTCTGTCGACGGGTGCATGGGCATTGTCGTGGCTGACGCCGTTCGAATTCTGGGTATCGACCCGGGTTCGCGGGTGACCGGTTACGGCGTCGTGGAAAGTGATGGGTCATTTACGCGCTATATCGGCAGCGGCTGTATCCGGATTGCAGAACAGCCATTCGATGCGCGACTGGAACGTATTTACATCGGTGTCAGCGGGTTGATCGATGAATTCCATCCCAGCCATGTGGCGATTGAAAAGGTCTTTGTCCATCGCAATGCCGACAGTGCGCTGAAACTTGGGCACGCACGCGCAGCCGCAATTTGTGGCACTTTCGGCGGAGATGTCGAACGGTTCGAATACGCCGCGCGACAAATCAAACAGGCGGTTGTCGGCCGTGGGGGTGCAGATAAAAAGCAGGTGGAACATATGGTTAAGGCGATATTGGCCATTAACAACCCGCTGGCGCCTGACGAAGCGGATGCATTGGCTATCGCGATTTGTCACGCTCATTCCAGGCCCCCGCGGCTGGGCAAGTTGACGGGTTGACAGAAGGATGATTGGTTTTATACGTGGCGTGCTGGCGCATAAAGAGCCCCCGCGTCTATTGGTCGATGTGAATGGCGTTGGCTACGAACTGGAGGTTCCGATGTCGACGCTGTTTAGTCTGCCCGCTATCGGTGAAGAAGTTTTTTTGCGGACGCATCTGGTCACACGGGATGACCAGCAGACTTTGTTTGGATTTGCGACCGAGGATGAACGCCGTTTGTTCAGAAGTCTCGTCAAAGTCTCCGGCGTTGGCGCCAAGCTGGCGTTGACGATTCTTTCCGGAATCAGTGTCGAGGGTTTCATTCAATGTGTGCAAATGGACGACAAGGCCACGCTCGTGAGATTACCGGGGATTGGCCGAAAAACCGCCGAACGATTGATACTCGATATGCGTGACCGGATTGACCAAATCGCTTCTGATACAGGGGCGCCTAGCTTAGCGGCGAGCGCGAATGGCAAGGGCGGCGCGGGGGGGTGGTCCAAGTCCTCGGACCGAAGCGTATAACGCCTTGGTGACGCTGGGATATAAGCACGCTGAGGTCCAGAAGATGCTTGAGCGGGTGACGACGGATGACCAGACCACCGAGGATATTTTGCGCCTGGTTTTGAAATCGGTCGCGCCCTGATTGACGTGGGACTTGAAAAATGCGGGTAATTTCTGAGCGGCGGGTGCGTTCATGACAGAAGACAGAGGTTTGGTGTCGAACGAAGTCGCAGCCGAGGAAGAGGCGACCGAAATAACGATACGTCCGCAGCGGCTCGACGATTATGTGGGGCAGACACCGGTCAAGCGGCAAATGAGAATATTTATTTCCGCGGCGGCCAAGCGGCGGGAGGCACTGGACCATGTCTTGATATTTGGTCCACCCGGTCTCGGCAAGACGACACTGGCTCATATCATCGCCAATGAACTTGGGGTCAGCATGCGTCATACGTCGGGTCCGGTCCTTGAGCGGCCCGGGGATCTGGCGGCGATGCTGACGAATCTGGAGCCACATGACGTGTTGTTTGTCGATGAAATTCATCGATTAAGTCCAGTCGTGGAAGAAGTGCTTTACCCGGCGATGGAAGATTTTCAGCTGGATATCATGATTGGAGAAGGTCCGTCGGCGCGGTCGATCAGGCTGGATGTCCCACCCTTTACGCTCGTGGGCGCGACCACGAGGGCCGGACTACTGACTTCTCCGTTGCGCGACAGATTTGGAATCGTGCAGCGCCTGGAGTTCTACGAGGAGGATGAGTTACGCGAGATCGTCACCCGTTCAGCGCAAATCATGAACATTTCAATGGATGAATCCGGCGCCGGGCAAATAGCGTCCAGAGCGCGTGGTACGCCGCGCATTGCCAATCGACTCCTGCGGCGCGTCCGCGACTACGCCGAGGTTAAAGCTGATGGGCGGATCACGACCGAGATCGCAGGTCTGGCGCTCAACATGCTCGATGTCGATCCGAACGGATTCGACGTGATGGATAGAAAGCTCCTGCTGGCTATCATCGAGCGATTTGATGGCGGTCCCGTCGGGGTCGAGTCGCTGGCTGCCGCCATTGGGGAAGAGCGGGGCACAATAGAGGACGTCCTCGAGCCGTACCTGATTCAGCAGGGATTCCTGATGCGTACGCCTCGCGGGCGCGTGGCGACGAACCGGGCGTATCAACATTTTGGCCTGGCGGCCCCGGACGCCAAAGGTATCGAAACTCTCTCGCTATTCGAGCGGGATTCCGCGTAAATGAATTCATCGTTTGTGCAGACGTTATGAGGGTTAAACAGTAGCTCGTTAAATAGGGAAGAAGAAATGACAGGGAATTTGTCTATTGTCGATCTCGTGTTATCGGCAAGCTTTGTCGTGCAGATCGTTTTGTTGTTGTTGCTGGCCGCATCTGTTGGATCGTGGTCGATCATCATGCGTAAGCGGCGTGTCCTGCGCACAGCGGTCAGTGGTTCCGACGCGTTCGAATCCATTTTCTGGACGCGTGGTGACCTGAGCGTAATTTATGATGAAATTACCAGCCGCGGTCAGGCGCCAGCCGATATGGCTGGAGTATTCGAAGCCGGATTTCGAGCGTTCAAACGATTGCGCGAGGATTCGGGTTTGAGCGGTGGCGAGGTCATTGAAGGGGCACAGCGGGCGATGCGAGTCGCTCAGATGCGCGAGATGGATCGTCTGGAAGACAGTCTCGCAACACTCGCGACTATTGGATCTACAAGTCCTTATGTCGGGCTGTTCGGCACCGTGTGGGGGATCATGAATTCTTTTACGGCGCTCGGAAACGTCCAGTCCGCGACGCTTGCGATGGTTGCACCCGGTATTGCGGAGGCGCTGGTGGCGACAGCAATGGGGCTGTTTGCCGCAATTCCGGCGGTTATCGCATATAACCGCTATGCCGACCAGGTCGGGCGGCTTGAGGTTCGCTATGACGCCTTCGCGGAAGAATTTTCGACCATTCTTCAGCGCCATGCGCGAGGCCGCAGGGCAGATGATAAAGAGGCCAAGTCATGAGCCGTGCGCGGAAAATGCGGTTGATGGGCGAGATCAATGTCGTGCCATACATTGATGTGATGTTGGTGCTGTTGATTATTTTTATGATAACCACGCCATTGTTGACGCAGGGGATCCAGGTCGAGCTGCCCAGGGCCGGTGCCGAGCCCCTGGATCCGACCCAGGGCGCCGATCCACTGGTGTTGTCCGTCGATGCCGACGGCAAGTTCTATCTGAATGTCGGTGATGATGAGGACAGTCCCGTCGATCCCGAACGTATCGTCAAGTTGACGTCCGTGGTACTCGAGCGAAGCCCCGAAACTCCGGTCCTGCTCAAGGCGGATTACCGGGTCCCGTACGGAGATGTCGTATCGGCGATGGTGCTGTTGCAGCAGGGTGGCGCGCGGAAGATTGGGTTCTTAACGGACCCCACGGAACTGGATCACCAAGGTTGATCGATACCCGACAGCGTATACCGCGATGAAGTCGTTTATTCGGGAAAACATCTCGGATCTGAAAATATCAATGGCCGGACACGGTCTGTTGTTGTTGGTCATGAGTCTGAATCTCATTCTGATACCTGCCCCTTCACCGCAGCCGCTGCAATTGATGATTGAAGCCACCGTCATCGATGTAGCGGAAATAAGGCGTCGGGAAGAGGAGGCCAAGCGGAACCAGCAGGCGCTGGAGCGCAAAAAACAGCAGGCCGAGGAAACGCGGCACAAGCAACAAGAGGCTGATCGTCGCAAGAAGGAACAGGCTCGCATCGCTGAGCAACGCCGGAAAGAAGAGGCGGAGCAAGATCGCCAGAAGGAACAACAGCGCAAGGAAGAACAGGCCCGCATGGCGGAACAAAAGAAAAAGGACGATGCCCAGCGAAAACGTCAGGCAGAGGAGCGCAAACGGGCGGAAGCGGATCAGCGAAGACGTGAGGCTGATTTGGCGCGCGAGCTGGAAGCGGAGGAACAGCGGCTCGCGGCAATTTCTTCGGGCAAACTTGCCGAATACCTTGCGATGATCGGGGACCGGGTAGAGCGCAGTTGGGTGCAGCCCGCCAGCGCAAGACCGGGGGTCGAATGCGTGGTGCATGTGACCCAGATACCCGGCGGTGAAGTCGTTAACGTGCGGATTGGGGCCTGCAATGGGGATGCGGCCGTTATTCGTTCCATCGAAGCCGCGGTTTTCAGTGCATCGCCGCTGCCATTACCGGCGGACCCCAGCCTGTTTGACAGAAACTTGCGATTTACATTTAAACCGGAAGAATAGCGGCCAGCGTTATACCGGACAGATTAAGGGAAGGGTATTGTGGTAAGAAATTTAGTGTCAATCGTCGTTTTATTTGCGGGTCTGATTTTGGAAGCGGGCGCCGAACTGCGAATCGAGATTACTCAGGGGGTCGACAAAGCGGTGCCGATCGCAGTGGTGCCATTTGGCTGGCAGGGCAAGGGTTCGGCCGCGCCATTCGATGTGTCGGAGCTGGTTTCGGCCGATCTGGCCCGCAGCGGCCGGTTCGCGCCCCTCGATGCCGGCGATATGCTGGAACGGCCGACGACCGGGCGCGATGTCGATTTTCAGGATTGGCGGATTATCGGGATCGAGGTCGTCATCGTCGGCCGATTGATCGAAACCGGGACCCGACAACTTTACGATTCAGTTCCAGGTGTTCGATGTTTTTCGAGGCGAGCAGTTGCTTGGCTACCGGCAACCCGCCCAGAAGGCACAGCTCCGCGGAGCCAGTCACAGGGTTGCCGACATGATCTACGAGGAGTTGACCGGGATACGGGGTATTTTTTCGACGCGCGTCGCCTACGTGACCGCGTCGGGCGATCCGGGCAAACAAACCTTCCGACTGATCGTTGCGGATGCGGACGGCGAAAACGCACGTGTGTTGGTCGAATCGTCTGAGCCGATCATGTCGCCGTCCTGGTCCCCTGATGGCCGCCAACTTGCCTACGTTTCTTTCGAGCAGGAAAAATCTGAAATCTATATTCAGACCCTTCGATCAGGTGCCCGTCGCCGCGTTTCGAGCCGCGCCGGGGTCAATGGGGCTCCGTCCTGGTCCCCTGACGGGCGTTATCTCGCGCTGACGCTGTCAAAGTCGGACGGAAATCTCGATATCTACACGCTGGAATTGTCGAGCCAGGTCCTGCGGCGCCTGACTGAACGCAGCGTCCATCGATACCGAACCGTCCTGGTCGGCCGATGGCCGCTCGATCTTTTTTACGTCTGATCGGGCCGGCGGGACCGCAGATTTACAAAATATCGGCGAACGGCGGACGTCCCGCAGCGGGTCAGTTTCGAAGGCCCGTATAACGCCCGTCCCCGAATCGCCCCGGACGGCGAAAAGCTGGCAGTAGTGCATAACGATCGCGGCAACTATAGAATTGCACTGGTTGATGTTGAACGCGGATTTACGCAGGTCCTGACGGGTGGGCACCTGGATGAATCGCCAAGCTATGCGCCAAATGGTGAAACCTTGATTTACGCGACGCGGAAAGGGCGTCGAGGTGTGCTTGCGACCGTCTCCGTTGACGGTCGGATCAAGGGGAATATTTCGTCTCTTGATGGCGATGTGCGCGAGCCAGCATGGTCGCCATTTCAGGTAAATTAGTTATAGTATTCAATATATTATTGTTTGTTGTTGATGTAAATTGTTGTAATTCATGAAAAGGGAGTGCGCGGTTATGAAATTAATACGATATATGCTGTTTCCGGTTGTTCTGATAGTTCTCGCGGGTTGCGCGGGCCAGAAAGGGGCGACGCAAGACGACGGTGCTATGGGTGACTCAGGCGGCGGTGCCTCATCGTCCGGCGCTGGTGATGACGGGTATCAGCAGGGCAGTTCGTTCGATGACGGCGATTTCGGTGGGTTGCCGGAAAACCGGATCGTTTACTTCGGTTATGACCAAAGCGATGTGACATCGGGATCCATGGAGCTGCTGGGCCTCCATGCGAAATACCTGGCCGACAACCCGCGGGTTGAGGTTCGTCTTGAAGGGCATGCCGATGAGCGCGGGAGCCGGGAATACAACATCGGGCTGGGTGAAAACCGGGCACAGGCGGTTCGCCAGGTGCTATTGCTCAGGGGCGTAGGTTCAGCGGAAATGAACACGGTCAGTTATGGCGAAGAACGTCCGGCCGCGGGAGGTAGCGATGACGAAGCCTGGGCATTGAATCGCCGCGTGGAGCTGGTTTATTCGGACTAGCCGATGAACAGCCGCAAGGCGGCGAGTCTGCTGGCAGGGCTCATCATATCTTCGGTTGGTTCGTTGCCGGTATTGGCACGCGACGACCCGGCGGCCCTGAAGATGAACGATATGGACAATCGGCTGATACGGGTCGAGCGTCTGATCGACAACGAAGGTCTGATGAGCCTGCTGGCGAAGCTGGATTCGTTGCAAAAAGATGTTCGGGAACTGCGCAACGACGTCGATACGCTGCAGTATGAAGTCAGGCAGGCCAGTGGTCGGCAGCGCGACCTCTATCTGGATCTCGATCAGCGATTGCAAAACCTCGAGCAGGGTGCGGCGCGGCTAGCCGGCCCTGCGCTGGCGGAGTCGGCGGGTAGGGGTCAATTGCCCGTACCCGGTGGCACGGATCAGGAAAACTACCAGGCTGCATTCGACCTATTGAAGGCGGGCCAGTACGAGCAGGCTTCAACGGCATTTGCGCAATTTATGGTGGTTTTTCCTGCCAGCGGCTTGTCGGATAATGCCCAATACTGGCTTGCGGAAACGCACTACGTAGCGCAACGCTATTCGGAAGCACTGGCGGAGTTCCAGACAGTGATCGAGCGTTATCCTGATTCTCGTAAGATACCTGATGCGATGTTAAAAATCGGATATTGTAATTTCGAACTTGAGAACTGGGATGCTTCACGTACGGCACTTTCCCAAGTGGTGAAGAATTATCCGGAAACGACGCCGGCGAGGCTCGCGACTCAACGGCTTGAGCGGATGAAAAGCCAGGGTCACTGATTGCGGCGATAGTTCACACTGCCAATAGGATGATGGGTGGGGTTGATCGGTGGAGCTGATCTATGGCGTATTCACAGAGCGATTCAATCCCTCGCGATGAGCGGCTCAGGGTCACGGAGATCTTCTATTCGCTGCAGGGCGAATCGCGCCCCTGCCGGTATTCCGACCGCATTCATAAGGCTGACGGGGTGTCCTCTTCGCTGCAGATACTGTGATACGGAGTATGCTTTTCATGGCGGGCGGCAGATGCCGATTGCCGACATCCTGGTCGAGATTGAAAAGTTTGGGGCGCGATACGTTTGCGTCACCGGGGGCGAGCCGTTGGCTCAGCCGAATTGTTTGAATTTGCTCAGCCGACTTGCCGACTCCGGGTTCCGGGTATCCCTGGAAACCAGCGGCGCGCTCGATATCAGTGACGTCGATGACCGGGTTACGATAGTCATGGACATCAAGACCCCTGCATCCGGCGAGTTGGATCGTAACCGGTGGGAAAATCTCGAACGCCTAAAACCTGAAGATCAGATCAAGTTCGTGGTTTGCGACCGCCAGGACTATGAATGGGCCAGGGGCGTACTGTCAGAGCACGATCTCACGCGACGGGTTTCGGTGCTGTTTTCTCCAGCCTGGGGGCAGGGGATCGATCGGCCGCTCGCGGAGTGGATTCTGGAAGACCGGCTTGAGGTGCGCTTCCAGATGCAGCTGCATAAGATTTTGTGGGGTGAGACCCCCGGACATTGATATCCGTTTCATAGTTCTGAGCGGGAGAGGAAATAATTAGCGATGGCTAAAGCAGTGATACTCCTGTCCGGTGGAATGGATTCAGCAACCTGCCTGGCCATCGCCCGGCAAGATGGATTCGAGTGCTACGGTTTGAGTTTCGATTACGGACAGCGGCACTGCGCAGAGCTTGATGCGGCACGCGTGATCGCGGAGATGATTGGAACCGTCGAATATCGGGTGGTCACACTCGAACTCGGGGACCTGGGCGGATCAGCGTTGACCGATGACCGTATCGATATTCCAGTTTCTCCGAGCGAGGGGATTCCCGTGACCTACGTTCCGGCGCGCAATACCGTATTTCTTGCGTTTGCGTTGGGTTGGGCGGAGGTGCTGGATGCCGACAGAATTTATATCGGCGTCAATGCTGTCGATTATTCGGGATATCCCGACTGTCGGCCGGCCTATATTGAGGCGTTTCAGAACATGGCGAATTTGGCGACCAGGCGGGGTGTCGAGGGTCATGCAATCCAGATCAACACGCCCCTGATCGACCTGGCCAAAAGTGAAATCGTTCAACTCGGCGCCGGGCTCGGGGTCGACTATGGATTGACTGTGTCCTGTTACCAGGCTGACGAGCAGGGCCGTGCCTGTGGACGCTGTGACGCGTGCCGGTTGAGGGCGAAGGGATTTGAAGAAGCCGGATGGGCCGATCCGACGCGATATCAGCGTCCCGGTCTAAAGACCATTAATTCGGATTCGCCGTAGGACTATGTCAGCGGAATAATCGGTTGCCTGTGGTGCAATCATCCGCGTAGAATTCAGCTCCCGTTTAGGGGGTATCTACGCCTTTTAATAAAACCGTAAAGCCAGACCGCGCCTAGTGCGTCGTCTTTGATTCATGCGGGCCGTTAGCTCAGTTGGCAGAGCAGTTGGCTTTGAACCAGTTGGTCGGGGGTTCGAATCCTGCACGGCCCACCATATAAAACAATCACTTATAATCTTTTCCTAATCTAAAACCTACTTATTAGTAGGGTAATTAGTAGGGTACAGCCCTGAAATTTGCGCATGTTACTGCTGCGGCTTAAACCTGCGCTCCAGGCTCTTCCGGGTCGCAGTGTCTTTCCAGAAGCGCCAGCCGTTAGTGTGCGGATTATCTCGATCGGGGTTGAGGCTTTTCACCACCGCGATGGCCGCTGCAGATGGCGAGTTGAACGTCGTTCCCTTTAGCTTTCCCGACGTGATCTTGATTTTGTGGGTCCGCACGTCGAATTCGGCCGTCGTCTCCTTTCCCTTGTATCCCGCGTAAATGGGCACGCGTCGGGGGTCTGATGTTTCCTTGTCGACATCCGGCTGCAGGCGTTCTTCGTTAGCCAGCAATCGAATAACCTCTGGGACGCTAATTCTGGCCACTCGCGCCGCCAACTGGAGCCGTTGGTGGGTATCCTCGTCGATCGTAATTTGGGGCATCATTTGAATCTCCTATCAGGCCTATCTTCGGATGTTGAGAGGCTATTAGACACTAATAGACTCTTTTAGTCAATCGGCTCACGGTTGGGTTAGCCCACTCTTTCAACCCGATTTGGACTTGTCGCGACTTGGCGGGCTTGATAATTCCCGGACGATCCCCAAATAGGAACCTAAGCAGGCCTCACCGCTGGCGGAAGCGAGCAGCGGGCTGTACTTTTGTGCGTGCCGAGCAGGTCGGTACTGAATCGAACCTATAAGGAGGGTAAGGTGGCCAATCTCCCGTACGTCACATCTGTCGGCACGTTGAAGACGATGCTGGCGAAGATTAAAAAAGCAGCGGTCCCAGAAAAGTTTAGTCAGGATTTCGTCGAAAACACGTTGTTGATGAAGGGTGGCTCGCCCAGATCGACGATGCCTTTTCTTAAGAAGATGGGCTTGGTAGCGGAGAACGGTACCCCGACAACTTTATACAAACAGTACAGGAACGATGCTCGATCGAAGGCCGTGATCGCTACTTGTATGCGAAAGTTGTACGAACCGATTTTCGCCGCTAACTAAAATGCGCACGAATTGTCGGATGCTGATCTGAAGGGTCTAATTGTCGAGCTGACGGGAAATTCAAAGACCGCGCAGGTTACGAAGCTGACCTTAGGCACATTCAAGGCATTAAAGGGGTTGGCCGAGTTTAGCGATATTGCTGAGCTTGAAGTTGTTGGTCCGGAGCCGACAGAATCCGCAGAGCCTGTTGAAAGGCCGGCGACCCTGCCAGAGACTATTACAGTCGCAAGTGGTAGTTCTCGATATGGTGAATCCCTGAATCTTTCCTACACCATCAATCTGAATCTGCCGCCCACGTCAGATGTTGAGGTTTTTAATGCGATTTTCGGTGCGTTAAAAGAGCACCTTCTGAAGTAATGAAAATTGAAGACGCGATACGTTCTTTCGGCAT
>PVMK01126174.1_pt1 | contig 16513 bp, 15 predicted proteins | sample 1853481 | NCBI WGS metagenome assembly PVMK01 (sample SAMN08533507, study PRJNA380276) | Marine sediment metagenome, whole genome shotgun sequencing project.
AGTGTGGGTCCGGAATCCGGGTGCAGGAGTGCGGCGTCCTCCATCGATCCCAGATTCGGGTCGACCCAGGAATGGTCGAACGGAGTGATCCGTTTCAGGACCTGGACCAGGTCCTCAGCTCCAAGCTTGCGGGCTCAACCGCCGGCGGGAACAAGGGACGTCAGCCGGATCTCGGCCATGTCGGCTCCTCTCGAAAGGGGTTCTGGTCTGATCAGTCTTCGACCGTCAGCACCTGAATCGTGCTGGTGCTGCCCGTTGTCTGACTGATTCCCGCCGTGACGACGACGTCGTCGCCCACATTGATGCAGCCGATTTCGCGTCCGTGACGGATCGCGAATTGAACCATCGCTTCGTCGGAGTGTTCGCCTTCGAAGAGGACCGCCGTGATCCCCCAGTTCATCGAGAGTTTGCGCAGCACGTGGGGCCAGACCGTGACGGCCAGGATCGGGCAGGCCGGTCGGTACTTCGACATCGCGCGAGCCGTGAAACCGGACTCGGTGAGGGTGATGACGGCGGCGGCGTTGATGTGGCCCGCTAGCGCGATTGCCGCCTGACTGACGGCCTCCGTCACGACGTGGACAGGCTCGGGCAGGATGTGTTGGAGGTGCCCGTACTCGCTCAGCTGCGCCTCGGCGGCCAGCGCGAGGGCCGCCATCGTGCGGACCGCCTCCACGGGGTACTTCCCCTTGGCCGTCTCTCCGGAGAGCATCACCGCTGAAGTTCCGTCCAGAATTGCGTTTGCGACGTCGCTTACCTCGGCGCGGGTGGGCATGGGGGTATGGGTCATCGAGTCGAGCATCTGGGTGGCCGTGATGACGGGTTTCCCGTTCATCACGGTCGTCCGAATGATCTTCTTTTGGATCAGGGGAACCTCCGGGAGTGGGAGCTCCACACCGAGATCTCCGCGCGCGACCATTGTTCCATTGGCGACTGCGACGATCTCATCGAGGTTCTTCACGCCCTCGGTGTTTTCGATCTTGGCGATCACCGGGATGTTGGCGCCCCGTTCCTGCAGGAAGTTGCAGATTTCGATGACATCCGCTCCGCTGCGAACGAAGGACGCCGCGATGTAGTCCACCCCGTGTTCGATCGCGAAGAGCAGATCTTCGCGATCTGCGGGGCTCATCGACGACTCCTGTGACCGCGTCTGACCCGGTACGTTGACGCCTTTGCGGTCCTCCAAGCATCCCCCGCGCGAGACTCGGCAATGGACATCGCCGCCCTCGATTGACGCGACGCGAAGCTCGATGACGCCGTCATCGAGCAGGATGGCTGCACCCGGTGAGACTTCATCCGCGAGATCTCGGTACGAGATCGAAACTCCCCCCGAATCGCCGAGGCGGTCTTCCCGGTACAGGACGAAGGTGTCATCGGCGGCCAGCATGGCCGTGCCGCCTTCGAGGCGTCCGGTTCGAATCTCGACTCCCTTGGTGTCGAGCATGATTCCGATGTTTGCCGAGAGTTCGCTGGCGGCCTGACGGAGGCACTCGAGCCGCTTGCGATGCTCTTCATGGGTCCCGTGCGAGAAATTGAGCCGCGCGACATTCATTCCGGCCCGGATCATCGCCTTCAGCGTTTCCAGCGAATCACTCGCGGGTCCAATCGTGGCGATCACCTTGGTCTTTCGGATCACTCGGCTGCGAGGCATGCTCGTCCTCCCGTGGCTGGATGTTCCGGGATTCACCGCGTTCGCGCCAGCCGCCGATCGATGCGAGCTGCGGGTGTTTGAGACCGCGTGGAACCCTGCGCCGGGTCTCAATCGCAGTACGCCGAGCCGGACTCCTCGAAGTTCTCGGGCTCGATCTGGATCGTGGCATGCGCGATTCCGAAGCGCGCGATGAGCAAATCTGCGATTTCTCGCAGGAGCGATCCGTTTTCGTAACCTTCTTGTGCGACGACGTGACCCGAGAGTGAAACCATCCCGCTTCCGACCGTCCAGATGTGGAGGTCGTGGACGCCGAGCACCGCGTGGTGTTCGCCCATTGCGTGGCGTACCTCTTCCACGTCGATATGGGCTGGAGCGCCTTCCATCAGCACGGCCAACGCCTCTCGCAACAGACTCCCAGAGGAGTAGATGACCATGAGGGCGATTGCGACAGACGCCAGCGAGTCCGCCCAGGTCCAGCCAAAGGCCCAGATCAGGATCGCTGCGGTGATGGCTCCCACGCTGCCGAGCGCATCGCTCATCACGTGCAGCCACGCGCCGCGGACATTGAGGTTTTCACCCTTGCCGGCGTGCAGGATCAGGAGGCTCGCGATGTTGATCGCCAACCCGCCAACGGCGATCGCGAGCATCAGCCCGCCTCGAATTTCAACCGGGGTACGGGCGCGGTCAATCGCTTCGACGAAGATGTAAACGGAGATGCAGACGAGAAGAATCCCGTGCCCGAGGGCAGCCAGGATTTCGGTTCGTTGGTAGCCGTAGGTGCGCTGCGGGGTGGGGGGGAGTCGTGCGATCTGGATTGCAGCGACGCTCATCGCTAGCGCAAATACATCGGAAAGCATATGCCCGGCATCCGCGAGCAGGGCCAGTGAGCCCGCGAGCAGCCCCCCGATGAACTCTGCCACCATATACGTGGCGGCGAGGGCGAGCGCGATCAGTAGGCGACGCTGGTTGCGGGTTGCGCTGGTGCTGGCGACGCTTTCGTTCACGGCTCGGGCATCGTAGCGACTAAGTGGTCTGACGACTCGCGTCGAGTGCGGGCGGTGGGAAACCCGCCGATCCAGCGCCGTGAAGATCCCGCGGATTCGCGGTCTTGTCAGCCGGGTGGGCGCCGACCCTTGGAGCCGCAGTCTCGCTCGATTTGGATGGACTCAGCGCGTCACGACCACGAAGGTCAGGCTCTTTTCGAACGCCAGCGGCTCGCTGTCAAATTCGAACTCGTAGGCGTAGATGCCGGTTTCGGCTTGTTCCGGAAGGTGCACGATGGCGTCTACCACCCAGCGGCCGGGCTTGATCTCATAAAGCGTATCCGTTTGTTCCACGATCGGGCTGCCCTTGAATCGGATCCGGGTCGAGAACTCCCCCTGGACGACTTCGGTGGGAAGTTCGGGGCACATGACGTACACGAACCGGTGACCGAAATCGCCACCCGGGGTCACCTTCTCGGGCATCAATTCGTTCTTCTCGATGATGAAGAAGGGCCGCTTCTGGTTTTCGCAGTCGTATTCCTCCCAGACGCCCTCGGGGAAGGTCTCGAGTGATTCACCCGGATCCCTGAAGAGTTTGACGACTGACCAGCGAGCGGTCGCACAGCCCACGCAAAGAGCCATTGCGATCAACGCGATCATTATCTTTCGATGATCCACCCCTGACCTCCAGTGCTTTCCGAGGATTGCTGCGGAACCTTCCCGGGCCTCGGGTTTGGCGCCGCCGCGGCTGGCGGCGGAGCCGGTATGTGAGAAGTGGCCTCGCCCGCGAGCGCTTGGGGAGGCGCGGCTGGGCGAACTGCCGGCAAGATCGAGTCGATCTTCGAATTGATCGCAGCTTCGATGCGGAGTGCCTGCCCGGAAAAAAGCCGAGAGCGAACCTCCCAATGGATCGAGGCTGGTGGCTGCTCGAGATCCTGCGCATTTCGCGCCGCCGCGTCGCGGGTTTTCGGAGTGGCAAGTGAGTTCGAATTGGAGCTACTCGGTGCGCGGGTCAATGCCTCGATGATGGCCGTCGAACCAGGCGCTCGATCGAAGTCGGTCGAGTTTGCCGTTCCCGTAGTAGACATCCGCCCGAGAATCAGCAGATTGATTCCAAGTAGCAGAGCGAGTACGGCTGCCGGTACCCACCCGTGGTGATCGCGCGCGGCGGTGAGGATGTCGTGCAGCCGGGACGCTGGGTGATCGAGCAGTGTGGCATCGATCAGGGTGGGCTGGCTGCAATCGATTGTCGAGACTTCGGAGGTCGCGTCGTCGATCATCAAGCGCGTCGCCTCGGCTTCATGGTCGTTCGCCCGCTCTGCGTGGGCCCGGTGGGTCGGCACCGGAGGCAGCACCGATTCGTTGATTGGAGCGAGTTCGCATTCGTCCAACGCTACTTTGAATTCGGCGGTCGTAGCGAATCGGTCGTCCGGGCTCTTTGCGAGCGCGCGCAACACTGCGCGCTCCAATTCCTCGGGTAGATCTGCGACGAAATTGCGCGGCGAGGGTGGCGGTTTTTCGAGGTGTGCGTGCATTAGTTCGTAATCGTTCTTGGTTTGGAACGGAACCCTGCCGGTAACGAGGTCGAAGAGCAGCACGCCGAGCGAGTAGATGTCCGAGCGCGCATCCGTCTCTCGGCCCCGCACCTGCTCGGGCGACATGTACTGTAATGTTCCGACCATGTGGCCTTGGCGGGTGAGTCGCGAGGAGCCGAGCGCGCGGGCGATTCCGAAGTCCATTACCTTCACCACGCCATTGGTGTTGAGCATGATGTTCGAGCCCTTGATGTCCCGGTGGATGACCCCGTGTTCGTGCGCGTAGCCGATACCGTCCAACGCCTGTTGGAACCAGGGGACCGCTCGACTCGCAGTGAGCGGACCCGAATGCTTGACGATTTCGGAAAAGGTCTGGCCTTCGACGTGCTCCATCACCATCCAGATTCCGTCATCGCTGATCACCATCGTGTAGAGCGTCGCGATGTTGGTGTGGTTGAAGCGCGCGAGCACCTGGGCTTCTGAGCGGAAGCGGGTCAGGACCTTGGACTGCGTGGCGAGGTCCGAGCGCAGGGCTTTGATCGCGACGATTCGATTGAGCAGGGTATCGGTGGCGCGGTAGACCTCTCCGACGCCGCCTTCGCCGATCTTCTCTTCGATCCGATAGTTTCCGACGATCTTGCCGATCACGGATTCCCCGTCACTGCGTTGCAAATGAGTTGCCGTCGTCACCGCTATCGGACGCTGGGAGTGGGGTCTTGACGCTCCCGAGGCCCCGCGGGGAACGATTTTGCGGCGGGTTTTGCCGGGGGCGCTTTCAACGCCATTCAGCCGCCTTGGCGTCGCGCCGATTCAGACCGACATGTGGCTCGACGTCCTCGTACTCGCGATTTTGGGCTGGTTCTCGTGGGTTGGCGTGCGCCGCGGCGGGTTGGCGGCGGGATTGGGGATTCTCACGCTGGTCGTCGCCTATGCCGCCGCGTTTGTCGCAGCACCAATTCTCGCTTCCCCCGTAGCCGACGGACTCGGCCTTCCGGATTTGCTCGGGATACCCGTTGCCGGCTCGATTGCCTTCGCGGTTGCGTTCGTCGCCATGGCGATCGTTTCGAAGCTTTTGTGTCGGCGGGCGGAGGGCGCTGGTGATGAAGGACGCAGCGTTCGGGATCGCTTCCTCGGTGGCGCCTTCGGGGCGCTGCGAGGTGCCTTCGTGGTGGCGTTGCTGTGTTATCTCGCGCTCTGGGTCGAGGCTCTGCGCCTCTCGGGTGCGGCGGATGGAATTCCCAAGTTGGGCAACTCTGCGGCTGCGGCGGTGACGTCATCCGTGGTGGAGGCCGGGATCAAGTCGGCGCTCGCGGATTCCGGCCGCACGGGACACGTCGTCGCGAAGCTCGCCGCCAATCCCGGAGCGGCCGTGGTCGATCTCCAGTCGGTGGTCTCGAACCCCCACGTCGTCGCCATCCAGCAAGACAGGCACTTCTGGGCGAACGTCGAGGCCGGTGCGATCGGAGCGGCGCTCAACACCCCAAGCTTTGCCAGGCTTTCCGAAGACGAGGAACTCCGCCACCAGATGGCTTCCGTCGGACTGATCGACGAACAGTCGGCCGAAGCAGCGGATCTCTTTCGCGCCGCCGTGGGCGACGTTCTTCGGGAGGTTGGCCCCCGGGTCCGAAGGCTGCGAGACGATCCCGAACTCAAGGGGTTGCTCGATGACCCCGAAGTGGTCGCGATGGTCGAAAACGGCGACACCCTCGGGTTGATGAACCATCCCCGCTTTCGCCGGCTGGTATCGCGGGCCGCCTCGGGCCCTGTAGTCGATTAGCGAATCGCCGCGCTCAGCTGGATTCGCGATTCGCTGGGTCGGTCAGCGGCACGGTTTCCGGAGTGACGAGGCCCGCGGACATCACCAGCTTGAAGGCATCTTCTACCGAAATGTCTACTTCGGTGAGGTCTCCTTCGGGGACCAGCAGATAGAAGCCCGATGTCGGATTCGGAGTGGTGGGTACGAAGCAGTTGACCATCTCCTCCTCGGTCACCTCTTGAACGATGCCCCGTGCGTGGCCGGTCGTGAACGCGAGCGCGTAGACGCCTCGGCGCGGGTATTCGACCAGTACGACCCGACGGAAGCGCGAACTCTGGGTAGACGAGGCGAAGATTGCCTCGGCCAGTTGCTTTACACCGCCGTAGATGCTTCGGGCGACGGGGACCCGTGCGAGCAGACGCTCCCAGGCGCGCTGGAACTCACCGCCGAGCAGGTGCCGCGCGATGATGCCTAGAAAGATGATGACGACGAACGTAAAGAGCATTCCGAGGAGGGGGATGGACGGCGGATCATCGACACCCGGCAGGACGAGTCTGATGACGCGCGGCAGCAAAAGATTGTCGAGCCAGACGATGATCGAGACGATGGCCCAAACCGTGACGCCGATCGGCGCAAAGAAGAGAATTCCGGCGACGAAATAGCGCCGGATGGCTTCGCGTAGAAATGAGAAAAAACGTCGTCGCACGGTTTTCGGTCGACCTCCTCGGGCGCCTCGGGGCTGCCCGCTGTATCGGAACCCACGGGTCGCGAATTGACACGCGGGCATCGCGAGCGTAGCGGCTCCAATAGCGTATCCACCGGAATGCGCGCCGAAGCCCCGCGGCCATCCGCGCGATAGACTCTCGTGCAACCGCTGCTTGGCACCGGGGGGCGGGGTCTCCACTAATTTGCCAAAGAGCTTCAACTTTGGTTCGAAAGCTTATGAACTCATTGATCTATCGAGTGATAGTGACGATACGACCCCAGTGGTTGAGAGCACAGTGAGCGAGAGCGGCCCCGAGATCCGAACCTCGGAGTGGCTGCTGGCAGGCGCCCTGGTGGCGGCATTCATGCCCGCGCTGATCTCGCTGGTCGGGGTCTGGACTTCCACCGACTACTACTCGCACGGGTTCCTGGTTCCGTTGGTCGCGTATTGGGCGGCCGCTCGCAGCCGCGTGCGATTCGCCGTCCTGAAGAACCGGGATCGGCGGGCCGTTGTGGCCGCGATCGCGGTGGTTCTCCTATATGCGATGGGACTCGCGTCCGGAAGCATTTCGCTACAGGGGCTGGCGTTGGTCGCAGCTGTCGCGAGCTGTGCGTTTTACCTCGGAGGAATCGAGGGCTTGCGGGTGCTCGCGTTTCCGCTGGCGTTTCTCGTCTTCATGGTGCCGCTGCCGCCGGATTGGCTGACTCCGGTGATCGTCAATCTCCAGTTGCTGGTGAGCGCCACCGCGGTGGAGTTCCTGGGTTGGTTCGGATCGGCGGTCGTCAGCAGCGGCAACGTAATCCAACTGCCCGCTGGAGATGAGCTCTTCGTCGCCGAAGCTTGTAGCGGTATTACTTCGTTGGTCACGCTTACGCCGCTTTCGATCATCCTCGCGTACTTCACGGAGGATACGCTGGTGCGTCGCTTGACGATCATCTTCGCGGTCGTTCCCGCGGCGATGCTCGGAAACCTGCTCCGGGTGATCGTCACGGTGTTGGCCGCTGAGCGCTACGGAGCCGAAGTGGCTACCGGGAACTGGCTTCACGAGTCGGCCGGGCTACTCACGTTTGTGCTCGCGTGTCTCGCGTTGATTGGGCTGGGGGCTTTGATGCGGCGCTTTGCGCCGGCCCGTGCGTGAGCGAAGCCTCCCCGCGGCTGCGCACGCTTTCCGAGCGCACCAAAGCGCTCGCCCTGGCGGTCGGTTTCGATCTTGCGGGCATCGCCGATGCCGTTCCGCGCCCCGAGACCGAGTTTCTTCGCGACTGGCTCGCCCGCGGCTTTGGGGGGGAGATGGCCTACCTCGAGCGCCGGGTCGAGGAACGGGTCGATCCGCGGCAGGGTTCTCGACGGAGTGCGGAGCATCGTCGCGGTCGGTCTGCTCTACGATCCCGAACTCCCCGCCGTCGATTCGGCTGGCACGGCGGCGATCGCCCGCTACGCGGGTGGCGATGACTACCACGACGTGATGCTGGATCGGCTGCGGGCGCTCGAATCCGGCCTCGCGGCGATGGTCGTCGTGCCGATCGTGAGCCGCGCCTATGTGGACACCGGGCCGGTTCAAGAACGCGTCTTCGCCGCCTACGCGGGGCTCGGCTGGATCGGCAAGAACACCTGCCTCATCCATCCACAACACGGCTCCTATCTGTTCCTCGGCGTGCTGTTGACCGACCTCGCGCTCGAGCCGGATGCGCGCGAGCCCGATCACTGCGGTACCTGCACGGCCTGTCTCGACGCCTGCCCGACCGACGCTTTCGCCGCGCCCTATACGCTCGATGCTACGCGTTGCATCTCTTACGCGACCATCGAGGCGCGCGGACCGATTCCTGAATCCATGCGGGTCGAGCATGGAAACTGGGTGTTTGGCTGTGATGTCTGCCAGGAGGTCTGTCCGTGGAATCTGCGCGAGCGGCGCGCGTTGCCGCCGGACCCGATCGGACTACGAGAGCGCATCGCACCGCGCGAGCAGTGGATTCGGCCTACGATCGAGTGGATCCTCGAACTCGATGAAGAAGCTTGGCGCGCAGCAACGCGCAAGACCGCAATGCGCCGCACCCGCTACAGCGGCCTGATCCGCAACGCCCTCGTGGCCGCCGGCAACGCGCGAGACGGCTCGCTCACAAAATCAATCCGCCGCCACCTCGAAAGCCCCGACCCGATGATTGCCGAACACGCCCGCTGGGCCCTAACCCAACTTCCCCCCTGACCCTCCAGGCAGCCTGCCCGCACAGCAAATCTCGAGCGCGCGCACGTGCGCCAGAGTCGTTGGAGACCTGCGATCTAGCCGGCTGGTCCTGCGCGGGCGGTGATGCGGGCGACCTGCGCGTATTCCGTTCCGCCGCTGAGGCCTTCCCAGTGATCGAGGATTTCCAGGTCGGAGAAGAGTTCGGGCAGTTCGCCGGGCTCGAGCAAGTGGTCGGGATTGCGCGGGCCGGTTCCGAGTGGGCGCTGATGGATCGTGAAGGTTTCGTAGACCAGCAGGCCACCGGGTGCGAGTAGGCGTGCGATCGCCGGAATCAGCGGGCGATGGAGGTAGCGGAACACCAAAACAGCCCCACAACAATGGCTTCGAAGCGGAATCGCGGCCGGATTCTCGAGGTCTGCGAGGAGCGTTTCGACTGCGAGCGCCGACTGCGCGGCGGCTTCGCGAAGTTCTGTGAGGGACGCTCGATTGCGGTCGATTCCAACAACCGGAATGCCGGCTGCAGCCGTTGCGAGTGTGTGGCGTCCGCGACCGCAGGCGAGGTCGGCGACCCTGCCCAACTGGGATGCGGCCTGAATTCGCGCGAGCTGGTCGCTGAAGAAGTCGGACGGCGGCGATCGTTTCGACATGGGCTCAACGGCCAGCGCGCCAGTCGCGGATGACTTCGGCGAGCCGCCTGGGGTAGTCGGTGATGATGCCGTCTGCGCCGAGATCCAGCAGGCGACGCATCTCGGCGGGGTCGTTGATCGTCCAGACGTGCAGCTGGATTCCACTAGCGTGTGCGAATTTGATCAGTGGCGCGTTGACGAGCGGTTGCCCACCGAATTCCGGCGGAACCTGCAGCGCCATCGGGCCCGGCGGGGGGCTGGTTCCCGCAGCGGCGCAGTCCAGGAACTCGCGGATGTCGCGCTCACTCGCACCCTGGGCGATCGGATTCGCGAAGCTGCCGAGGTGGCCGCGGAGTTGCGTCATGATGCCGTCATCTCCCGCAGTCAGGAGGGTGATCGCCTCTCGCCGATGCTGCGCAACGAGTTTCAGCGTCGCGTCGATCAGCCCGGGCCCAGGTGCCTTGAGTTCCAGGTTGAAACGGGTATCCGGGAAGTGGCGGAATGCTTCTTCGAGGCTCGGAATCCGCACGCCCCGATTCCGATACGGATGGGTCTGGCCGCCATCGGGACTGAAGTGGTAGCCGGCATCGAAACGCCGCAACTCGTCCGCGGTGAAATCGGCGACGCTTCCCGAGGCGTCCGTTACGCGATCGATGATCGTATCGTGAATCAGGATTGGGACGCCGTCGCGGGTCAGGTGGATGTCACTTTCGAGCACGCCGGCGCCCTGGGCCAGCGCGCGTTCGAACGCGGGTATCGTGTTCTCGGGAGACTCGCCCGCGCACCCCCGATGTGCGATCGAGATCGGCCGTGGAAGATCGAAGTAGGGGTGCGGCACGGAGGGTAGGGTACCATCGCGCGCCCAATGTCCGTGCTCACCCGAGAAGTGATTCTGGCGGAAATCGAATCCGGCAGGCTGAAGATCGACCCGTTCCGCCCCGAGCAAATCGGCGCCGCGTCCATCGATCTCACCCTGGGCGATGAGATTCGCGTCTTCGAGCCCCGCGACGGACCCATCGACCTCCGGGAGGACGCCGATTATCGCGACCACACGCGAGTCTATCCACTCGAGGAACCGTACGTGCTCGAACCCGGCTGCACGATTCACGGCATTACTCGAGAGCGGATTCGGCTCCCCAATAATCTCTGTGGATTCCTAGAGGGAAGGAGCCGATTCGCGAGACTGGGTCTGATGATCCACGTGACGTCTGCCTTTGTGCAGCCGGGTGTCGCAAACCGCCAGGTGCTCGAAATGAGCAATGTCGCGGATCGCCCGCTGCGGATTCATGCTGGTGTTCGCGTTTGCCAACTCGTGCTGATGCGCACCGAGGGAGACGCGTGCTACGACGGCCGCTTCGCCGATCAGGAATCGCTATAGGTGCGCGCGGTCGTACAGCGGGTTCGTAGCGCGCAGGTCTCCGTCGGAGGCGAGGTCGCGTGTCAGATGGGCGAGGGATTGCTCGGTCTCGTTGGGGTGGGGAAGGCGGATACCGCGAAATCAGCAGCAGCGCTCGCCCACCGCATCGTTCATCTGCGGATCTTTGGCGATGACACCGATCGGATGAACCGTTCCCTCCTCGACACTGGCGGGACACTGGGCATCGTGTCGCAGTTCACCCTCTATGGTGACGCTCGTCACGGTAGGCGACCGTCATTTGTGGCAGCCTGTTCCGCCGACCAGGCGGCTCCGCTCATCGAGGCTGTTGCGGATGCGGCGCGCGACCTTGGTGTGCCGGTCGTGACCGGCCGGTTTCAGGCCGCGATGGAGGTTTCGCTGGTGAACTCGGGGCCCGTGACGATTCTTCTCGATACGGAGAAGCTGTTCTGACCGGGCTGCCCGTTGTGGACTCGCGGCTGGCGGGTGGAAGGGGTTCTCAGAACATCCGGTTGGTTTCGAGATCCGGGTTGACGTGGGCGATCCCAGCGGCATCATCAAGACGGGGTGGCGCGGATCCGCCGATGCGGGTTTTGCGCTTGGGAGCGATTCAGATGGGAATCGCCATTCGAGAGGGGATATTGTGATTCGACTCAATTCGATGCGTGTCGCTGTAATGGTGGGCGTACTGGTACTCGTGCTTCAAGCGAGTCCGGTTCGCGCTGAAAGCAGCGGGGCCAATGCGGGATGGGGCTCCGCCGCCGTAATTTCTTCGCTGGTCTATGGCCCGGTCAAGATGGCCTACTCAATTTTGGGCGTGGTCTTCGGTGGGTTCGCGTGGGGCCTCTCGGGCGGAGACAGCGAGGTGATGACGGCAGTGATTTCGCCCGCGGTTCGCGGGGACTACGTGATCACGCCGAGCCACCTTCGCGGTGAGCAGTCCGTCGAGTTCATCGGGCGGCGACAGGATTATCGCGAAGATCGGGTGGTCCTCGAAGAGGTCTACTAACCCGCGCAGGGGCGTTGCCTCGTGAATGGGCTTCTGCGGGCGGGGGACCCGGTTGGCCGGGCCAGATCGGATCGAGGCATTGTCTCTTGTGGAAGCTTTACGCGGCGGGGGCCAGTGGGTCGAGCCGCTCAGGGCCGTAGCGTGGCTTCTCGCAGGAGCTTTACGAGGCGAGCGGGCGGCTGGGTTGCGATGAGACGGGATCTCCCTGCTAGAGAGAAGGGCCCACTCGCTGGACCTGCGAGAGAGGCGTTCTTGGGGAGTGAGCCTGGCTTGTCTTGGGCGGCTGGGCCTTGGTTGGTGGGGGTTGGCGAATCGGAGTGGTGAAGGAGCGGGGAGGGCTGGCCGATCTAGGGGGATGGCTGGCGGCTCCGATCCCGAACCGCGATCCTGTCTAGCTCGTCATGACTGATCTCGGCTCTCACATTTATCTGGCATTTGCGGCTGGCCTCATCTCCGTACTGTCGCCGTGCGTGCTGCCGCTGATGCCCGCCTACCTGTCGCTGATCTCCGGGATCTCTGTCGAGGAGATGCAGGAGGGGGGAAGCACCGCCGTGATTCGACGGCGGGTGATGCTGGCGTGTGGCGCCTTCGTTACGGGATTTTCCTGCATCTTCGTGTTGATGGGCGTCGGCGCGTTTTGGGTTGGGATCGCGCTGCGCACCTGGCAGGCGGAGATCCTGGGTTTCCGGTTCGGCTTCGTGCAGATCGCCGGGGTTTTCATCATCCTGCTGGGCATTCACATGACCGGCTTGGTTCCCATTCGAGCCCTGTATCGCGACACCCGCTTCAACCTGCATTTCAAACAGCGCAGTGCGCTGACCGCATTTCTCGTTGGCGCCGGCTTTGCGCTCGGATGGTCCCCGTGCATTGGGCCGCCGCTGGCGATGATCCTGGCGATCGCAGGTAGCAGTGACACTGCACTGCAGGGCATGGTGCTGTTGATGATCTACTCGGCGGGCCTGGCGATCCCATTCCTGCTCGCGGGTTGGAGCATCGATTATTTCTTTCAAGCGTTTTCGCGCATCAAGCAGCACTTTCGCAAATTCGAAATCGTCTCGGGTGGAATTCTCGTCGGCGTCGGGATCTTGCTCGTGACGGATCAACTGACCGCCCTCAATAGCCAGTTCCAATTCATGAACGAGTGGGTTTCCACAGCGGAACGGCTGATTCAATGATCCGAACAGCCGGTCGCGTGTGTGCGCGAGTGGGAATCTTGGTGTTCTGGGTGATGTTGCTTCCCGTGCTGGGCTGCGGCGCTCAGGAAGGTAGTGACGCGGGCGCATCGGCATCGGAAGTCGCTTCCGAAAAGCCCAAGAGGCCAGCACCGAAGTTCGAGCTGAAAGGCGTCGACGGCAGCCCGGTCTCTCTGGCGGACCATCGCGGTAAGCCCGTTGTGATCGACTTCTGGGCGACGTGGTGTGTCCCGTGTATCTACCAGGTCCCCGAGCTGAACGCGTTCTGGAAAAACCATCGAGAGGCCGGCGACGTCGCGGTGATTGGCGTCGCGGTCGACGTCGAAGGGGCCTCGGTCGTGGCTCCGTGGATCGAAGAAAACGGCGTCGAATACCAGATCGCAATCGGCGATGAAGGCCTGGCCCGGGAGTTCGGTGCGATGGGATTTCCCACCCTCGCGATCATCACCTCCGATGGGAACATCGATTCACTCCACGTCGGTTTGATCGAGGAGGAAGATCTGGAGAGTCTGGTGGCCCCCTTCATCGGCTCCTCCCAGCCGCACGAGCCCGCCCTGTAGGCTACGCGCGTCCCTGTCGGCCGGCCTCGTTGGGCCTCCCGCGCCCCCCTCAAGCTAGAGACCGGAAGCGTCGAAACCGCTCATGGCCCAGCCCCAAGAGGAGGGACGCTTTGGCCCGAAACGACGACACCGACATCCGGGCCCAAGGCTTCTACCAGCGCGCCTTCCAGGCCGGCGAAACCGTATTCGACGAGGGTGAGTCCGGCGACAAGCTCTACGTCATCCAGAGTGGAGAGATCGAACTGTCTCGAACCGCGCAGGGTGGCCAGCGCGTCGTGGCCCGACTCGGAGCGGGCGATTTTTTTGGTGAACTCGGGGTGGTGCTCGGCAAGCCTTGCCCCAATCGGGCAGTTGCGGTCTGCAATACGCGGGTGCTGGAACTCGATCGCGCGACGCTAGAGGCGATGTGCCTCGGCGAGCCTGAGATTGCGATCCGAATGATTCGGGTGCTCGTCTCGCGGCTCATCGAAGCGGAGCGGAGGCTGGCGGTGCTGGGGGTCGACGATCTGCTTCGACCCATGGTGCGAGACCTGATTCGCAAAGCAGAGGCCAATCCGGAGGGCGGGTACCGGATTCCGAGCACGCTTCGCGAATTGGCGGACGACTGCGGCCTTTCGATGTTCGAAGCCCACCGGGCCCTGCATCAGCTTTTCGATTGCAAGGTGATTCGATTGGTCGACGACTGCCTCTATGCCAAGGATCTCGAAGCGCTTTCGGCGTGCCTCGAGCCCGAACGCGCCGCCTAGCCCGCGCAGAACCCCGCCAAACAGCCTCCCCCGCAAAAGACGACACCTCGGCGAGCACGACCCGGCCCAACCGGGCCCCCGCCCGTGGTGAGTAGCGAGCGGACCCACACGGTTCTGCGAGGACTGGGGGCTGTGGGTTGGGTTCGGGCTCTGTTAGCGTGGATTCTCCAGCTCGGCTGGGGGGGATGCGTGGGTCGCGGAGTCAAGGTCTTCTGGGTGCTGGTGGCAGCCCTGTTTGTTTCCGGGCCGGCGTCTGCGGTGTTCGACTCCGCGTTCGACGACGCCCCCTTCGAGGTCACCGCCGACATCCTTGAATACGAGCGCGGGCGCGATGTGTATGTGGCGCGCGGAAACGTCCGGCTGGTTCAGGAAGGCAAGACGCTCGTGGCCGATTGGATCAGCTTCAGCCGGCGCGGCGGTCGCGGTGTCGCGAGTGGAAACGTGGTCTTTTCTGACGGGACCGACACCGTCTACGCCAATTTCGCCGAATTCAACCTCACGACGCTGCAGGGCGTCCTCTTGATGGCGCACTTCGACGCTTCTCTCAATCGGTTCCGGATGGAGGGGGAGGAGATCGTCAAGACTGGGGACCGCACCTACACCTTCGAGCGCGGGCGGTTCACGACCTGTCGCTGTCCGGATGACGGCGAAAATCCGTGGCAAATCCGCGCCGATAGCGCCGACCTCGAAGTCGAGGGCTATGCGGTCGCCCGCAACACGACGATGAACATCCTGGGCGTTCCGATCCTCTGGATGCCCTGGATGTTCTATCCGGTCAAGACTGAGCGCGACTCGGGCTTCCTATTGCCGGAATTCGGCTACCGCGAGCGAACCGGTTTCCAGGTGGGTCTGCCCTTTTTCTGGGCTGCAGCGCCCAACGTCAACGTGACATTGACGCCGCGTTGGCTCTCGAAACGCGGCGTGAAGGGCGAAGCGGATGCCGAGTATCTCGTCGGTGAACACTCGTCGGGGGCGGTCTCCGTCGCCTTCATCCGTGACGATGACATCAACCCCAACAGCCTCGAAGATCCCTACGACCGCGAGCGATGGGTCGCCCAGGGACATCAGGATTTCTACCTGCCGCACGGCTGGAGGCTCAAGTCGGAGTTCCAGGCGGTTTCTGACAACGCCTACCCTTCGGACTTCCGAGATCTCCCCGATACCCGGCACGATCGATTCTTGACCTCCAATGTTTTTGCGACGAAGCACTTCAACGAATCCGGGGATTACGGTTTCGTCGCCTCCGTGTTGCACGCCGACGACCTCCAGAACCCGGACGACCAGGACCGAGACGACTACCTGCTCCAGCGTATGCCCGATGCCGAGTACACCATGCTGCCGTCGCGTGCCCCGTGGCTCGAGCGGCTCGTTCCATCCTTTGACGTCCAGTACACCTATTTCGGACAGTACGAAAACCCCAAGAAATCGTTCCGAGCGGATATGGATGGTGACGGGGATCCGGACGCGCTCTCGGAGGATGGGCTCTTTTACGATGTGGGGATCGACGCGCTCTCGAGCGACGTCGGCGCGACCCTCGCGCGTCCAGGCGGGCAAGAAAAGCAGAGAGAGGCTGGGATGGACGTGGATCCTCACAGCGACAACTTCGACATGTTCTTGAATCCCGGCGGCACCGAGGGCAACGGGAGATACGATGAGGGCGAACCGCTCGCGGATCGCGGCCACCGCGTCAAACTCAACCCACGGCTCGCACTGCCCGGGCGGCTGGGCAACTACTTCGGGGTGTATGCCGAAGTCGGCTGGCGGCAGACCTTTTACGATTCGCGCGCCAAGGGAAGCGAGTCGTGGGGCATGCTCACGGGGCGCGTGGACCTTCGCACGCGCCTTCGGCGCAGCCTGGGCGGGGGCGTGATCCACATGATGGAGCCGCGCCTCGGCTATGCGGTGGTGACAGCGCCCAGGAATTTCAGGGGGGAACCGCTATTTACGCCCCAGACCGCGTTGCCCCAGACGCGCATTCGCCAACTCAACCTCGACAACGTGACGAGGGATGGCGCGGATCGGCTCGATGATTTCAATGGCCTCACCTGGGGTGTCAGCAACCGATTCTACCGCCGGGCAACCGCCGATCAGGGCCCGCAGCTGCTCGCCGACTTCGTGATCATGTCGCAGTACGACTTTGCCAACGGTGGACAAATCGGCCACCTGATCGCCGACGGAATGGCGAGGCTCGGTG
>PVMK01176289.1_pt1 | contig 16511 bp, 16 predicted proteins | sample 1853481 | NCBI WGS metagenome assembly PVMK01 (sample SAMN08533507, study PRJNA380276) | Marine sediment metagenome, whole genome shotgun sequencing project.
GCTTTTGTTGTCACCAAAAGCTATGTGCACTGTTCCTATTGCCTTCTCGTCCTCAAGGACATCTCCTGTAATCTGAGCTTTATCGTGAGTTCCAATTCCAAGTTCTGCAAGATTAAATGCGAGCTTTCCGAAAGGCTCCATAATTGAATATAGTTTTTCTCCTGCAGCTCCCCCTGTTATTTCGGTCGCAAATCCCTCTTCGACTTTAACATTTATAACTTCCCCACAAAGTTTGCCAACTCCTGCCATAGAACCATCGAACACTATAAAACCTTCTGATTTTCCCTCCATAGGTGCTACATATGCCTCCCCTGCGGGAAGGTTGCTGAAATCTCCCGGGTTATGATTTAAGCCCGTGTCCGAGTGTCCTTCTCTGCCTTTTACTACAAGATTAATATCAGTTCCCTTTTCAGTCGTAATCCTTACATTTGATCCTTTGCTGATAATCTCAGCGAGTTTATCACTCTTTTTCGCTATCTCTTTATAGTCGGCGTTCAATGTTCTTGTCATCATATCCTCTGTGATTCCTGGAAGGGTTGCTATACGAACGCCTGCTTTGCTTGCTGCTCTTCTTGAATCTGTATGACTTAGTGATTTTCGAGGTTGGGATAAGGATTACATCTACTAACTTCATAAGTTCCGCGACCGGCTCCGGCGGCTCTTCCCCGTTTGATTTAGGTGTCATTATTTCAGTAAGTATTGCCTGTGCCCCCAAGTCTTTAGCAGCTTCCCAAAGAACATACCCTATTTTTCTTGCCGGTTCGTCAGTTATTATCAGAACCCTCTCCCCTTCTTTTACTGCCATACAATCACTTAGTGCGATTTCTGCCGCTATCTTTAGTTGATCCATTTATGATGCCTCCGATTTTGCGTAATCCTTGTGCTTATTATAAGCAACATTATAATATGCCTTATCTTCCCAGCACTTGTAAGGTCTCACAGTTCAATCTGTAACTTCTATTGATTAAGGAGAGATGAAATGCGCAAGATCGGTTTGGTTACCCCATATTGGAACAATATAACAAAGGAAGAGCTTATAGAGATTGCACAATTAGCTGAAGATCTCGGATACGACTCAATTTGGGTTCCTGAGATGTGGGGTAGGGATGCTTTCTCAATCCTCGGACTTCTTGCCTCTCACACTAAAAGAATAAAACTAGCCACAGGAATAATCTCCATATATAGCCGTACACCTGCCATGATAGCTCAGACCGTCGCTACATTAGATGAAATATCAGATGGTCGTATAATTCTCGGTCTAGGCACAAGCGGACCCGTAGTCATTGAGAATTGGCATGGGGTGCCCTATGAAAAGCCACTTCAGAGAACTAGGGAATATGTGGAAATCATCCGTATGATTCTAAATAGCGAAAGGGTAAATTATGAAGGAGAGATTTTCAAATTGAAGAACTTCCGTCTCCAATTTAAACCGATCAAAAAAAACATACCAATTTTCATAGCCGCCATGGGTTCTAAAAACATAAAGCTTACCGGTGAGATTGCCGATGGGTGGATACCATTTCTGGTTCCTCCGGAGAATCTTGCAGGTGGTAAAAAGGAACTATTATCGGGGGCCGAGAAAGTAGGAAGGAATGCCGGGCAAATTGAGGTAAGTCCATATATACCCTGCTGCTGTGTCTCAAGATGAGGATCTTGCAAAGAGTATTATTAAAGAATACATAGCATATTATGTTGGAGGGTATGGGTACTTTTTATCATAATGCTATGGTTCGCTATGGATTTCAAGCTGAGGCTGATATGATAGTAGATAGATGGAGTAAAGGGGATAAGAGTGGGGCTATTGAGGGTGTGAGCAATGAGATTGTAAACTCCTTATCAATCTGCGGTAATACTGAGGCAGGACGATCAAAGATCGCTCAGTATATTGATAACGGTGCCGATTTACCTATTATTCTTTTCCCCCCTAAAACCTCACGCGACATGGTAAGAGAAACCATCGAAGGTCTTGCACCTTAGGATTGACAATAAATTCAATAGTAGTGAATATTAGCTTTACTTTTTAACCGATAAAAGATTGTACTTATTTAGAGCTAAATAATTTACGGGGAACTAATAAATGAAAATACTTGTAACAGGCGGAGCGGGATTTATCGGTTCTTGGGTGGTGGATACATTTCTTAAAGAAGGGCATGAGGTTGTCATTATTGATGATCTATCTACTGGTAGAGAAGAAAATATCCCTAACGGCGCTGAATTTATAAAATGCGATATTAGAGATTCAGAAAAGGTCGAAAAAGTCATCTCAGATTTTAAGCCTGATGTTATAGACCATCATGCAGCCCAGATAGATGTAAGAAAGTCGGTCCTCAACCCCATGCACGATGCCGAAATTAATATTATAGGCACATTACATCTTATAGAATCATCTTTAAGGCATGATGTAAAGAAATTTATTTTTGCCTCTACTGGGGGTGCAATATATGGGGAGCCCGAAGATATACCCGCCGATGAGAAAACGGAGCCCTTTCCTATCTCTCCATATGGAACATCTAAATACGCGATTGAAAAGTACCTTGGCTACTATAATTACGTACATGGTTTTGAATATGTAGCTTTGAGATATGCAAATGTCTACGGTCCCCGCCAAAATCCTCACGGTGAGGCAGGGGTTATTGCGATATTCTGCAGTCGTATTCTTTCAGGAATGCCGTGCACGATTTTTGGAGACGGTAGTCAAACAAGGGATTATGTTTATGTAGAGGACGTGGCAAAAGCTAATCTCCTAAGTCTAAGTGCACCGGTTGGCAGTTACAATATTGGGACCGAGGTTGAAACTTCTGTAAATGATTTGATTGCTGAGCTTAAAAATTCATCTGGGAGCCGATTTTCAAGTTGAATATGGGGATGCTAGACCAGGAGAGGTGCAGAGTATAAGTCTAGATGTGAAATATGCTGAAAAGATATTGGGTTGGACCCCGAGTGTACAGTTGACAGAGGGTATTCAAAACACATGGGATTGGTTTAATTTGAAGCCAAAACCTTAGGTGTCGAATATATTGAAATAGAATTAAAAGTGATTAAATTGGAACGGAGAAGTAAATCACATTTATACTAAAAGTTAATAGATTGTAGATTGCGAAACCCAGTTCATTGGGTATCCTAAGTTTTCCCGGAGGTTTTATAATGAGTAAAAAAGACGAGTTTTTATATGATGTAAGAATAGCTGAAAGGAATATTCAAGAAGGTAAGCTTTCCAAGAAGGATTATGAAAAACATCTGGCAAGTCTTCCTGATGTAGAGGAAAAAGGAGAGCCCCTTGTCATAGAGGAAGATGAGGTAAGCTCTGAAGAAGAACTTGATCAAGTCGAAGAGGAAATATCCGAATGAAATGGGATTATAAAGTTGTATCAGTAAATTCGCTGTTCCAAGATAGTAATGATCACGACATAGCGGTGTCAAAAGAAGCAGCAGGCGCAAGAAGGGCAACAATGGGGCAAGGAATGGAGAAAACCTTAAACGAGCTTGGTAAAGAATCCTGGGAACTTGTGTCTATAACCGGAGAGTTTGGAATATTTAAAAAACCGGTGAATTGATTTTCGGAATTTTATTCCCATTCTATAGTGCTTGGTGGTTTTGTTGATATATCGTAAACAACTCGGTTAATCCCTTTTACTTCATTTATTATTCTTACAGAAGTTTTCTCTAAAACATCATATGGAATACGGGCCCAATTTGCTGTCATTCCATCTAAGCTCGTAACAGCTCTAAGTGAAATCACATCTTCATATGTCCTTTCATCACCCATTACACCTACAGTTTTTATCGGAAGATATACACAAAAGGCTTGCCAAATTTCGTCATATATGCCGGCCTTTTTGATTTCATCTATGAAAATATGGTCTGCGAGCCTTAGAATCTCAACCCTATCTTCTTCTATTTCACCCATAATTCTTATCGCAAGTCCCGGGCCCGGAAAAGGGTGACGGTTAAGTATATTTTCTGGAATACCAAGCTCGAAACCAACAGCTCTTACTTCATCTTTAAAAAGCTCCCTGAGAGGTTCAACTAATTTGAGCTTCATTTTCTCTGGGAGTCCGCCTACATTATGATGAGATTTTATTGTTGCTGAAGGACCTTTAACGCTTACACTTTCTATAACATCTGGATATAGAGTTCCTTGCGCCAGAAATTCCGCGCCTTCGATTTTTGAAGCTTCCTCGTCAAATACATTTATAAATTCTTCACCAATTATTTTTCTCTTTTTTTCCGGATCAGATACCCCACTGAGCTTTTTAAAGAACCTGTCTTTAGCATCAACATGGATCAGATTAAACCCCATATGTTTAAAAGATTCAACAACTTCAGCTGCCTCATTAAATCTCAAGAGCCCAGTGTCTACGAATATGCAATAAAGGTTGTCCATAATCGCGTGTTGTATAATTACTGCGGCAACTGCTGAATCAACACCGCCAGAAAGTCCGCATATTACTTTTGAGGAACCCACTTTTTCCCTGATATCCTTTATTGAAGTCTCGGCAAACGATTTAGATGTCCAGGTACTCTTACATCCGGATATATTAAATACAAAATTGGACAATATCTCCTTTCCGAACTCAGTGTGAACAACCTCCGGATGAAACTGTGTACAGTACATTTTAAGGTTCTCATTTTTAACAGCGGCTACAGGTGAATTATCGCTTGCAGCTATAGCGGTAAATCCCTCGGGGAGTTCCAGTACACGGTCGCCGTGTGACATCCATATATCACTTCCATCCGGTATCCCGGCTAACAAATCAGAATTATCTATTATCTTAAGCTTTGCAGGGCCGAATTCGCGCCTATCTGAACGTTCTACTCTTCCTCCCAGTAAATGAACTGTGATTTGCATCCCATAACAAATGCCTAATATAGGGATTTGCATATTGAATATTTCCGAATCTATAGAAGGGGAATCCTCATCCCAAACACTGGCCGGCCCGCCAGAGAATATGATGGCTTTAGGAAAAGCTTCTTTGATATCGTTCAAGGGAGTATTAAAAGGCTTGATTTCGGAGTAAACACCAAGTTCACGTATTCTCCTAGCGATAAGCTGTGTATATTGAGAGCCGAAATCAAGGACTAATATTTTATCATGCATTTTCTAATCTTAGTTGTGAAAAAGTTTAAAGTAAGAATGACCGCACTTAAATACAAGGAAATGCTGCCGATCATTCAATTCTGTAATTTGGAGCTTCTTTAGTTATGATCACATCGTGTACATGGCCTTCTCTAAGCCCGGCATTTGTAACTTTTATGAATTTAGCTTCTGTACTTAACTCTTTTATCGTTTTACAGCCCGTGTATCCCATACCTGCTCTGAGACCGCCAATTAGTTGATAGATCATACCACCAATAGGTCCTCTAAACGGTATTCTTCCTTCAATCCCTTCAGGGACTAATTTGGCGTCTATCATTTCGTCACCCACGTTCTGAGCATATCTGTCTCTGCTTCCTTTCTTCATAGCTTCTATTGATCCCATTCCCCGATAGACTTTGTAGGTTCTGCCCTGAAAAAGTATTACTTCTCCTGGTGCCTCATCTGTTCCGGCGAATAAGTTCCCGATCATAACCGAATTTGCTCCAGCTGCGATTGCTTTAGCGATGTCTCCTGAGGATTTTATACCACCGTCAGCAATTATAGGTTTATCATGCTTATTTGCTATTTTAGTAACATCTTGAATTGCAGATATTTGTGGAACCCCTATACCGGCAATAATTCTTGTAGTACATATTGATCCCGGACCAACTCCTACCTTTAGAGCATCTGCCCCAGCTTTTATCATGGCCTCAGCACCTTCTCCAGTTCCAATATTTCCTGCAATTAATTCAAGTCCGGGAAAGTTAGATTTTGTAGAAGCCACCGTGTCGAGGACTTTTTTTGAATGCCCATGAGCGGTATCAATTACAATGACATCACAGCCTACTTTTAGAAGTGACTCGATTCTTTCCTCTCTATCGGGACCCACCCCTACGGCCGCCCCGCATCTGAGCCTCCCCATACTGTCCTTACATGCAGTAGGATACTTTTCAATTTTTTCTATATCCTTCATTGTAATCAGGCCACGGAGCCTAAATTCTTCATTGACTACGGGAAGTTTTTCTATTCTAAATTTGTGAAGTAGTTCTTTTGCCTCTTCTAGGCTTGTTCCCTCCCTTACAGTTACTAACTTCTTTTTGGGAGTCATAATTTGTTTTACTTTAAAATCCAGGTTCTTTTCAAATCTTAAGTCTCTGAAAGTCACAATGCCAAGTAGAATTTCATTTTCCTTTGTAACAGGAAGACCCGTAATGTTCTGACTTAGCATTATGTCTAGAGCTTCTTTAACAGTGTGATTAGGACGAACCGTAAGTGGATTAACGATCATTCCGCTTTCATACTTCTTTACTTTATTTACCTCTGCCGTCTGCCCGGCAATATCCATATTTCTGTGAATAATCCCTATCCCGCCTTCTTGGGCAAGCGCAATTGCGGTTTTGGATTCAGTTACGGTATCCATAGCAGCACTTACGATAGGTATATTAAGCTTTATATTGGGAGTTAAGTGAGTGGAAGTATCAACTTCATTAGGCAAAATTTCAGAATACGCAGGCACTAAAAGAACATCGTCGAATGTTAGGCATTCTAGAACGTTTTCATTGCTCATTGCGTATTATCCTTATTTTGTTCTTTTCGTTTTAGTTGATGTTGCTTTTGCTTTCGTTTTTGTTTTTGTCTTTGTAGTACTTACTTTGGCTGTGCCTGTCTTGGTTTTACTTGCTGTTTTTGCAGTAGAAGGTTTCTTTAGACCTGATGCCGACTTTTTAGCAGGGCTGGCTTTTTCTTTTGTTGCAGCAGCTTGTTTTATTGACTCTTTCTTTTTAGCAGCTTTTGAGCGGGCTATTTTCTTATCTTGTGCTGCAGCAATCAATCTTGCTGGAGTTTTAACAATCTCAATTATTTTCTTTCTCATCTCCGGAAGAGTTACGCCTAGTTCAATTTCTATCTCCTGTTCCTTCTCCCCCAAATTTATAAATACTGGAAGTACTCCCACATAAGTATTGGAATCAACACGTTCAAAACTAAGAGCTTTAAGTAGTTTCTTAGGTAGTGTCGGAAACTCCAAAGTTGCTATTTCTGCCGTTTCTTGCGGAAGGAGTCCATCCTGGCTTACGCTGATTTTAAGACGGGTAGGTTTCATATTTTCCCTCACCTATTTTTAAATAAAAGATATCCTTAAATATTCAAATGAACTACTCTCTCTACTAAACTAATATAAAACTTTAATAGTATTTAGAAATCAGAGCGAGTACAACACACAATATTTAATATTATCTCATTTACTCTACTTGAGTCAGCAGGACATAGCAAGCTAATCCAACTTAATATAGTACCGTGTATATATTGAGATTACTGCAAGATTCAATTTGAAGAAGAATCCTTATAGCCCTATAATTTGTAAATTGTATTTTAAACCGAGGATTCTGCCGTCGGCGGGGAATACAGTGAAAAAAGGTATAGATTCGCCGGGTTGGATATTATAATTAAGACCCGCCAGTTTTCTGGAGTTGTTAACATCGATGTCACCGTTTTTCTGCTTTAATTTTGAAAGGATATTCTCAATAGGAGAAACTTTAAGCTCATTATCTGTAAACGTATTGCCGGCATAGAAAATATCTTCAAACTGTATTTTCTCAGCCGCAATATATTTGCTTTTTAACTTAACATAATGCACCGGAACCTGAGACTCATTTGTTATAAAACCGGAAACTATATATACCTGTCCATTCACGGTATTCATCCACCTTCCACTATGCTCGGTGATAATTACTTTATCTGTTTCAGTATTATACAACTCTATGGGGATAATAGATTCTACAAGTGCGGTTAAATTCGAAAGAGTCCCCTTTGGAAGAATTTCTGCGTTTATTAAGATAACTAGGCTTGCAATAAATATAACAAATAAAGCTGCTATTGTAATAAACGTATAAATTATCTTGGCAACAAATCCGGCTCCGGATTTTGGGATATGAGTTCTTGACGTAGATTCGGACATTTCATTATATGGTTGATCAAATTCTTCTTCGCCTATATTAGTGACGATGTTCATATCCTCATTAGGGATATTATCAAGACTTGCTGTCGCTATTTCTTGAGAATTCTCTTCTTCTAAGTTAGTTTCTGTGTAAAGCTCATTGCTAACTATATTGCTTTCTTCGTTATCTCCAGCTTCAAATAATTCAGGTGTTGACTGTATAGAGTCTTTCGTTTCTTGCTTGGAATCTGTTTGTTCTAAGTCAAAATTTGTTTCCTGCTCTTCTAAACCTTGTAACTTTTCTGATTGAATATCAGCTTTATTATCTTCTGCTATGTTTTTCTCTATAAACTCTTCCAGATTCTCGTCGTGTTCGGTCGGTAAATCAACTATGTCACTATCTGTCTCATCTGTCTCTTTTCTTATACTCATTTCAGCTTGAGTTATATCAGATGAACCTCCGGAAAGAGGCTCTTCTATTTCAAGATAGTCATTACTTTTTTCTTCCGTAACAATTTCTTCCTTCAAATCCTCGAACAAAAGTGTTTCTTGAGGCGGCTCTAACTTGCTCTCATCACTAAAATCTTCTGCTTTCGATACAAAGAATATATGCCCGCATTTAGAGCACCTGACACTGCTTCCAGGAGGTTTAATTCTAGAATCATCTAGCCTAAATTTACGCTTGCAATTCTCACATTCTATAACCATTTCTATATTTTTATCCCAAGGGAAATTAATAATGATAAAAACTTATTACGACATTTGAGTTATTGAAAAAACTAATGCTTTCTTATAGCTAAGTCAATACTAATTTAGACGGTTTTATAGCATAATCTCATTCGTTACTGTTCTATTTCAATTTATACGTTTGAATTGTGACAAAGTTTTGTAAAATTTATCTCAAATAACTCTAATTATAGCTAAAATCAGTATTGATATTTATTAGTCTTTCAAGGAATAAAAAATTACAATTTCCTCTAAATCAAATATAATTTAGAAAGCACCATGAGATATTGTAATATGAGGGATCCGGGAATTCACACTCTTATAATTTCTATATTTATTTGTATTTCCTGTGCGGGTTCGTCACATAATTTGGAACCGATTGAAAGAGTTCAGCTCCAAATGGGAACTTACGCCCGAGTTCTTATTTACGGCGGAAACAATAAGGATGTTGATGCTGCTTTCTCAGAGATTAAGAAGCTTGATAATTTGCTCTCTGACTATAACCCTAAAAGCGAAATCTCAGAAATTAATAATATGGCGGGGGAAAAAAGCTGTTAAGGTTAACCCTCAAGTAATAGAGGTTCTCGAAATAGCCAAGAACATAGCGTCTGAGACTGGCGGGGTCTTTGATCCTACCATTGGAGCGTTAACTATTGGCGTTTATAAGTTTGGGAGAGAAAGTGATGACGAGCCCAACATCGAAAACATAGATAAAGCCAAATCCCTAGTTAACTACAAAGATCTTATCATAGAGGGTGACAGTGTATACCTTAAAAGAAAGGGCATGATGATAGATTTGGGCGGTATAGGGAAAGGGTACGCTGTAGAGAAAGCAGTGACTGTTCTTAAAGAAAGGGGTATTAAGCGTGGGGTAGTGTCTCTTTCGGGCGACTTGAAAGTTTTTGGAGATGAACTGGAGATAGCAATCAAAAATCCTGGGAGTCCCGGGGCGATAGCTACTTTTAAAACTGGAAGCGGTGATTTAGCAATTTCTACAAGCGGTAGTTATGAACGGTCTGTGAATATACAAGGAGAGGTCTACCATCATCTGATTGTTCCTGAGAGCGGTAAGCCCGGGAGTAACTTCCTAAGCTTAACGGTGGTTTTAAAGGGAAGCAGTACGTTGGCTGATGCCTATGCTACGGCACTATTTATAATGGGTAAAGATAAAGCTATTGAATTTTTAGACAATCACGGCGAAATTGGGGTATTTATTGTTTTTCCTGATAAAAAGATATACTATAACCAGACTTTTTCAGATCTAGTGAATAATCTTAAAATACAATGAATTAGGCTTGAATAGTTTAAAGTTGGGCTTTGATTATAATCGATTCTTATATATTGCAGGCCTTATTTTTAGCTAAAGAACGAGTCCCGACTTTATTTGACAAAATTAGTGTGTTGCTTATATTGTACGTTGGTTAACCCTTTTGATAGGGGAGATGTAATAATTTGATGTAATAATTTAAGGGGTGAAAAACATATAATGCCCATTTGTACAATTGAAGAAGCCGTTTCTGATATGAAAAACGGGAAAATGGTGATCCTTGTTGATGACAAGGATAGAGAAAATGAAGGCGATTTAGTTGTTGCTGCTGAATATGCGAATGCCAAGACCATAAATTTTATGGCCACACACGGCAGAGGTTTGATATGTTTAGCCTTAACAAAAGATAATGCAGACCAAATAGGGCTTCAGCCCATCAAACCTGAATATAATCCTGTTCCTCTACATACCGCATTTACAATATCTATAGATGCAGTTAAGGGAGTTACTACAGGTATATCAGCCTTTGATCGGGCTTGTACTGTGAACTTAGCAATATCTCTGGATTCAAAACCTCAAGATTTCATACGTCCCGGACACGTATTCCCTCTGATCTCAAGACCTGGGGGAGTTCTGGTTAGAGCAGGACATACAGAAGGTTCTGTTGATCTTTCCAGGATGGCCGGGCTTAGACCTGCTGCTGTTATTTGTGAGATCATGAATGATGACGGAGGTATGGCAAGGCTTCCGGATTTAGAAGAATTTGCGAAAATGCACGATATTAATATTGCGTCAATAGCAGATTTAATTAGCTACCGGCTTAGAGCTGAAAGCCTTGTAAGAAGGGCGGCTTCAGCCGTTATTCCAACGGAATTTGGTGAATTTACGACAATTGTATATGAAAGCGATATAGATCCTCAACACCATGTAGCATTCGTAAAAGGGGAAATATCCTCGGATAATGGCGTACTTGTAAGAGTACATTCAGAGTGCTTAACAAGCGATGTATTCGGATCTCTTAGATGTGACTGCGGGCCTCAGATCAAACAGGCTATGAAAATGATAGAAGAAGAAGGTTCCGGGGTTATTCTCTACATGAGACAAGAGGGAAGAGGTATTGGGCTGGTTAACAAAATTAAAGCCTATGCGCTTCAGGACGATGGTTTTGATACAGTTGAAGCTAATGAAGTGCTTGGATTTAAGCCTGATCTTAGGGATTACGGTATAGGTTCTCAGATACTGAGAGATTTAGGTGTCAGGAAGATGAGGCTCCTTACGAATAATCCTAAAAAGATAAAAGGACTTGAAGGCTTTGGGCTTCAGATAGTAGAGAGGGTGCCTATTGAAATTCCTCCGAATAGAAGAAATTCTAGTTATTTAAAAGTTAAGAAGGATAAACTCGGTCACCTTCTGTCAATGGTCGATTGAGAAGGAGGTTTTTTTATGCCTCAGATATATGAAGGTAAGCTTGATGCCAAGGGGCTTAAATTTGCGGTAGTTGTAAGCAGATTTAACGATTTTATAACACAAAGGCTTATGAGCGGAGCGATTGATGTGCTCAACAGACACAACGCTTCTGACAAAGATATTGATATAATTAAGGTTCCGGGATCTTTTGAGTTGTTATTTGCTGTTAAAAAAGCAGCGGAATCAAAAAAATACAATGCCATAATTGCTCTTGGTGCTATTATAAGAGGCCAAACTTCGCATTTCGAATTTTTGGCTTCTACGGTTACCGGGCATCTGGCTTCTATCGGACTGGAACAAGGTATCCCGGTTTCCTCAGGTGTCATAACTACTGAAACACTTGAGCAGGCTATAGAGAGAGCAGGTTCTAAAGCCGGCAATAGAGGCGCAGATGCTGCGTTTTCAGCAATTGAGATGGCAAATCTTACCAAAATACTTTCTCGAAAAAGGTAAAATCCTTCCATATGGGTACACGGAGACGGGCCAGGGAGCTTGCGCTCCAATTTCTTTATCAATACGATTTATTAAAAGAATCTTCTTCTGATTCAGAAGGTGTAGAGGAGCTTTTGTCCTTTTTTTGGGATAGGAACGAGGTTTCTCCAGAAGATGATACAAAGGAATTTTGTTGTGTGCTTATCAGGGGATCATGCTCAAACTTGACTTACATTGACGAGATAATCGGTACTTATTCAGAGCATTGGCGATTAACAAGAATGGCAACTATTGATAGGAACATATTAAGAATTGCAATCTATGAACTACTTTACTTGAGGAACATACCGCCTCCTGTTACCATAAACGAGGCCGTGGAGCTGGGCAAGAGATTTGGTACTGAAGAATCCGGATCATTTATTAACGGTATATTGGATAAGATAAGAATGGCTCAGGAGAAAGGGGATCTCTCAAATGATAACTGAAGCAATAAATAAAGTGGTTGAGCGTATAGATCTGGAAGAAGAGGAAATGTCCGAAGTTATCGAGGAGATAATGGAGGGTAGGGCAACACCTAGTCAGATAGCATCTTTCTTAACCGGTTTGAGAATGAAGGGTGAGGCGGTTTCAGAGATTACAGGAGCTGCCAAAGTAATGCTCGACAAGGCAAATAAAATTGAATCTTCTATGGATGGTGTAGTTGATCTCTGTGGAACAGGAGGAGATTCTCATGGAACGTTCAATGTATCGACTGCAGCTTCCTTCATTGTGGCCGGAACTGGAGTCCCTGTAGCAAAGCACGGCAACCGTTCGGTTTCAAGCCCTGTTGGCAGTGCTGATGTGCTTGAAGCGCTTGGAGCTAATATTAATTATTCGACAGATGTAGCTCGGAATTGTTTGGCGGAGATTGGAATTGTTTTTCTTTTTGCTCCTATATATCATCCTGCAATGAAAAATGTTGCGGTACCAAGAAAAGAAATCGGCATTAGAACCATTTTTAATATATTAGGACCCCTTGCCAATCCTGCCAGGGTTAAACATCAAGTAATAGGTGTTTACTCAGAAGCTCTATTGGATCCAATAGTGAAAGTTCTAAGAAATCTAGGACACAGTAGCGCCATGGTTGTTCATGGATCTGATTCCATGGACGAGTTTACCGTAACGGGCAAAACCATTGTAGCAGAACTTAGAGACGGTATGGTAAAGAAGTATCAGTTTGACCCTTCCGAGCTTGGACTCAAGAAGAGGCAGTTAGATGAGTTAAAAGGTGGCCGAAACGCTGAAGAAAACGCCCAAATCATCTTATCAATATTTAAAGGTGAGGAAAAAGAAGCCAAGAGAGATATTGCGCTTCTTAATGCGGCAGCAGCCATTTATGTCTCTCAACAAGGAGACTCCGATATGAATCAAGCCTTTGAGCGAGCGGTAGAGTCTTTGGACTCAGGTAAAGCCCTTGCCAAATTAAATGAATTTATAAAGTTTACTAAACAATAAAGAGTGCTTAACAGGGATTACCTTAATGATTCTTGACGATATCATTCTTAATAAAACAATTGAAGTTAAGGAGTCAAAAAACTCCCTTCCTTTAAAACTTATACTAGAGCAGATTAAAGATGCTCTTCCTTCAAGAAATTTCTTTAATGCAATAAAACCTAACGGCAAATTAAAAATAATATCAGAGGTTAAACACGCCTCCCCTTCAAAGGGTGTTTTTAGGGATGATTTTGACCCTGTTCAAATTGCTAAGAGTTATAGCCGCGGTGGTGCGTCGGCTATATCCGTTCTAACCGATGAGAAATATTTCAGAGGTAGCTTGTTACATCTTAAGAATATCAGAGCGCAGTTAGAAACCCCCCTTCTTAGAAAGGATTTCATTATTGATCCGTATCAGGTTTATGAAGCAAGGCTTTTCGGAGCAGACGCGATTCTGCTTATAGTAGCAGCATTAGATCCATCAGTTTTAAAGGAGCTTCTTGATCTTACACACTCCCTTGATATGAACGCTATTGTTGAAGTTCATGATGATGTGGAGCTAGAAAGGGCGCTTGATGCCGGAGGGAGAATAATAGGCATTAATAACAGAGATTTAAGAACTTTTGATGTCGATCTTAATGTGTCGATTAATCTTTCCAAAAAAGATTCCGCGAGATAAGATTGTTATTGCCGAAAGTGGGATAAGCTCTATAGAAGATATAGATAGATTAAGAAGTGAGGGAGTACACGTCTTTCTAATTGGGGAGACCTTTATGAAAGCTCCGGATCCCGGGCAAAAATTGAATGATCTTATAAAATCCAGTAGTTATACTAAATCTTGAGTTGAACTTTGGACCTTCGTCTTAATACAGCCTGAAATTAAACTAGGTATCTTGCAATAGTTTAAGTAGGATATTATTATTTCCAATTATTATATTTCTTTTAAAGGAACGTAGGCGCAACAGTTTAAAACTTCTTACACTTGTTGTTAGGTGGGGATTAAATTTGTTTAAATCAAAATCTGTTTGCCAGTACTGCGCAATCTTATTTGCTTTCTTCTTGATTTCCTGTTCACACGGAGCTCCTGAATTCGACCCTTACAAAGAGGCTTCGCCGTCCCCTGGAGAAGAGTGGGAACCAACTGAAGAAGAACGTGAAAAGGCTTTTGACCTTGAAGAATTGCCTACGATATCGGATGAACTTGAAGCAGATGTAGATAATATGACTCTTTCCCAACTGGTAGATATTGCGCTTGCAAATAACCCGACTACTCAGATAGCATGGGAAGACGCAAGAGCTACGGCTGCTGCCTGGGCAGAAGCGCGAGGACTGTACTATCCTAAGATTTCCGGATCTGCCGGGTACTTTAACGCAAGAGATGGAGGATCGTCAACTGGTGGTGCTGCGTTTGATGAACAATATGGAAATATTGGGCTTTCTCTTAACTATCTTCTGCTTGATTTTGGAGGTCGAGAGGCAGAAATAGATGCCGCCAGACTAGCTCTCTTAAATGCCAATTGGAATCAGAATCAGGCAATTCAAAATGTTCTTCGGGATGTAGCAGACGTCTTTTATAAATATATTGGAAGTAAGGCCTTAGTGCTGGCAGACGAGATAAACCTACAAGAGGCACAAACCAGTTTGGAGGCTGCTGAACTAAGGTTAGAAGCTGGTGTTGGTACTCTACCCGATGTATTACAAGCGAGGGCTACTTTAGCCCAAGTTCAGCTTAACCTTGTAGAGGATATTGGAGATGTGGAAATTTACCGGGGGCTACTTGCTTCTGTCGTAGGATGGCCGGCAAATACTATATTTGATGTATCTAAACAGGTAGGTGAATTACCGCTTGAAGCCTTAAGGGATAACGTTAATGATCTAATAGACATTGGTATGAAAAACAGGCCAGCACTGGCTGCCGTTCAAGCTTCAGTCAGGGAGAAAGAAGCTGAGTTAAGAGAAGCTAAATCTGAATTTTTCCCCGATATTTCTGCAACAGCACAAGTTTTTAGATTCTGGGTAAGGCCTGATGGAGAATCAAGCGAATTTTTTACGAATTACCTATTAGGCGTACAGCTTCAAGTTCCTATTTTTCAGGGATTTACATTAATAAATGCAGTGCGGCAGGCTAGTGCTGAGCTTGAATCTGCACGTGCCTCTTTAAGACTGCAAGAGCAGATTGTTATTGATGAAATCTGGAACTCATATTATAAATTCCGTACAGCAGTTCAATCAGTAGAGGCGGCGGATGTGCTGCTTGTAAGTTCAATAGAATCTTACGATGCATCCCTTACACGTTTCCGCTCGGGTGTCGGTGACATAATAGAACTCTTGAACGCGCAAACTACGCTTGCTGAGGCACGGGCAGAGCAGGTGCAAAATACGACGGATGTATTTACATCCTATGCAAATCTGATAAACGCGATAGGCACTGAAATTCCTTCTCCGGAGGAAGTTGTAATTGAGGAGGAAGTAATTATTAATTCAGAAAGTGGAGGAGAGGAGTTAATATATGAGGAAAATTAATACTAATATCTCTTCAAAAAGTTTTCTACTTGCCATTGTAGTGATAGTTCTACTTACTGTGAGTTTGATGAGCTGTGGTAAGAGCGACAAAGATAAATCTACAACGGAGATGACCGTTACAGTAGCCGAGGTAAAATCGGAGACAGTCCCGATTTATCTAGACTATGTTGGTACGCTTCAATCAATAGAGAAGGTGGATATAAATGCCAGGGTCGAGGGGTTTTTGGTAGAAAGAGCCTTTAAAGACGGAGCTGATGTCAAAGCGGGGGGTTTGCTATTCGTAATAGACCCAAGACCTTTTGAAGCCGCACTTATAGCAGCTGAAGCACAATTGGCCGAAGATCTGGCTGCACTTTCCTACGCAAAAGAGCAGGTAAGTCGTTACAAATCACTTGTAGAAAAAGACTACATTACAAGGGACGCCTATGATGAATATCTGACTCAGGCCACCGAAGCCCAGGCCATAGTTGAGGCCGACCGAGCTAATGTAGTTCAAGCTAAACTCGATTTGAGTTACTGTACTATGTATGCCCCTTTTAATGGGCGTATTGGTAGAAGACTTGTCGATGTAGGCAACCTGGTAGGAGCTGGCGGTGAAGCTACATTACTTG
>PVMK01185291.1_pt1 | contig 16510 bp, 11 predicted proteins | sample 1853481 | NCBI WGS metagenome assembly PVMK01 (sample SAMN08533507, study PRJNA380276) | Marine sediment metagenome, whole genome shotgun sequencing project.
GTGTCGGTGTAAGCATGGGCGTTGTTCCCCTGGGTTGTCGTGAACTCGGCACCTGCAACACCGTCAGTATCGTGCCATCCAAATTGAGATGCCGTTGCGTCGGCTGGGTCTACTTCGGCGGTACGCGGACCGTTGTAGGGACTCTCTTTGGGAATGGCAAACACTGTATAAGAATCAGGCAGCAGGTTGTCTATGCTGCGGGCTGTGGCCTGATCTGCCGCGGATAAGCCGGCTCTTCCAGACTGGTTCCAGTTGTCGTTGGACACGAAGTCGACCTGAGAGAGTATTCTACCGGTTAGGGTATCCACACGGACGCTCCACCAATGCAGGCTGCTCAACTCATAGATCTCAAGGTCCCAGGCCAGCCGGACCGAATTCTCGCCGACCGGTTGATAGACAAGCTTGGCCGGAATGGCTTGCTGAGAAATGCCCCCATCACTCAAGACCACCTCCCGTGCCGAGCCACCGATCACTTTTTCGACCACCAGCGACTCGGAAAGGGTCAAATCCAACTGTCTGGCGGCCGCTTCGACTGCCGCAGTGGCCGACAGCGACGGCGAAGTGGTGTTGACGGCACTAGTCAGATCCGGTACGGCGTGGCTGCCCACGCTTAGGACACTTCCGTCCAGGGCGATGTTAAGGTTGATGTTGCCACTGTGAACTTCGATACCGTCGTACGTCTGGCGCAGATAAATATGCGTAACGCCAGTATGCTTACTCGCATAGTGGTCGGTTACGATCAGACCGACCAAGTCATCATCGGACAAGCCCAGCATTTTTTTATTCGCCTCAACATAACTCAAGGCGATGTCTAGCGGTTCACCTGTGCTTGCCGCCGGTGACGTGCTGTCTGACATCCCGGTTCCGGCTACCGTTTCATCGGTGTTCCTCGCCGTAGCGGATCCAGATGCAACAAGAACCAAAGCAAGCAACAGCATAACCAGCAATCCGGCCGTGATCAAGCGTTTGATTGTAATCATTGTTCACTTTACTCCTCTTAATCTCCAACTTTGCCTCTATTCAGGCACGGCAAAAACCAAAATTCCACTCACTCTACCCTCTAAAATAGAGCTTGAGTTTAGGTTTCGGCGATGCAGAGGGAATAGAAGAAACAACAGGCTTTAAGAGATTGTCCTATTATCACCTCCCCGCGGGATAAGCAGGCCAATACTTGTCGTTAGTTTAAACTAATTTTCCCTTACACGCTAGCGACTTTGCTGGCTCAATATCAATAGCATCTGAAGGACATGATCTTGGGTAAAAACATGGACCGAATCCGATCTCAACTCTGAGACTTTTCACACAAGTCGATCTTCACTAGACTGCTCCAAGTGGCATAGATAAAAGAATCTAAGCCTATCTAACAAGGTCGAATCCCAAACGCAAAATCTGATAGACCAAAATTGCTTTTGAAGTAGATCAGGTAGAAAAAGTCAAGATCCGCTCCAGTCCGAAAAACATGTTGAGCACGACCATCCCCAGAAAACAAGAATTTCAATTCGACGGGATACTGCCGAAAAACACACCCCTCGAGTTATAGTTTCTACCAATAGCGGCTATAAGGACAGGGAAATGATCAGAAGCTTGGGATCAAGGACCGGTCGAGACGGTAAACGAATGGCAGCGGTTAAAAAGTGATGAATCGTGTTATCCGTTTTTCTCTTCTAGATCGGCTAACCGTATTAACAGCAGCCTGTTAACGAGGCCTGGATTGGCCTTTCCACGGGTTGCTCGCATGACCTGCCCGACGAACCAACCACGCAGGTTATCCTTGCCCCCCAAATAAGCGGCGACCTGTTCGGGATTGTCCCTCAAGATTTCTTCGATTACGTTGGCTATTAATCCTTCATCCGAGATTTGGGTGAGCCCCTTGGCTTCGACGATCTCGCCGGCCGTTTTACCGGACAGAAACATTTCCGAGAGAACATCCTTGGCCGTGTTGCTGTTGACAGCTCCTTCGTCCACGAGTTTGATCAGAGAGACCAGGGCGCCGGGCGTCACCACGATCTCGTCGATGGACATGCTGTGTTCGTTCATCAATCCGAAGAGGACGTTGATCATCCAGTTCGCCACAGCCCTGGAGTCGCCGCCGGCAATCAGGGTTGCCTCGAACCACTCCGCCACCGGCCGGTCTTCAGTCAGGACTTTTGCCTCGTAGTTGGACAGCCCTAACTTCTCGGTGTAGCGCTTGATCTTAGTATCCGGCAACTCGGGCAATTCTTCGGAGATCTGCTCAATCCAGGTCTCGTCAATCGACAAGGGCGGGAGGTCGGGTTCTGGGAAATAGCGATAATCATGAGCTTCTTCCTTGCCCCGTTGGCTGATGGTCATTCGTCTGCTCTCACTCCATCCCATGGTGTCCTGAATTACTTTCCCCCCGGCATCAAGAACGGCCGACTGGCGCTCGATCTCGTACTCGATGGAGTCTGCCAAAGCCCGGAAGCTGTTCAGGTTCTTGATCTCTGTCCGCGTGCCAAGGCTATTATCACCTTCCTGGCGCAGGCTAATGTTAGCCTCAAAGCGGATAACGCCCTTCTCCATGTCGCCGGAGTTAACCTCCAAATATCGGAGTATTTGGCGAACTTTAACGGCGAATAATCGCGCTTCCAATGTCGAGTGTAAGTCAGGTTCTGATACGATCTCCAAGAGAGGTACACCTGATCGATTGAAATCGACCAAAGACTCTGTTCCACTCTCCAGGTGCGTTAACTTTCCAGTGTCCTCTTCCATGTGGACGCGCCGAACGCCAACCCGCTTCTGCTTACCGGGCTCGACTTCGATGTCCAGATAGCCATCTGTAGCCAATGGGAGCTCGTACTGGCTGATTTGGTAGGCCTTTGGCAGGTCAGGGTAGAAATAGTTCTTTCTGGCGAATATGTTGCGTGATTGGATGGTGCAGTGAAGGGCCAGGGCGACCCGCATGGCAAAGTTGATAGCGCGCTTGTTGACGACCGGAAGCATACCTGGCATTCCCAGGCACACCGGACAGACTGCTGAATTGGGCGTGGCCTCGACACTATCCACGACCCGGCACCCGCAGAACATCTTGGATCTGGTCAGCATCTCGGCATGGATCTCCAGACCGATGACCGGCTCGTAGTTGGTCATGACATCATCGCCTGCATAGCTTGCCACCATTCCAAGAAACGAAGACCTTCCATGAGGAATTCTTAGGCCTAGGTGTTCTTCCGCTCACGATACCCGATCCCTTTTACCCATGACGTCGCATAAAGGATTCGATCCGGTTGAGGGCCTCCTCGATCTGCTCGTAGGCTGTGGCGTAGGAAGCACGTACAAAACCAGCGCCGCTTTTGCCAAATGCGTCTCCTGGGACGACGGCGATCTCCTCTTCTGCCAGAAGGCGCATGGCGAAATCATCACTGCCCATGCCGCTGGCCCGGATAGATGGGAAGGCATAAAAGGCGCCCCGGGGCTCGAAGCAGTCGAGACCGAGGGTATTGAAGCCGTCGACGATCAGGCGACGTCGTCGATCATACTCTCGACGCATACGTTCGACATGTTCGTCACCATGTTCCAAGGCCACAATGGCTGCCGCCTGGGCTGAGGTTGGCGCAGACATGATGGTGTACTGGTGGACTTTACGCATAGCCGCCAGCAGGTCAGGATGGGCACAGGCATAGCCGATTCGCCAGCCGGTCATGGCGTAGTTTTTGCTAAATCCACCAAGCAGAATCGTCCGGTCTCGCATGCCGGGCAGAGTGGGTACACAGGTGTGGACGACGCCATACACAAGCCGGTCATAGATCTCGTCAGACAGCACCAACAGATCGTGTTCCACAGCCAGTTGGGCGATTTCCTGCATAACGACCGGCGACATTACAGCCCCGGTGGGATTGTTTGGGTAGCCCAGCAGGATGGCCTTGGTTTTCGGCGTAATAGCTGCCTCGATGGTCTCGGCCGTGACCTGAAAATCATCCTCCACATGCGCTGAGACCATAACAGGCACGCCGCCCGCGAATGATACCTCCGGCGCGTAGGACACAAAACATGGCTCAGGGACAATTACCTCGTCGCCAGGATTGACGACAGCGGTTATGGCCAGGTAGAGTGCTTCACTTACACCGACGGTTACGAGAAGCTCATCCTCCGGATTGTAGCTGACCTGATAGAGGCGGTTTAGATGCCTGCTAAGGGCGCTCCTTAATTCAAACGTGCCGCTGTTAGATGTATACTGGGTTTCACCTCGCCTGAGCGAGGCGACGCCTTCTTCCAAGATTGGATCTGGGGTGATGAAATCAGGCTCACCGATACCCAGGGAGATAATATTCTCCATGGTTGCGGCGATATCGAAAAACTTGCGGATGCCGGATGGTGGTGCCTGGGCAACACGTGTTGAAATGTATTTTTGCATGACGTCACCTTTTGTTTGCCTGTCAGATTTCTACGGTTGAGTTGTCTCCGATAAATAACGCTGAGGACCGTCCTATCACCTTGGCCTTTTCTCCAACCAGTGCTCCGTCCAGAATGCAATTGTCGACCACGGCTCCCGGATCGATGATACTGTTGCGAATCACCGCATTGGTCACCTGGGCGCCTGCACCAATAGTTGCGTATGGGCCAATCACGGCCGATTCGACGGCTACGGATTCATGGAGATAGACCGGGGGGATGACCGTAAAATTCTCCGAGAAACTGCGTTCCAGGGCCTCTTGATTGCCATAGCCGACAGACAATAGCCGGGCATTCGTCTCTAAAATGGCTTCCGGCGTTCCAGCATCGGCCCATTGTTTGAGCATCATAGTCCGAATGCGAGCGCCTTTCTCCAACATAAGCTGATAGGCGTCAACCATAAAGAACTCACCCAGGGTTTGACGATTCTTTTTCATTATCTGGTCAGTCGCCTCGAATAACTGCCGGCCACTCCGGAACCAATTGATCCCGGCAATAGCCATCTTGTGCTCCAAGGTTGGTGGTTTTTCAATGAACTGGCTGACGAATCCATCCTCATCTAGAACGGCGACACCAAAACGTCTCGGGTCCTCTATTTCCTGGACCAGGAACACGCTGTCGACGGCCGGATCGGGCATTTCGGCGTATGCAGCTTCGATAATGCCGTCACCAAAAGCAAGCATCACATCCCCATCATCCAGATAATCCTGGCAGAGCCAGACGGCGTGGGCCTGGCCCAGCGCTTCCTCCTGAACCACAAAGTGCGTGTCCAATTGAGGGTAATGCTCGCGGATCCAGGTTTCGATCTGATCCCCTCTATAGCCGACAACGAACACGACTTCGTCGGTGGTTACATCTGCCAACAGATCCAGGATATGGCCAACCACCGTATTGCCAGCCACGTTGAGGAGCGGTTTGGGGCGGCTCCAGGTGTGGGGCCGCATTCGAGTGCCGTATCCTGCGAGCAGTATGATGACTTTCATATGACCTCCAATCTGGTTGATAGTCGTCGGCTTAGAGCCGTTAGCTTAAATCCGTCGGCTGAATGCCGTTAGCTTAAATCCGTTAGCTGAAAGCTGTAGGTTATTAAGTGTTTGTCGGCCGCCGTTAGTAAGGTAGGCGATAGATCTCTGAAGAAGAACCAAAGCTTGAAAAGCGATAATAACTAGGCGCCGATCAGTGGCCTTTGTAAGTGCCATTCTGTAGCCTCTTCATAAGCATAGGCGACGTTTAGAATCTTCCCTTCCTGCAAGGTATCTCCGATAAGCTGCAGACCGATGGGCAAGCCTTCTCGATCAAACCCACAAGGAACAGAAAGACCGCAGCTCGCACTAAGATTAACGGGTAAGGTGAAGACATCGGCCAGGTACATGTTTAAAGGATCGTCCACCCGCTCGCCAACCTTAAAGGCAGTTGTTGGACTGGTCGGACAGGCGATGACGTCAACATCCTCGAACGCGCGCAAGAAATCCTCCTTTATGAGGGTCCGCACCTTGAGAGCCCTGCCATAATAAGCGTCGTAGTAGCCAGCACTGAGAGCGTAGGTTCCCAGCATGATTCGCCTCTTGACCTCTGGTCCGAAGAGCGATCTCGTTTCTCGATAAGTACCCTGGAGATCATGGCCTTCGAGGCGGGGCCCGTAGCGGATGCCGTCATAGCGGGCCAGGTTGGCGCTGGCCTCGGCCGGAGCGATCAGATAATAAACCGGCAAGGCGAATTCAGTATGCGGTAGGCTAATGTCGACGATCTCCGCTCCGAGTTCGGCAAGCTTTCTAATGGCTGCCAGAACAGCCTCTTCGACTTCTTCCTGGATACCACCGACGAAGTATTCTTTTGGGACGCCGACGCGAAGCCCATCGATGTCTCCGTCCAGCAACCCCTCATAGTCAGGCACCGGCGTATTAAGGCTCGTGCTGTCCCGCCGGTCATAACCCGCGGTAACCTGAAATAGCAGGGCGCAATCCCTTACCGTGCGACCGAAGGTCCCAACCTGGTCAAGAGACGATGCGAAGGCGATGACACCCCAACGAGACATTCGGCCATAGGTCGGGCGAAGTCCAACCAGGTTGCAGAATGATGCCGGCTGGCGGACGCTCCCACCAGTATCGGTCCCTAAGGCGCCGTAGGCCATGCCGGCGGCCACGGCGGCGGCGCTACCACCACTGCTTCCGCCGGGTACACGTTCAAGATTCCATGGGTTGAGCGATGTGAAATATGCGGAGTTCTCAGTGGACGATCCCATGGCGAACTCATCGGTGTTGGTCTTGCCTAATATGACGGCCCCAGCCTCCCTGAGTCTCTGGATCACGAATGCGTCATACGGTGGGATGAATCCCTTGAGTATTTTGCTGCCCGCCGTGGTCTCGACTCCCCTGGTGGAGATGATATCTTTCACCGCCAGCGGGATGCCAAGCAAGGGTGCGTCATCACCTTGAGCACGCCTGGCGTCGGCTGCCTCCGCCTGTTCAAGAGCCATCTCGTCAGAGATTGTCAGGTAGCTCCGAACCAGGTTGTCGACATCGACGATCCGATCCAGTGTCGCCTGGGTCGCGGCGACGCTGGTCGTCTCCCCCTGGCGCAGGGAATCCCTCAATTCAGTCAGCGACAGTGATGTCAAATCCATGTTATTCAGAGGCCACCGGCCTAAAGCCACTGGAGAGCCATTTTCGAATTTCGGCCTCGATATCTTCGTAGCAATTGATTCTAGTAACCGTCCCTGTTCCTATAATAAGGCTCATGGTCGGGGATCTCTATCCTTGAAAGTATCCACAGCGTCTTTATGACTCATCCAGGACGGCCTGTACCTTGAACTGATCAAGAGCCTGTTGTACGGCATTAAACAGAGCATCCTCAGTTGACAGACCGGGTTCGACGACATCCTCACGCATCACGTTTCGAAGATCTACGGTCGAAGAGGTGGGAGGCACCTCCTCGATATCCAATTTATTTAATCTTTGCGCGTAGTCGAGGATGGCTGACAGCTGTTCCTGATACAAGCTTTTCTCGTCCTCGCTCAATTCAAGACGAGCCAGCAGAGCTATTTTTTCAACATCGTTCTTCGACAGAGCCATTGGTAATTGCCTAATGATCTATTTTTAAGAGAGGGCACCAGATCATAGCTCTGATCTGATCCCGGTATCATCTATTACATCTTTAGAGGAAATTATACTCAACCTCCCTGGCCTCCCCAATGTCTGGCACTCAGGCTAAGCTATTGGTATATCTTCCTCTGTTCCCTCTTCCTGTTCGGCGGCGAACTCGTCCTCACGCCAGAACTTCTCCGGATCGGTGAGGCGATCGATAAAGAGAATGCCGTTGAGGTGGTCGATCTCATGCTGGACGATGCGAGCCGTCCAATCTTTGAGACGAAGACGGAACTTTTTTCCGTTGCGGTCCAAGGCTCTTACCCGGATAGTCTCGTGCCTGGCGACCTCGCCCACCCAGCCTGGGATGGAGAGACAACCCTCAATGCCGTCTGCTATCTTGCGCGACTCCCAGGCGATTTCAGGATTGACCAGAACCAAGAGTTCCCGGCTTCCCTCGATCTCGATGCCCTCTTCATCATATTCGGGAAGGGTCTCCACGACCGCCAACCGAAGAGATTGGTTGATTTGGGGGCCAGCCAGGCCAACGCCATTGGCGTCGCGCATGGTCTCGATCATATCGTCGATCAAAATCTGCAAATCAGTGTCAAAGACCTTAACAGGCCGGGCTTTCTTTCTGAGAACGGGATTATCCGGTGTTTCGATCTGTAAAATTGTCATTTTTTACTCGATAGCGAGGCGCAGGATGGCCTGTACGAATGAGCAGCCCACGCAATTGGATTCGGACGATAGTTGAGAGCATGAAATAGCGACGGTCACGATTGATCGCTATTGAGTAATTGGAACACTCCTGTCCGAACACCAGCTCGTTTAAAGTTGCACCTAACGCAGCTGAATTTTAAGTGCCAACCGCGAGAAAAGCTACAAATCACGACCTATGACCAGCCAAATAGGCGACAAGAGTAAAAAGACCCAGGCTCTATGCTTGCCGAGAGGACGGGCCACAGGAGTGGCCTTAGCTTGGCCGATAGGAAATCGACAGGCCAGTCATTAATTTGTAGCCAGCGATATCAGTTATGAGCAATGGAATATGGGTAGCGAGTCTAAGGAAATCCGACTAATCTGGCGGCGTTCGCCAGGCCAGTATCGGGCGGCTAGTTGGTTTCGCCGGTTTGCAATTCCTCTTGGGGTGTCCGTCTTGGCAGGCGACCCTGCTCCTGAGCCTGCTGGTAGACGTCTAGAAGAATTGCCATCTCTTTGCGCCTCTGTTCACCTTCGCGCTCATTTTGATGGTTCTTGAATTCCTCCCGGCCTTTAAAGATATCCGCCTGAACCTGGTTGGGATTCGAGACTCGCTCAAAGGTAATATCGGCCGCTGCGCCTGCTGTTTCGATGTAGACGTAGCCAAAATTCAGGAGCGTTGCGAAGAGGCCAGGACGCTCAGCATTCACGTTCTGGACGTTACCTAACTCGGCCTGTTTCCTGCTCTCCCCGAAGCCGAAGGGTTTGCGATCGATGTCGATCACATAGCGGTCGGTGAGCTGGAATTTGTCGTTGCGCCAATCCTCGAAGCGCCAGATAAACCATAGGAAGGAGAGGACACATAGAACAAGCATAGCCAGGGCGAACAGGATCGGTTCGACGAGCACCATGGCCGTGAACGAAATCAGTCCGACGATCACGGGTACTATCAGCCGGCCTAGAACGGTAAAGTAGTGCTTGCGGTAGGTGATTGTGTTGCCTTCCACCACCCGGGGACCCATATAGCTTCGTATCCGGCCGATCAGACGGCTCAACCACCTTGACCGTTCCTCTGGTTCATGCTCCACTTCAATTTCGGAGGTTCCGACCTGGGACAAGGCCGGCGTGGTCTGGAAATGCTCGTCCAGGGCCGCCCTAATGGCAGTCTGGGTCCGGCCGGCGTCAGTACTGCGTACATGTTCTCTTAAGCGATTGATGATCTCCTTAACCTCGTTCGGATTGTCAATGTGGTCGAAGACTATGACCCCAGCCTGGGCGGCCGTGGTCACGCGGGCGGTGCCGGTATTCACGATTTTGGCCCGTAGATCCGGCGTCTCAACCTCTACGCTTTGCACCTGGTCTATGGGGACTTTTACCATCAAAGCTCGGAACCGCATGAGGCTGTATTCTCGGTGGACCAGGTGTTTGTTGGTTATGATGAAGTAATCATTTGACCAATCCATAAACCGCCAGACAATGATAAAGCCGGTGAACATGAGGGGGATCATTGTGGCAATGGTGGCAATGGGACCTGAAGCCCCCAGGACGATCCAAAGGAGCGTTAGCCAGAATATCAATGCCACTACCGGACCAAGCACTCGGAATACCAGGAGCCATACACTCCGGCGGACGAACAACTCGACGATTTCATCGGACAGGAGCTCCACCGACTCGACCTGCCGGGAAACCCCCCCAAAACGGCTTCCATCGGCCGCCAGGCTGGCTTCTTCGGACAGGGTCAGAAAATCGAGCGCTTCGGGGTATTGGTCGAGGAAATCGAGAAACTTCCTCTGGTCGATGAAAAGCACCCGGCCGCTCCTCACTCCCCGGACCGTGAACTGGTGGGTTTGGGGTGTAAATAACCAGGTATCTTCGAAGTAGTCCCCAGGCCGGTAGGCTACGGAATCCCGAGCCGATCCAGCTTCGTCGACCTGGTAGCCGACCAACCGGCCGCTGAGAACGACGATCATCTTGTCGGCCAGGTCGCGCTGGTAGGAGATAATCGCCCCATCGTCGAATTCGTATTCGTCGCTGATTCGGGCCAGGGCAGCCAGCTCTTCTTCCTCGAGATCGGAGAAGATCGCCAGCTGGCCCAGGAACGCTTCTAAATTAGATTGAGTCATTACTACCTCTGAGACGCGCATATTTTAACATAAAGTTGGTCACTTTGTGAAGTAAGTCGTTGGTGCTAGAGGGATTCGACTGCCAGAAGCAGAGATGCGAGGAGGGCTATAGATGGGACGCCGATGGCGATGACGGTTCAGAATGGACGCTGATAACGCAGATGGTGCTGATTTGCGCGAGATATTTATGGACCAGGGCGAGGCAGCGAAAATGGAAGAGGGTACGGATTGTTGGGAGAGGACAACACACTGCCAGGCCGTAGATGGCCTTGCCGCTATCATGGATTGCAACCGGTTACGATACGGCCGCCGGTTGCATTGAGGTCTTCGCCCTGGTGCTGGGGCTGGTGACCAGCAGCGACACGGTGCCGATGACCGCGGCGACGATGGAGGCTATGAGGATGGCCAGCTTGGAGATTCCCAATAAGGCTGGATTGCCAGCAAAAGCAGCGCCGCTAATAAACAGAGACATGGTGAAACCGATGCCAGCCAGGGCGCTGGCGCTGACAAACTGCCGCCAGCGTACACCTTCAGGCATCTCGGCCAGCCCTAACCTGATCGCTCCATAGGCAACGAGCGAGATACCTATGGGCTTTCCCACAACCAGACCCAGTATGATGCCCAGGCTCACCGAGCTGTTTAGGGTACTGACCGTGTCAGGGTTGATGGCTACTCCCGCGTTAGCCAGAGCGAACAGAGGCAAGATGATATAAGTGGTCCAGGGGGTGAGGCGCTCCTCCAATCGCTGGGCAGGTGACTGCATGCGTTCCGTGATGTCATCCATCGTGCTGACCGCTGCTTGTCGCCGGCTGTCCGGGTTAACCTGCCACTCGACTGGTAGCTCGAAACTTTGCAACAGGGATATCACCTGGGCCAACAAAGTGCGGATGTTGGGCGGGCTGCGTGTGGGAATGGTGATGGCCAGAAGCACACCGGCGATGGTTGGATGGATGCCGGATTGAAGGAAAGCAAGCCAGAGCCCGATTCCCAGGACCGCGTACGGTAGAGGGGAATAGACCCGCGCACGGTTGAGACCGATCAGAAACAGGAAGATGACCAGGGCGATCAGCAGGCTGATCCACGATATATTCGAGGTATAAAAGATGGCGATAACCAGGATTGCCCCCAGGTCATCGGCGATGGCCAGGGCGGTGAAGAAAATCTTTAGCGGCAAGGGGATGCTCGTTCCCAGCATGGTAAGGATACCCAGAGTGAAGGCGATATCCGTAGCCATGGGGATGCCCCAGCCCTGTTGCCCAGCCCCTCCGGCGTTCAGGGCCATGTAGATAGCGGCCGGGAACAACATTCCACCAATGGCGCCGGCGATGGGCAGGGCAGCTTTTCGCGCCGAAGCCAGTTCGCCAGTCGTTACCTCACGCTTGATCTCCAGGCCGACCACGAAGAAAAAGATAACCATCAGCCCATCGTTTATCCAGTGTAGCAGGCTCTCCGAGAGCGAGAGCCGGCCAAGGGTGATGGAAAGTTCCTGCTCCCAAAACTCGATGTAACTTTCGCCACCTGGTAGGTTTCGCCAAAGCAAGGCGATAATGGTGCAGATGAGCAGCACGATCCCGCCCGAGGCCGCCTGGCGGATGAATTGCTGGGTGAGCAGGCTCACCCGTATGCCCAAGGGTTTCTCGACAAGCTCCAATAGGGATCCAAGATCCCAGGCGCCATCGTAGCGTTCCCCGTTTAAGAAAAAGGTTGGTGTGCCGTTTACGCCGCTGCGGATGCCGCTCTCGAAGTTCTCCTGCACACGGTCGATGAAGACATGATTGTCGAGATCGCTGAGAAAGCGATCCATCTCCAACCCAAGCTCTTCGGCATATTCCACAATGTGGGATAGATCCAGCTCTTCACGACCATAGAGCATGTCGTGCATTTCCCAGAATTTACCCTGAGCGCCGGCGGCTTCGGCCGCCTCGGCGGCCAGGATGGCATATGGATGGATCTTCGAGATGGGCAAGTGCCGGTAGACGTAGCGAATCCGATCACCCAACCGCTCCTGCAGCTCCTTGATGTTGTAGTAGACCAGGCGGCAGTGTGGGCATTGGTAGTCACCATATTCAACCAGGGTGACGGGTGCTTCAAGTGGCCCCTGGAAGTGGTCCTGCTCACTGACAGGGACTGTCAGATAGGTCTTGTTTTGAGTTGTTTCGCCTGACATAGATCTCCTATCGCAAGGATCGGAATTCTAACCTGGATATCGGTTGCTAGCCATAGATGCCAAGATCAAAAGGCTGCCCTCTACACCCGGGTTGATTTGTCGCTGGGGGACACCTACTCGCGCAACATTCCGTGCTCACATACGACGCACATCTCACCCCAATGATCACTCCAACAGTAAAAGTGTATCTGGTAGCCGCGGCTACTAAAAAGAATGGCCTTTTCTTCAAACAGAATTTTTCGTATGATTCCCCGCAGTTTTTTCATGGTCGCAAAGTTGCTTTGTATCGAAATACGCGGCAGTATATTTCGGCTGGATGGTCAAATGTAAGAGTTTTCTCGGACCCCCCAAGCACGTTTTGTCAGGATTCGCAAACATGAGAACTTCTAGAAGGCACGTCGCTGTCCGAAGGTAATACGGGGAAGTTCCAGCAATGATATTAGGGGCAAAGACACAGCCTGAGAGAGTATCATCACATTAACTCTAATGGAGGATCAATCGCGATGCGAAATGTGAAGGGTAAAGTAGCGGTGATCACAGGCGCTGCGGGTGGAATCGGCCTGGGGGCAGCGCGAACCTTCGCGGCAGCCGGAATGCGTTTGGTGCTGGCCGATATTGATGAATCAAGGCTGACAACGGCCGTTCAGGAGCTTCGTGATGATGGGGCTGACGTTCATGGTGTTCATGTCGATGTCAGGGAAAAATCCTCGCTTGAGGCCTTACGTGACTCATCTCTGGCCCAATTTGGGGCTGTGCACCTTGTCTGTAACAACGCGGGAGGACCGATCCCGCGCCAGATAGTCGACGTGACCCCATCCGATTGGAGCAGCGTGCTTGAGCTTAACCTGTTCAGCGTCGTCTATGGAGTCCAGGTGTTTCTCCCGTTGCTGGAAGAACAGGGAGAGGGCCATCTCAACGCCACTACCTCAATGAGCGGTCTGGTCCCTTTCCCGCCTGTCGTGACCTACAATGTTGCCAAAGCGGGGGCGATCGCCTTCATGGAGACCCTGGCTCATGAGCTCCGAGAGTCGGAGTCACCGGTTAGGGTGTCGATCCTGTGTCCAGGCGGTGTGGCAACGCACGCCATCGAGAATATGATGCGCCAGGCCCAAGAAACCGGGCACGAACCTTCACCGGAGGAGCTTGAGGCTGCCTCGACGGCTCAGGCTGGACTTCTAAAAAGCGGAATCGACCCGGACGAGGCCGGACGCATTCTCCTGGACGGGATCCGGCAAGGACGGTTCTGGATCTTCACTCATTCAACTTGGGTCGACGGCCCTCTAAAGCAGCGCTACGAAGCCATGACCAGTGACGGCGCACTTGTTGACCTTTGATCTCCAGCTGCTGCGGCTGACCGCTTAATTAATGGGTTATGGGAGCAGGAGCTAATAACTTACGTGACACGATGGAGTCAGCGCCAGGCCAGAATCGGGTGCATCACGCTAGAAGCGAGAAACCAGGGGAGCTTTTATTATTTCGCGAAAGTGGCTTCATCTGCTCCGTTAGGCCGAGTCTGCTGCTGAGAACTTTCCTCACCGTTTAGTTTGTAGCCCAGTCTTGTGCATGATGGTTCAGGTCTAAAGTTGGAAACATCGATTTCAATGACGTTGGCTCTGATATATTTTACGCCATATACACGGGCTACTGAGACTCGGTGGTTCCCATCCTCGACAAAATAAGCCTCTCCAACTTTGTAGAGCAAGACAGGCGGCAACTCAGCGCCTTGATACTTTGCCTTGGCTATATTGACCCAGCGATTGTCGCTTGATTTACGCCGAGGGTAGTAGGCCAGGTCAAAATCATGATATCTTCCGCTACTCCCCATGATCTGATCGAGGGCAACGCGCTGATGGCCAAGCCGTGACTTGGGCTGTTGCTTTAGATATCGAAAGACCTCGTCGTAAGACAACAAATCATTGCATCCCCGGCCGAGGAACTGGCGAACCTTGCGCCAGAAGGCATGGTTCACTGCTTCTTGGTAATCATCTAGTGCCAGGCTTTCAGTATTAACATTACGCATTGTTTTCTTAGGTGTCTTTACTTCTGCTATTGTGAAGATCAACCTCTCAATTCTCGACGATCCGCCAACTATTTGATTGTTCGACAACTCTAAAAACTGTGTCCATTTATGTTGTTATCAAGGAAGGTTTTCAAAATAATTACTGAACTTCCATCATAAGAACCCTCATCATAATTGATGCCATCATAGTTGATGTAATCATAGATGATGTAATCATAGATGATGTAATCATAGATGATTGGGGATGTTTGAACTGTAACGCAGTTGACTATGCACCGTTTCGATCCACGTACAGGCTGTGAAAAGTCAGAAAAGGAAGCGCCGGCCGACTTTCTACTCGATTCCTTCCTGGCGGGGGAGATTCCAACTGTCAACGAGAACGCGCATTGGTTAACTTTCGAGGATCAACCAAGACCAAGGGAGGAATCGGCCGTACTAATTCTTTTGGCCGGTGGTCTATGATGGCAATCTGAGATCAATATCTACCAGGCTACTAGCTCGATGGGCTCAAGGTAATCCGGATAAGCAACGCTGGGCATCCAAACGGTGGTGACTCGTCCGCTCATAATTTAGATCCAAATTGCGGACATTATGAATCCGTTTGCTATCGATACCGGCCTACAGTAAGATCGCCCGGCACTTTAGTGCGACCACATTTACCAGCAAGAGAAGGTGTAGTTCAGATCAATGACTTTCTATGGCAGTTTGCGCGACAGCCCCATGGCCTTTATGTTCATCCTCGTCACATTGTTCAACGTTTTCTACGGTTGGCGGGTCTTCCGCGGCGTGGGACAGGGGTGGTCGGCGCTCAATCGCGAACCGCTACGGCCGGGACAAAAACAGCTTATCGACCGGGCCGCGTTTTTTCTGGGTGTTCCCCTGGGCATTATCATCCATGAGTTGGGGCATGCTGTCACGATCTGGTTCTTTGGCGGAAAGGTCGTGGATGTTGGCTACGGTTTCTATTGGGGATATGTCGTCCAAGACCGTTTATTTACCGACAACCAACAGTGGATCATCAGTATGGCCGGCACTATCGGATCCCTTCTGTATGGGGTGACGATGTGGCTGATCTTCCGCCGAATTCCGCTGAGCACTTATCGCTATTTCGCCCTGCGGGTGTTAAGGATCCACATCATTTATTCGCTGGTATTCTATCCGCTGTTCACGCTGTTTACCTTCTTTGGCGACTGGCGGATAATTTATGATTTCGAGGCCACGCCGATGTTAAGTGGCATCACGTTAGTGACCCATCTGAGCATCTTGGGCTTGTTTTACTACGCCGACCGCCAGGGGCTATTCGACATGCCCGGGTTTGAGACAGTGCAGGAACAAGCGCAATTCACGACCTTGAAGGCTGAAGTTGCCAGGAACCCGCAGGACGTGCAACTGCAGTTAACACTAGTGGAAGCCTACCGGATGGGCGGCTCCCCGCACCTGGCGAACCGGCAGCTAAAGTCGTTTCTTAATGAAAATCCCAATTCGGCCGCTGGTTATATGCAGTTAGCCCAGCTACAAGCCCATAATAAGCGCCAGATCCCGACCAAGGCGAAAAACAGCGCCGCTAAGGCGTTGAGCTTGGGACTATCAGATCCGGTCTCGGCCGCCCAGGCAAACCGAATCGTGGGCGAGCACAGCTTGGGTGTAGGCAGGCTCGACGAGGCAGTAGAGCGATTTAGCCAGGGCATTACTATGGCCAGATCGTCCGGTCGCCCGGATCTCACCGCTCATCTATATTACCAACGCGCTGTCGCATACCGGCGATGGGGCAAGTATGATCTAGCCTACCAGGACATCCATGAGGCCCTCAAACTGGCCCGAGGGATTGGGCAGGGACAGCTAGTGTCGCACTACGAGGCCGAAAAGGCCACGATTGAGAGCCACGCCGGCCGGACACCGGGGGCACCCTACTAGTGTTTCGCCAAACTACTTTTGACGGATAATGAATTCGTGGCGAAACACTTAAAGAGAAGCAAATTGTCTATTGGAATACCCGCCAAACCCC
>PVMK01120256.1_pt1 | contig 16505 bp, 19 predicted proteins | sample 1853481 | NCBI WGS metagenome assembly PVMK01 (sample SAMN08533507, study PRJNA380276) | Marine sediment metagenome, whole genome shotgun sequencing project.
GCCCGAGATTTACGATGAGGACTCTGAGGTATCGACATAAGCTTCAACCCCAAAATCACCTGCGAGGCGCTTCAGACGAACTTCACGCAGCTTGATCGCCTCCTCCAACCGGCTCACACCCAGATCTTCGATTCCGGAAAGGCCGCTCCCGCCAAGGATCTTCGGTCCGTAAAAGAAGTGGATTTTTTGAACCATTCCTGCATGCAAGGCTGAGGCCGCGATCTGAGCTCCTCCCTCGATGATCAAACTGGTAGTCTTCAGCCGCGCCAGATGGGCCAGGACCTCCTTCCAATTCAGCTGCCCCCTTTGTCCGGACACCCTGATCAGCGTGGCCTTTTTGGACAGGGTCTCGAATCTGTTCTTGGGAGCCTGGCGGCCACAGAAACGAATGACCTGATCCGAGGAGTTGAAGAGTTTGGCCTTGGGTGGCGTCCGCAGCCTGGAGTCCAGAATGACCTTGATGATGGAATTGGATCGGGTCCAGCGCACGTCCAGTGAGGGATCGTCCTTGAGGAGGGTGTTCACTCCCACCAAAATAGCGTCGTACTCATAACGCAGCCGGTGGACCTCCTTGCGTGCCCGGGCACCGGTGATCCACTGAGACTGGCCGCCGCCGGTGGCGATCTTGCCATCCAGGGTCATGGCCAGTTTGAGCAGCACAAAGGGCCGCTTCCTCTGCATGAAGTGCAAGTATTTTTCATTCAGGTCGAGGGCTTCTCCCCGGCAAAGACCCTCATGAACGCCGATACCCTGTTTTCGAAGCCGTTGGACTCCCTTTGCCGCCACCTGCGGATTGGGATCTCTCACCGCCACATAGACTTGAGCAACCCCTGCCTTAACGATTCGATCCACACAGGGAGGAGTTCTACCCTGGTGGGTACAGGGTTCCAGATTGAGGTAGAGACTGGCCCCGGCGGCTTGCCGGCCCGCCTTCTCCAGGGCCACCACCTCGGCGTGGTTTTTCTTTTGGTAGAGGTGATATCCTTCGGCGACGATTCGACCCTTTTTAACCAGCACCGCCCCTACCAGAGGATTGGGGCTGACTCGACCCACCCCCCGACGGGCCAAAGCGATGGCCCGCTTCATGAACCCTTCGTGCACTGTTTCCGACTCGTCTCCCCGCTCCACTCCGCTCGTTCGCTTCTCTCCCTGTTTTTCCCTACTTTTGTTTGGCTCTTGGGTTCTCGTTGCTGACCCTGCCCTCCCGCTCCAAGGGTAGGGAACCCTCAACTCCCGACTTCCTCACTCGCATGCTTTGAATCCTCTTGCGGTCGGCGCTGAGAATCTCAACCGAAAGTCCGTCCAACACGACGGTTTCGCCTGCCGAAGGAACCTTTCCCAGGTGACCCACAATGAGCCCTGAGACGGTGGTCACAGCCAGATCTCCAAAGTCGACTTCCAGGGTCTCCTCCAATTCTTCAATCTCGGCTCCTCCGCTCACGATATAGCTCCCGTCTCCTGCATAGGTGAGATCGATCTTCTCAAGCTCATCCTCGTCACGGATTTCTCCCACAAGCTCTTCAATCATATCTTCCATGGTGACCAATCCCGATACCGATCCGTACTCATTAATGAGGATGGCCAGATGCTCCGCATTGTGCTGCATCTCCTTGAGCAACTCCGACACCTTCTTGGTCTCCGGTACAAACCATGCCTTATGGATCAATGGGGTAATCGGTTCCTCGCCTCCCCCGTCGCCGAGATAACTCAAGAAATTGCGGACATACACGACACCAATGGCTTGATCGAGTTGTTCCCGGTACACCAGGATTCGCGAGAATTTGCTGGAAATCATCAGGTCCTTCAATTCAGCGATGGTCGCCTTTTCTTCGATAGCCACGATTTCCGTACGGGGAGTCATGATCTCACGGGCCAGCAGATCCCCGAATTCGAGGGCCGACTGAATCAGCCGGCTTTCTTCCTCCTCGATGATCCCCTCTTCCTCTCCCACACCCAGATAAGCCTGGATCTCCTCTTCAGTGGCCTCGTCCTCGGGACCCGACGCCACCTGGTTGTCCTCCCGGGAAGCCTTGGATATCCGCAAGAGGGTGATGAGAGGGTAGCTCAACCAGCACAAAAAGGGATAGAACCTCCTGAAAAGGGGAAGAAAGCGGAGAAGAACCTGTTCCGGTTCGGACTGAGTGATCATTCTTGGAAACAATTGGCGAAACAGGGCGATAATGGCCACCATCACGGCCAGGGCCCAGGCGGGGGCATAAGGCAAATCGGAACTGAAGAACATCCAGGTAATGAGGACAGCCGAGATGACGACCGAAAGCTGCGCTCCAAACTTGAGAGGCAACACAAACTGGATACGGTCCGCTGCAATGTCCCCCAAAAGACGGAACTTGGCCTCCTTCTCTCTCTCGGCCAGAACCTTCGTTGACAATCGGGAAAGCCCGAAAATGGCACTCTCCAGGACGGAGAGCAAGAAGAGCAAGACAATGAGCAAGGAGACTATGAATAATCCTAAGCTATACCCACTCAATGAAGTTGAAATTTCCTCCTTAGTCTTTCCTCCAGCGTCTCCATTTCTCCTTGATCGGCTTGGTGGTCGTATCCGAGAAGATGGAGCAGTCCATGGAGGGAGAGCACTTGAAGCTCCTCCAGCAAAGTCTTCCTCTGCTGGCGGGCCGCAGCGTCCACGGAGATCAGTATATCTCCCAGGTAGGGTTTTTCCTCCCCATCATCCTCTTCATAGGAAAATGAGAGCACATCGGTGGCTCTGTCTTCACCGCGAAAGTCGCGATTGTAGGTCTTCATCGCCGCATCGTTGACGAGCACCACTGAAAAACCGGTCTGCAGGGTCATCTGGCTGGAAAGCTGATCCAGAAAGTTTCTCAACCCCTTCATCTCGACAGAAACCTTACGCTGCCTATTGAATACGTTGACTTTCGGTCTGTGTCTTTTCAAACGATTCTTTCTCTTCCACCCTCTTATTGAAGTTAAACCCCGGGTATTCAATCCGGTGATGATGCATTCCTGTAATCACTCGCTCGAAAGCCCGTAGGATTTTGTCCAGATCCTTCATGGTAATGTCGCATTCATCGAACTGCCGCTCCTGAATATTGACCTGTATCAAGCGCCGGATCAGGCCGCGGATCTGACTGGGATTGGGCTCCTGCAGGGTTCGAGCGGCAGCCTCCACTTGATCGGCCAACATCAGTATGGCCGCTTCCTTTCTCTGTGGCCTGGGTCCCGGATAGCGGAAATCATTTTCGTTAACCTGTCGGTCTTTTCCGTCGGCGGCGTCTCGAGCCTTCTCATAAAAGTACTTCATCAGCCTTGTGCCATGGTGTTGGGGAATCAAGTCACGGACCTCGGGAACCAGTTTGATCTCGTCGGCGAGTGCCAGACCATCCTTCACGTGGCTAGCCAGGATCAGGCTGGACATACTGGGTGAGAGGTTTTCATGTTTGTTGGAGATGTAGATTTGGTTTTCGATGTAATATTCCGGCGTCTTCAACTTCCCAATGTCGTGATAGTAAGCCCCCACCCGAACCAGCAGGCTATTGGCCCCAATCGCCTCGGCCCCCGCCTCGGCCAGCGTTCCGACGATGATGCTGTGGTGATAGGTCCCCGGAGCCTCCACGGCAAGGCGTCTCAAAATGGGGGCATTCAAGCTGGAGAGCTCGAGCAGTTTGATATCGGTGGTGATTCCGAACACTGATTCCAGGATCGGCAGGCAGAGAGAGGCCAACATGGCCGCGAACAGCCCACTCAGAAATCCACAGATGGCACGTGCTGCAAAGGGAACCGCTTGAAAACCGGTGTCCGAAGTATAGAGTTGAAGGGCTAGAACAACCACAATGTTCACAGCACCAACGAAAACTCCCCCTTTGATGATGGCTGCTCTTTCCCGGTATTGGTCCAGCAGATAAATAGCCGCCAGACTCCCCGTCAACGAATAAACCAACATCACCGTCTGCCCGGTGAGCAGACCCACAAAAACGGCAAACGCCAAGGAGTAAAGAATGGCGACTTGAGCGCCCACCAGAAGAACGGTGAGAATCGTTCCCAGGGCCAGAGGGGCAAGAAAATAAAAATTCAATGGGTCCTGTAGCTCTTCAATCCTCAGGCTTCCCACAATGACATCGCCCATGGCGATGAAGATCTTGGTCACCACCAAGGTTCCACACAAAATCAGCGCCACCAGTAAATACCGATTGCGCATCTTCTTCTGCTCGCTTTGGTAAACCAGGAAGTACTGCCAGATCGAAAACAGAAAAAAGCTGACGATGAGTAGAACTCCGACGAACTCGCCCAGCAGCCGGCGTGGCTGCTGCAGAGTCATGAGCTGCTCCAGGAGCACCCTCTCTCTGCCCCCCACCTCATTTCCCTGTCGAACCAGAGTCTGGCCCTTCTTGATCCGTATCAGAACCGGATCCACGCTCTGCATCACCAGCTGTTCCAGCTCCATGCTTGCGTTCTCGTTGTAGCTCACATTGGGAACAATCCAGCCGTCCAGGAAAGTAATGATCTGCTTTTTCTCCTCGCCACTGACCGCTGTCAGCTGATACTGGTTCTGTCGAAGGAGGTCGCGTGCCTGGCTCAAGTCTCGAAGAGCCATCCAGTCGTTGAGAGGTTCATCCTCCTGCGTCAATGAGTTGCGCAGAACCAGGCCCCGGTTCTGGTGACGCAAGAGGGCATCCCGGCTCAAGACCACACCAGGAGGCTTCATAGCCTCCTGGATCAGCACTAGCATCTGGTTTTCCAAGGAAGGGGAGAAGGAGTGCCTGAGACAGATTTCCAGGACGTCGCCCTGAGCGAATCTGGGTAAAAACTCCTGCAAGGCCGGGAGAAGCCTGTCCCGAGCCGCTCGGGACAGCCGGTTGGAGCCCGAGGGATTGAGGCCCTCTTCAGTCAGCAGGCGCCGTGCTTCAGTGAAGGCCCCACGAAGCTCGGCCGTGGTTCGGCGCCGCACCTGCGGGTCAAGATCAAATATCACAGGCACGGTGGATTTGATTTCCTCTTGCCTCTGAAAAGTGGCGTCCCGATCTTCGATGGTGAAATCACGGGGGGCCTCAATGGTTCGAACAGCAATCTCACCGATCTGGTAATCGGGAACACTCTGAAACTCAAATCGAACCAATAGAGAGGTCACAACCAGCGCCAGGCCAAGCCCAACGGCAGTCTCCAGAAGCATAAAACGAGCGACCAGGCCCTTACGGTCTCTCCTGCGGCCCAGGAACATTTTGGCCAGCCGGCTCCTTTGATTCGATTTTCGTGAAGGGTTGTCAACCATTGAGATTTTTCACATTAAAGTGCAGCACAGACACCTGCGCTGCTGGTGATTAGATTCGGGGGTCTCTCACAACGTGGGAGTTTAAGGGTGGTGTCATCTTCGTGTACAGTGGATATTATACCACAATCCGACTAGCCCGGCTTCTGCATAGGTTCTGGTCACGAAGTGCGACGAAATTCGGGGACTGTCCCTGAATTCGGTTGCTGCAGTAGAGAATTTATGCGTGATCCGGGTATCTCTTGAGCAGAATGCAGGCATTCGTGCCCCCGAATCCGAACGAGCTGGACAGGACATAGCGAATCTCTGCTTCGCGCGCAGTACCGGGCACATAATCCAGGTCACAGTCTGGATCCGGATTCTCTAGGTTGATGGTAGGAGGGATGATTTGATGCTGGAGGACAAGAGCACTGACCCCTGCTTCCAATCCGCCGGCCGCGCCCAAAAGGTGACCGGTCATCGACTTGGTGGAACTGATGGGCACCTTGTAAGCATGGTCGGAGAAAACAGTCTTGATGGCTCTGGTCTCGATACGGTCATTGGGTGGGGTGCTGGTTCCATGGGCATTGATGTAGTCGACTTCGGAAGGATCCACACCAGCGTCCTCGAGGGTGGCTCTCATGACCCGAACCGCCCCGGAACCATCCTCCGGAGGAGCGGTGATATGGTGAGCATCCCCGCTCATGCCATAGCCAACGATCTCAGCAAGAATTGGAGCATCTCGCCGGCGGGCGTGCTCCAACTCCTCTAAAACTACAATGCCCGAACCCTCACCGATCACAAACCCGTCCCGATCACGGTCGAAGGGTCGACTGGCCCGCTCCGGTTCTTCATTGCGAGTGGAGAGCGCCCTCATGGCCGCAAACCCTCCCACTCCCATGGGAGTAATGGCCGCTTCCGAACCCCCTGCGATCATCACATCGGCTGCACCGCGTTCGATGATCTTGAAGGAGTCCCCAATCGCGTGGCAGCCCGCTGAACAGGCGGTACAAGTCGCGGAATTGGGACCGGTGGTCCCCAGCCGAATCGAGACCTGCCCTGTGGCCAGGTTACTAATGGTGGCTGGAATGAAGAATGGGGAGATCTTTCGGGGTCCCTTGTTCAGGTAATTCGTATGCTGTGCTTCGATGGTACCGAATCCTCCGATGCCGGAACCGATATAGACCCCTATCCTCTCCGCATTCTCCTTGGTGACCCTCAAGCTGGCACTCTTGACAGCAACGTCGCTGGCCGCGATAGCGTAGAGGATGAAAAGATCCATCTTGCGCGCATTCTTGGTGTCCACGTACGCCAGCGAATCAAAGTCCTTGACCTCGGCGGCGATTCTGGAGGAGAAGTCACTGGCGTCAAAGTGAGTGATGGGGCCCACTCCACTCTTGCCCTGAAGCAGACCACTCCACGTACTTTCCGTGTCCAGACCCAAGGCCGAAACCAGACCCACGCCTGTTAACACGACCCTTCTTTTCAAGGTGAACTCCAGAAGTTATTTCTGATGAGCGTTGATGTACTCGACGGCGTCTTGCACAGTCTGAATCTTTTCAGCGTCCTCGTCTGGAATCTCAATATCGAAATCCTCTTCAAATTTCATCACCAATTCAACCGTATCCAACGAGTCCGCTCCAAGGTCATCTACAAAATGCGCATCGGGGGTTACATCAGCTTCGTTGGCCCCCAGTTGATCCACAATGATCGCTTTCACGCTTACTTCTACTGATGCCATTTCTCCTCCATTCGCTTTCGCGACGGTTACATATACATTCCGCCGTTTATATTTAGCACATGCCCAGTGACATAGCCAGCCTCTTTTGAGGCCAGGAAAAGGACCCCATGAGCGACATCCTCAACACCTCCAAGCCTCTTCAGAGGGATGCTCTTCTGCAGTTCCTCTTTGATCTTAGGTCCCATCTTGGCCGTCATATCGGTCTCAATAAACCCCGGAGCAACCGCGTTGACGGTAATGTTGCGGGAGGCCACTTCCCGCGCCAGGGCTTTGGTAAATCCAATGATTCCCGCTTTGCTGCTGGCATAATTCACCTGCCCAGGGTTACCCGTCTGAGCCACCACTGAAGTGATGTTGATCACCCGGCCGTAGCGCTGGCGAACCATTCCTGCAACCACCTGGCGAGTGACATAGAAGAGACCGTCCAGGTTGGTCCTCAGTACCTGGCTCCACTCCTCGTCCTTCATTCGAAGAATGAGATTATCCCGGGCCACACCGGCATTGTTGACCAGAATATCCACCTTTTCAACCTGCTCCCCGATGCCTGAGAGGACACTTTGGACTTGATCCGGCTGCCCCACATCCATCGCCGCCGCCAGCGCTTCTCCACCCTTAGCACGGATCTCCCGGGCAGCGGCTTCAATAGGGTCTTGGGAGCGACTGGTCATCACGACATAGGCTCCGCGAGAGGCGAACTCCTCGGCCACCTTTCGCCCGATTCCCCGTGATGCCCCCGTCACCAGCACAACCTGGTTAGAAAAGTCGTGCATAAGCTTCCAGTTGTTCTCGATTTTCAATACTGTGCGTTTGAACGGAAGGGGCGATTTTCCGGATGAGACCCTTGAGGGCCTTCCCCGGTCCCACCTCGACAAAAGTCGACACACCGGCTCGGACCATCTGTTGGACACAGTCGCACCAGAGCACGGCAGCGGAAACCTGTTTCACCAACCCCCGACGTGCTTCCTCCCCCCGGGTCACTTTTCGGGCTTCGACGTTATTGACCAGGGGGATTTTGAGATCATGGAAGGCAATATCCTGGATGACCTCGGCAAGACGTTCCTGAGCAGGCTTCATCAATGCGCAGTGAAAGGGAGCACTCACGGCCAGAGGGATCACTTTTCGGGCTCCCGCTTGGCGGGCCAGATCACCGGCTCGCTCCACGGCTGGGCGGTGTCCGGAAATCACAATCTGATCGGCAGAATTGATGTTGGCTGCAGAAACCACCTCACCCTGGGCCGCCTCCTCGCAGACACTCTCTACCACCTCCCTTTTCAAACCCAGAACTGCTGCCATAGCCCCCTCCCCAACAGGCACCGCTTCTTGCATGAAGCGACCTCTCTGGTGAACCAGGCGGATAGCATCCTCAAAGTCGAGTCCGCCGGCAGCCACCAGCGCAGAATACTCTCCAAGACTGTGTCCCGCCACAAAATCAGGCAATATTTGCTGCCTTTCAAGGATTCTAAAGAGAGCGACGGAGGTCGCCAGCACCGCAGGTTGAGTGGTTTCAGTCAGTTGAAGCTCGTCCTCGGACCCTTCAAAGCAAAGACGGCTGAGAGAAAAGCCCAAGGCCCCGTCCGCCTGGGCAAACACCTCCCCAGCTTCCGCAAACTCCGAGGCCACGTCCCGCCCCATTCCACTGTACTGAGAACCCTGGCCTGGGAAAACGAAGGCGATCACGACATCACGAAGGCACGAACGGACAAAATCATACCTCGTCGACCTCAATCACCTGCCTATCCTTGTAATAGCCGCAATTGGGACAGACTCTGTGGGGCAGCACCGGAGACCCACAGTGAGTGCAATTTGAGAGATTCGGGGTAGTCAAAAAGTTATGGGCTCGTCGTTTCCCCCTACGGGATTTCGAATGTCTTCTCTTGGGATTGGCCATCTATGTGTCTCCTCTTCTTATCGCTACTCGCCCATTCTCCTCTTCAGCTCTAATAAAGGCTCCAATCGAGGGTCGAGACTCCGCGGTTGGCAATTGCAAGGATCCTCGTTGAGATTGGCACCGCACTGTTCGCACAGACCTTTACAGGCCTTCTGGCAGACGGGTTTCATGGGGACTTCCAAGACGATCTGTTCGGAGATGACGGCTCGGACATCCAATCGATCATTTCGATAAAAGCCCACCTCCAAGTCTGTGTAAGCCAGGCCCAGGTCCTCGCCTTCAGTCTCCACCACAGGGTCAGGCCGATATTCCAACTCAAAACCCTTATGAATCTTTCGGACAAAGGGCTTCAAGCAGCGCGAGCAGGTCAGGACCAGATCAGCTCCCAGTTGTCCCTCCACACAAACACGCTCTCCCCATAACGACACCCTCACCTCCGAATGAGCAGGATGTTGTAAGGCACTGATGGAGTTATCGATGTTGAGCTCTTCCTCACTAAAGTCCTTGACGATGAGAAGGGGCTCACTCCGCTCCCTGAGTTCGTTAATATCCACAAACATTGTGCCTATAGTGCCTTATGAAGGGGTTATTCTCTCAAGAAAGAACGATGAATGTACCTCACATCAATTCGGATTGTCAACACGAGACGGTAGCTTCACCTTTTCTTACTCAATAAGGTCGTATTTCGCCTGAGCATACTTGTCCGTCATTCCCGCGAGATAGTCACAGACCACGCGCTCAGGGCCCAAACTGTCGATTCGAGAGGAGTGACTTTCGGGAAGCTTCTGGGGATTCTCCAAATAGTATCGGAACAATCCTTCAAGGAGACGTTGGGCTTTCTCCCGAGACTGTCTCATCACCTCATGATTATAAAGGTTTCGATGGAGAAAATCCTTCAACTCACGATTCTGACAGGCGATGTGATCCTCCAAACCGAGAAGCCGGCTCGGGAACTGGCGCACCTCTTCCACAGAATGGATTCCATGGGTCTCGAGAACTCGACGGGTCTGGGATACCAGACTCGTCACCAAAACATCGATCACCCGTCTCACCGTCTCACTAACCTTCAGTTTCTCAACAGCCTCCGGGTACTTCGCCTCAACCTGTCTATAGAGCGAGTGGAAGAGTTCCATTTGCTCAACCATCTGCTCCACGGCCAACAGCCCTGAATCGTAGCCATCATCCAGATCGGCGGTGTTGTAGGCGATCTCATCGGCAAGATCGATCACCTGAGCCTCCAGTGGGGGACGCTCTCCCAGACGATACTCGCTGATATCGACGTGGTATTCCTCCTCTTCCGTACAGTCCCGACTATGCTTGACGATCCCTTCGCGAACTTCAAAGGTCAGGTTGAGACCGCGAAAGGAGATGTATTTTTCTTCGAAATCCTCAACAATCCGCAGGGAATGGAGATTGTGATCAAAGCCGGACCCGTGGTTCCTCATCAAACGATCCAACACCCTCTCCCCTTCGTGGCTAAAGGGTGGATGCCCGATGTCGTGACTCAGAGCCAGAACTTCGCAGAGGTCGGTGTTCAACCCCAGTGCTTCACTGATGGTCCGGGTGATCTGGCTAACCTCGATGGTATGGGTTAATCGATTGCGGAAATGGTCCGAGTAGTCGGGGTCAAAAACCTGGGTCTTGTTCTCCAGCCTGCGAAAGGCCTTGGTGTGGACAATGCGGTCACGATCTCGCTGATACTCGGATCGATAGGGATGGGCTTCCTCAGGATAGCGCCTCCCTTCCGTCAACTCATCTCGCATGGCGAAAGGGGCCAGCCTCATGTAAATGATTATATACTAGCCCGGATTATGCCGAGAGAATCCGGGGACTGTCCCCGGATTCTCTCGGCTAGGAGTCTTACCATTCATGGGAGAGACGATTCTTGGAATTTTACTGGTAGCCGCCATTCTCATCTTCAGTGCCTTGATCACCCAGGGGTTTGCCCGCGCCATGTACAACCGCTGTCCGGAGTGTGGAACACTCAACGCCAAAAGGCGGATCCATTGCCGAAATTGCGGTCACGCAATGGGTTCCTGAAACAATCCCTATTAAATCCGTCCTACCCGTTGAAAATTGAATTTTTGTTGGTACAATAGCGATCGGTTTTTTGAGGGGCACTCAAAAAAAGGGGGAGAGGACACACACATGCTACTGGCAATCACCATTTGGCTATTTACCCTGATCACTGTGATTCTGTTTACCGACCTCGTCCCTGGGATGCTTGAGCTGGCGAGCGGACAGTGGTTTCCCGAAGCCGCTTCGGCTCACGCGGCGATTGTAGACGCACAGTTCTTCAACACCTTGATGGTGACCGGAGTGACATTTGTCCTGGCCCAGGTGGCTCTGGGATATTTGGTGTTGCGATATCGGGAACGGCCGGGCCAGACCGCTTACTACTATCACGGAAGCAACAAGATGGAGGTGGCCTGGACTACGGCCACCACGGTGGTGTTTTTTGTCATGGTTCTCATGGGATATGGGGTCTGGCTCGATCTGTACGTTCATGCTGCCCCCGAGGATGCCATTCGAATTGAAGTCACCGGGCAGCAATTTGCCTGGAACATCCGCTATCCCGGACCCGACGGGCAGTTTGGGAGAATTCGGCCGGAGCTGATTGACGATGCGGCAGGCAACCCCGTGGGGTTAGACCGGGAGGATCCAGCCGGGGAAGATGACCTGGTCGTCCCCACCATGGCGATTCCCGTGAACCGTCCCATTGAATTGATCCTGCGCTCCAAAGACGTCACCCACAACTTTTCGGTACGAGAGCTGCGGCTCAAGCAGGACACGGTACCGGGAATGATGATTCCCCTTCGATTCACGGCCACCAAGGAGGGAAAGTATGAGATCGCCTGCTCTGAGCTCTGTGGCTTGGGTCATCATCGCATGAGGAGTTTCCTTGACGTGCTGTCGGATCAAGGTTACGCCGACTGGCTGGAAGACCAGTCTGAATTTTAAGAAGGAGAAAGTGAACATGGCAGATGCCGTCCAGACCAGCCATGCCGTCCATGAAGCCCCCACAGGCTTCTGGCGAAAGTGGATTTTTAGCACAGATCACAAGGTGATCGGCATTCAATATTTTTTCTTAGCTCTATTCTCGGTTGTGCTGGGGATGATCCTGTCGATTTTCATTCGTTTCAACCTGGTTTGGCCGGGTACGGAAATTCCTTTGCTGGAAACTTTTTTCCCGGTGGGGGCTCCCGGCGGCGTGATGACGCCGGAGTTTTATCTTGCCTTCTTAACCATGCACGGGACCATCATGGTTTTCTTTGTCTTGACCACGGCTCCCCAGGGTGGGTTTGGAAACTATTTTCTGCCCATCCAGATCGGGGCCGACGATATGGCCTTCCCGATCCTGAACATGCTCTCCTTCTGGTTTACTTTTGTGGCCCTGGTGGTTTTGCTATCCGCATTTTTCGTGACTGGAGGGGCTCCCATCTCGGGATGGACGGCCTATCCTCCTCTGAGTGCGGTGGGAGAAATCGCCGGTCCGGGGTTGGGGACGGGCCAGACCTTGTGGATCCTGAGCATCGCTATTTTCTGCGTGGCCGCCTTGCTGGGAGCCTTGAACTTCATCACCACCACCATCGACATGCGAACCGAGGGAATGACCCTCATGAGGATGCCCCTGACCGTGTGGTCCTGGTTTGTGACTGCCATCCTGGGCCTGCTGGCCTTTGGGGTGTTGCTGGCCGCCGGCATTTTGTTGCTGATGGACCGATCGGCGGGAACCAGCTTCTTCATCCCCGGTGGCCTGGTCGTCAGTGATCAGCTCATCGACCACAAGGGAGGATCTCCCTTGCTCTGGCAGCATCTGTTCTGGTTCTTCGGCCATCCCGAAGTTTATATCGCCATTCTCCCCGGTATGGGAGTCGCTTCCCAGCTTCTGGCCACCTTCTCACGCAAACCGATTTTCGGATACCGGGCCATGGTCTACGCACTGTTTGGCATCGGCATACTGGGCTTTATGGTGTGGGGACACCATATGTTCATGAGTGGGATGAGTCCCTACACGGCTATCTTTTTCTCACTGATGACGACCGTCATTGCCGTCCCCTCCGCCATCAAGACCTTCAACTGGCTGGGAACCCTTTGGCGTGGCAACATTCGCATGACCAGCCCCATGCTCTTTGCCATCGGATTCGTCTCTCTTTTTGTCACCGGTGGGGTCAGTGGCCTGTTCTTGAATCAACCTTCAACCGATATTTACCTGCACGACACCTACTTTGTGGTGGCCCATTTTCACATCATCATGGGTGTAGCCGCCATCTTTGGGATCTTCGGAGGGACCTACTATTGGTTTTCCAAGATGTTCGGCCGGCAGATGAATGAGTTCTGGGGGAAGGTGCACTTCGGGTTGACCTTCGTCGGCGTCTACGCCATCTTTACGCCCATGCATTTTCTGGGCATGGCGGGCAATCCACGCCGTTATCCCGAGCTGACCGGTTTCGATTTTCTGGAGCCCCTGGCCTCGATTCACCTCTTCATTACCATCGCAGCCTTCATCACTATCGCGGGCCAGCTGATTTTTCTCATCAACCTTTTCTGGAGCCTTTTCAAAGGCAAAAAGGCGGAGATCAATCCTGGCAAGCGACCACCTCGAGTGGGAGATCCCTCGCCTCCACCCCATGACAATTTTGCCGGGAAGTTACCGGTGGTCTATCGGGGAGCTTACGAATACAGTGTGCCAGGCGAACCTCAGGACTTTTCGATGCAGACTGCCCCGAAGACATCCGCGAGCTAAGCCATGGCCACAATTGCCCCTTCACTCCCCAGACCCAAAGCCCAATCCCCTGGAGGATCAGGTGACGGCTTTGATCAAGGGGATTCTGGCGGAAATGGAGACCACGGGGCTGGACGCCCCGGGTCCTTCTCCGACCAGCGCTACTATACCGGCATGATGCTGGGTCTGGCCGCCATCCTTATGTTGTTTGCCGCCTTCACCAGCGCCTATGTCGTGCGCAAGGGCCTCTCCGACGACTGGCGAGCGACCGCTTTCCCGGGGATCCTGTGGCTCAATTCGATGGTCCTGCTGGCCAGCAGTTTCACTCTGGAAAAGGCTCGTCGCTGGCGTCAGGTTCAAGCCCGTTTTCAGGGCTGGTGGTGGGCCACCACCGGCCTGGGGATGCTTTTTCTGATAGGGCAGATCCTGGCCTGGCAGGAGTTGGCGGCGGGTGGGGTTTATCTCGATACCAATCCCAGCAGCTCTTTTTTCTATCTGTTGACGGGAACTCATGCTGTCCACCTGCTCGGGGGTGTGATAGCCCTTCTGTACCTTTCCTGGAGAGTGTGGCGAAGGAACTCGGGTGGGCTCGGGGCCACTGCCCTGGGTGTGACCGCGCTCTACTGGCACTTTATGGACGGACTATGGATCTATCTTTTTCTTCTGCTTTTGATTGGGAGGTAATGAATGGCTGACATGGTGAGTGCAACCAGGCTCTCTGCCTGGGGGGGAGGAGGATCTCCTTACGCCATAAGCTCAAAGAAATTCGGGATGTGGCTTTTCCTCGTCTCCGATACGCTGACTTTTTCGGCTCTGGTGATCGCTTACAGTTATGTAAGGATTGCCAATGAAAACTGGCCCAGGCCTTTTGAGGGATCCAGCATTTTCCTGGCCACGGTGATGACGTTCTGTCTGCTCTCCAGTTCCTTGACCATGGTCATGGCCGTGGAGAGTGCCAAGCAAGCGCAGGTCAAACGAACCGTAGGTTGGCTTCTGGCTACGATTTCGGGAGGGTTGCTTTTTCTCATCCTGCACACCAATGAGTGGCTGGGACTGATCCACGAAGGCGTGACGCCCTTTGGGAATCCCTGGGACGTCCCACTTTTTGGCGCCACTTTTTTTACCTTAACCGGTCTTCACATGACCCATGTCACGGGGGGAGTGATCTACCTGGGAACGATTGCCTGGGGGTTCAGAAAGGGGAAGTACTCTGCCGAAGACGTGGAAATCAGCGGCCTTTACTGGCATTTTGTGGACCTGGTGTGGATGTTCATCTTCCCCATGGTCTACCTGCTGTCCTGCACGCTTTAAGGAAATAGAACCATGGAAGCATTACATGAAACTCATAGCAATCGGCTTTACCTCACGGTCTGGAGCGGGTTGTTGGTGTTGACCATCGCGGAAGTGATCCTGGCCTATATGGCCCTATCTGTGGGCCTGATGCTGATTCTGCTGATCAGCTTTTCGCTGCTCAAGACGGCCTTGATCGTGGCTTATTTCATGCATCTGCGCTTTGAAAAGTTGAGCCTCACGTTGACGCTCATCCCGGCTCTGGTGATCTGCATCATCTTAATGTTTATCGTTTTCCCAGACAGTTTGAGGCTTCTGGAATTTCGAAGATGATGCGGAAAATGAAAACTTCACTTTTTTCCTCCCTTCTCTTTCTGTTCTTCTCCTCCCCGGCGGCAGCCCAAGGCTGCGCCATGTGCAGGAGTGCCTTGGAGGGTCAGGTGCAGAGTGCCGTTGAGGCCATCAACCTGGGGATTGTCGTGCTCTTGATTCCCCCGCTGACGATTATGTCGACGATCCTCTTTGTTACCTTTCGACAGGACAAATAGACACTGCAGAAGAAAATCTTGACAGACTTCCGGGGCAATATATATCTTTGACGCCTCAATAGTTTTTGGGTGATTGGGGGACCTTGGAAGAGGTCATAAGAGAAGTAAACAAGAAACCATCCTAGAGAAGTAGTTATGGCAGAGATCAGGAACAATCAGACAAGGTTCAACAAGACGACCCGTCGCAAGAGGTCAGTGAAGGCCCGCAGGGCCCGAGTGAAAAACAACTCATGCGGCGACGCAAGTTTGCCTGGCTCTGTGTCTTCGGGTTCATCGGCACCAATCTGCTGATGGCCATGCGTTTCTTCTTTCCTCGGACTCTTTTCGAGCCCAAGACCCGGTTTCGCATCGGCCCTCCCTCAGATTTCGGTTATGGGGTGGACACCCGATTTCAACAAAAACATCGGATTTGGGTGGTTCGAAACGCCCAGGGTATCTTCGTCATCTATGCCAAGTGCACTCATCTGGGCTGCACTCCCGATTGGGTGGAGGGCGAAAACAAATTTAAATGCCCCTGCCACGGCAGCGGGTACGACAGCGAAGGGATTAACTTTGAAGGACCTGCACCGCGGCCCATGGACCGGGCCAAGGTGGAACTCGATGCCGAGGGACAGATCGTGGTCGATGCCAGTCAGCTCTACCAATGCCCCCCGGGAGCACCCTGCCATTTCGATGACGCAGGTTCTTTTTTAACGGGTGGTTGACCTGGAACTCAGACGCTCTCCACAAGTGACCCATGAATGACGACGATAAAAGCGGAACGCGGAACCCCAGCCGGACGAAAGCGGATCACAGGGATCTTCTTCCCTGATAGACCGTCTCAAAGAAGGCTTGAACCCTTTCATCGCCAAAGGTAAAAAAGACCTTCAAGCTGCCAAAGACTACAAGCGGACCCAAGTCTGGAAATCCATCTTCCGCCACAAGCTGGATGAGACGCCCCGCAACCGGGCGCTAGCGGTGTTGACCAACGTCTTCTTGCATCTGCAGCCCGCCAAGACAAATCGCGATGCCATCCGTTTTGGTTTTACCTGGGGAATGGGGGGGATCACCCTTTATCTCTTTATCGTTTTGACCCTTACCGGCGTTTTTCT
>PVMK01128851.1_pt1 | contig 16504 bp, 15 predicted proteins | sample 1853481 | NCBI WGS metagenome assembly PVMK01 (sample SAMN08533507, study PRJNA380276) | Marine sediment metagenome, whole genome shotgun sequencing project.
CTCGGATTCGATCTCGAGACCGAAGTTCGGTCGGGGGAAAATGGTGGACGAACCCTGGAGCACGATTTCGTGGTACTCGGCTATCGCAGCCTGGCGATGACCCGCCAGGATTCCGCCTACACTGCTGCCTTCTCCCTGCCGGACCTGAAAGTACCGTCGGAGCGCAAAGCCATCGCCGCCTGGGTAAGTCTGCCCAACGATCCCCGCCCCGTTCAAGTAGTCGGCGGCTGGCTGAACTGAATCCCCATCACTTACCTATTGGGGACACTCCCCAATAGGTAAGTGTTTGATACTGTGAATCAGATCGGCCCCCGTCCAACAATTTCAAGCACTTAGCTATTGGGGAGTGTCCCCAATAGCTAAGCGTTCAGGGAGGGTGGTAGGCGTCGGCCAGTCGGTAGTAGTAGCGGCCGGCGGGGACGCCGAGCTTGCTTACCTGCCGTTCCTGGACGGGGCCCAGGAGTCGTGCGGACCCGGCCAGTGCCTGATCGGACAGGGCCTGGGGTTTGAAGCTGATCAGTATCAAGGTTCGGCCGGTGTAGTTCTCGGCGGGCGACCAGATCTCGTACATCAGGGCGCCGCCGCCGAAGAGGTTTCGGCCGGCGGTGTTGGCAACGGCGCTCTGTGCGCTCTCCCCCTCCAGGCGTCGATAAAAGGCGAGCTCGCTTGCCAGATTGTACTTGTCCATGCCCACCACCAGGGGTTTCTCGCCGGTCCGAGCGGCGACTTGGGATTCGATCCTCCTGACATCTTCACCCAGCTGCCGCCAGGCCACCGGCTGCACCTTGTCCTGGCGGTAGGGAATGCCCGGCAAACCGATGGCCAGGTAGTGAAAAAGTGCACCGTAGGACAATAGAACCATGACCAACATGGGTGTCCACAATTTCTGACCCCAGGCGGGTTTCCAGCCCTGTCCGGCGCCTGGCACGGGGGTCAGCCGGCGCGCCATGACCGGGATGATGGCCAGCCACAACGGACCGGTCCAGTTGATGTTGGGCGGGTGGCGCAGGCTGAAAGCGACGAATACCAGCAGCGGCACCAGGGTGAAGCACAGGGTGAACAACCGTCGCCGCGACTGATTTGGCGCAACATCCGAAGTACCGGTGCCGGGTACCCCACGGCCAAGAATTGCTTGAAAAGCGGACAGCGCTCCCAGGGGTGTGATCAGCAGCAGGATCGCGCCGAGCAGCAGATGCAGTGAAAAGCTGGCGGGACTGCTGACGCGACGCGTGGTCTGGAAGCCAAAGGAAAGCCAGTCATTGTCGAGATTCCACGCGATCACCGGCGTGAACAACAAGGCAGCCAGAATCACCGCGGCGTAGGGCTCCGGTCGACGAAACCAATACAGACTCTTTCGGTCGATGACGAGAAAAACCAGGATCGCCAGACCGACCAGCGCCATGGTGTATTTCGATAGCATCCCCACGCCGATACACACACCGACGCCGATCCATGACCAACGTTTCTCCGCAAGCAAAGCGCGCTCCAGGAAGTACAGTGCGCCCGCCCAGCTCGCCACCAGAGATGCATCCGGAAGCGCAAAAAACCCGAAGGCGACGAAGGCGGGAAATACGGACACGAACATGACGCTTCTGAGCGCCGATTCTTTATCATAGAGATTGCGGGCGAATCCGAAACAGAACGCGGCGGTAACGATCCAGCACAGGAATGACCCGGCACGCACGCCGAATTCGGTATCGCCGAACACGCTGGTGCCCGTGGCAATCAACCAGGCGACCATCGGTGGGTGATCCAGATAGCCGAGGCTGGGATGCTGAGCGTAGTTCCAGTAGTAGGCTTCTTCGGGTATCAGGTCCGGCAGGCCCAGATACACCAGGCGCAGCAACAGCATATAACCGACGATGCCGACCACCGCGATACTCCAGCGAATCCTGATGTTCTGTTGCGCCCGGTTCGGAAACACGAAAAAGGCAAACCCCAGATAGTTCACCAGGGCGGCGGCAACGATGGCGGCGATCAGCGCGCCCTGCTCGGGCATGCCGAGTCCCTGGGAAAGGATCGCGAGCACGCCGCCTCGCAGGAACAGCGCCATGAGCGCCACCGACAGGAATCGCGCATAGCCTGCCACGGCTAGCCCCTCGTCCGATGAGGCTCGGAATACCCAGCGGCTGTTGAGGACATAATTCACGATTGTGGCGACGACGAAACTGGAAATGTGTGCGCTGGAAAGGTTCAGGCCCGCGTGCCGCAATAGCTGGAATCCACCCAGATCGACCACCATGCCGAGAACCCCGACCAAGGCGAACTGGGTGACTGTCGAGGTGCTGACGAGCCCGCCCAGCAACGCGGCAAGCCGCCGCAGGTAAGCACTGACCTGCCCGAGGCTCATCTTGGACTGCCCGCGGGTACGGTCCCGGAACGAGATAGGCACCTCTGCGACACGCAAATCGCGGTGCTGGCCGAGCATCACCTCGAGGCCGATCTTGAAGCCCTCGGCCTTCGGGTCCACATCCAGCAGCGGTTGGCGGCGAACGGCGAAGAATCCGGAGGTCGGGTCGCTGACGCTGACAAATGGCCAGGCGATGAGTCCCGCTCCCCGGGACATCAGCCGGCGCGTCCATGGCCAGTCCGGGGTTTCACCGCCGGGGATGTAGCGGCTGCCCACCACCATGTCGTGGCTGCCATCGAGCACCGGCCGCACCAGATCCGGGACAATCTCCGCCGGATGGCTGAGATCGGCGTCCATGACGACGATGACGCCGCCGTTGGATTGGCGCGCAGCTACCAGCACGTCGCCGGAAATGCCATGGCCGCTGTTGGCGGCGATGAACCGTACCGGCATACGCTTCGACCATTCCTCGGTCTTCTCGCGAGTGCCATCCGTCGAGCCGCCGTCGGCGATCAGAATCTCGAATGGGACGTGCGAGGATCGGAGCACGTCCGTGAGCCGCGTCAACAACGGATCAATGTTGTCCGCCTCGTTGACGGTTGGAATGATTACACTGACGAGGGGTGATTCAATGTCTGGCATCATCGTCGCTCAGATTGCCTTTCGACCGTGTCAGTGACGATGCCGGATTGATTCGATTCAGCAAAGCGATGGGTCGATTCTCCGCTGGCAAAGTGAGCGCGATCCTCTCACAAGCTTGGTGGCCAGGGTAGCCTGAGGGGTGTCAGATTGTGGTTCTGCGATGCCAATCCGCCCGTGCCCCCCGGGTGACCGATTCAGGCCCGGGATGCTAATCTCGATGCCGCCGGGCGGTGGCGCCGGGCATTCATGATCGTCAGCTGGAGAAGGGCGAAATGAGCGAAATTTCGAAAAGCGACCTGGACGTTCTCACCAAATGGGACACACCGACCATCTGCAACGCGCTGGAGGTGGTCGTGCCCAAGCGGCGCGGGACGGGATTCACCAGCGCGGCTTTCACCTGTCTGGACCCGAAGCTGCCGCCCATGGTCGGCTATGCGCGCACCGCAGCGATCCGCGCTACCACTGCGCCGGAGGAGAGCGCCGACGCCCTCAAGTCCCGGCGCGCCGAATATTACGCGTATCTGGCAGATGCCCCTCACCCGACCATCGCCATCGTGCAGGATCTGGATGCCACACCGGGCTTCGGCGCCTTCTGGGGCGAAGTAAATACCGCGGTCCACCGGGGGCTGGGGTGCGTGGGCGGCGTCACGAACGGATCCATGCGCGATCTCGACGACTGTGCTCCCGGGTTTCAACTGCTCGCCGGCAAGGTGGGACCCAGTCACGCGCACGTGCACATCGTCGACTTTGGCTCACCGGCGACGATATTCGGCATGCGCGTCTTGCACGATGACATCATTCACGCGGACCAGCACGGTGCGGTGGTGATACCCGCGCAGGCTGTGAAGGAGTTGCCCGCGGCGGTAGATGTATTGGTGCGCAGAGAGGCGATCCTATTGAAGGCGGCCAGAAGCGCCGGCTTCAATATCGAAAAGCTGACAAAAGCCACCGCCGATGCGACAGAGATACACTGAGCGAGCCCCGTGTCTTCCAGGAGAAAGGTCCTTCTACTGCAACCGATTCACGATGCCGGTCTGGCGTTGCTGCAGGAACGCGACGATGTGGAGATCGCTATCGCCAGTGCAATCTCGGAGGATACCCTGATAAGGGAAGTCCGGGATGCCCACGCCATCATCGCGCGGGCGACGCCCGTCACTCGAGCGATGATCGACGCGGCCGCCGATCTCTGCGTCGTGTCACGGCATGGTGTCGGCTATGACAGCGTCGATGTGGCGCGACTCACCGAACGCGGCATCCCCCTGACAATCGCCATCCACGCCAATGCGCTGTCGGTCGCCGAGCACACCCTGTATCTGATTCTGGCGCTGGCGAAGCGGGGGTTTGCATTCGACCAGGCCGTTGGCCGTGGCAACTTCGACATACGCGCCACGCTAAGAGGGGCGGATATCGCCGGGAAGTCTCTGTTGATCGTCGGATTCGGCCGCACCGGCACGCGTGTTGCCAGCTTCGCGTGCGCGTTCGACATGAAAATTTTCGTTTACGATCCCTACATCGACCAGTCGTTAATCGCTTCGGCTGGGTATTCTCGCGTGGATGACTACTTCTCTGTCCTTCCGGAAATGGACATGGTGACACTGCATTGTCCACTGACGGAAGAAACGCGGGGCATGATTGGCGGCCAAGAACTCGATGCCATGAAGCCGTCTGCATACCTGATCAATTGCGCCCGCGGCGGCATCGTCGACGAGCAGGCGCTGTGCACGGCACTCGAGAGCAAGAGTATTGCCGGTGCCGGACTGGACGTTTTCGTGAGCGAGCCACTGCCAGGCGACAATCCCCTGCTCGCGCTGGACAACCTCATCACCAGCCCTCATGTGGCGGGAGTCACTCTCGAAGCGAGCATGAGAATGGCCACCGGCGCCGCAACCAACGTGCTGGCGGCTTTCGACGGCACCCTGGATCCGGCGGCGGTGGTCAACAGCGAAGTGCTGAGTGTCACTGCTCAGCCCTAGGCTCACATCATGGGAAACGCGCATGTCGCTACATATTCATCGTGATCAACCGGTCATGCGTATCTGTGGGACCTTGCTGGGCATTGGCTTCGTGCTCCTGGGTTTGTTTTCCGCCCTGGGCGCCGGAAAGCTGGGCGGGGAAGCCAGCGTCGATCGCGCTGTGGGCTTCGGCGTCACTGCCGTCATCGTCGGCATCATCGCCGTACTCTGCTCGCTGCTGGTCAAGGATCTCAGCAATATCTGGTGCCGGCACCCCCGGCGCTGGAAGTGATTCCCAGTCAGTCCAGAAGAACTCCCGCCAGCTCGGTGAAGTCGGCGACGATGATGTCCGGCTGGTGAGGGGTGTCGCCGAAGGGTCGCGTGCGCCGATCGATGTACGCTGTCCGCATGCCGGCGGCTTTCGCGCCGATGCAATCGAAGGAATGATTGGCCACATGTAAGATCTGCGCGGGCGCCTCGCCGAGCAGCTCGGCGGCTTTCCCGTAGGTCGCAAAATGCGGCTTGAAGTAGCCCGCCTCCTGGACTGAAACCGTGGCGTCGAAGTCGAAACCCACGTAGGGGGCGGCATTGCTCAACATGTCGCGATCGCCGTTGGAAAGAATAGCGAGACCATATCGACGTTTGAGTCGACCCAGTGCTTTGACGACGTCGGGAAAGGGGCGCAGTTGTTCGATCTGAGCTACCAGCCACTCCACGTCTTCCCTCGAGTAGGCAATGCCGGCACGATCCATTACCTGGGAAACGGACCGGTGACCGATCTCTCGGTAGGAAGTGTGTCCGCGATCGCACAGAGCATCGATCATGGAATTCTCGAAGTGCGTGCGCCGCCACCAGGTGACGAACTGATGCGGCCGTCCCTGCCAGCCTTTTTCTTCGAGAAACGGCGCCGCCGCCTTGCTGAGTCCGCCCTGCATGTCCACGACGGTACCGTAGAGATCGAAGGTGAGAATCGCGAGGTCAGGTATGAAACCGTTCCCGCGAGCCATCGGTCAATCCCACGAGAATCCCGGGGTCCGAGTGTAGTAGTGCAGGCCCTCGTCCTGAATGACCAGGCTGCGCATGCGTTCAGGGCCTCGATTGTGATGGGAATGAAGCTCCGTTGCCGGTGTAATCTGCGCTGCCCCGGTAACCCAGTCCACCCGTTCTCCCTCGATGAGTGAATACACGCCCTCGCCTTGCAGGGCGAGGGTAATGGCGACGCCATTGTGGCGATGGGGCCGCTGATCCTTACCCGGCTCGAGCGTATTGATGGCGGCCACCATCATCGGCAGGATGTTGCGCGCCGGCGACAGCGCCTGACTGGAGAACAATACGGCGCGGCCGGCCTCCTCTTTCGAATTCGGCCGTGCGTAAACCGTATCCAGCCGTTTGTCGATTTCGGCTGCTGGCCAGTGAACCGTGTCGACGAGGGACTCGCCGGCCCGGGGCGGTTGCAGACCCTGAAAGGAGACCAGCGGCTCGTCGCTGACACAAAATAGAATCGCGGCTTCATCCTCGCCGTTGTGCACCGTCTCCTGACCGCCGGGAAAGCAAAACAAATCACCCCGATGCCACGCCACGGTGTCCCCACCGTTGCGGCTCTGGCCAACACCCTGGATGACGAAATAGACCTCACCGGAGGCTCGTTGCCGGGTGGCAAAGCGCTCCCCGCCCCGCACCCGCAGATACTGGACCAATAGCGATGGCGTGGTTGCCGGGTAGGGCGTCGCAAGCGCATCACTGGCATCCAGCGCAATGAGCCCGGTGGGCGTTGCCGAATCGAAGGCACGATCCCGCTCCGCGAGGAACTGTCGCCGCGGCACCGGCGGCCAGCGAAAATCGAAGGCATTCGCAGGATCGTAGTAACGCGCCTGACTGGTGTGGTCACCGACAGCAGCAGACGATTTGGAGGACGCGGCCATGGCAAATCCCCGGGCTGGCACGACACAAGGGCATATCCTCGCGCCAATTCCCAGGCCGGGTCAACCGGCGCTCGAGATTCACTGCCCTTCTGACTGGGCCTGCACGACCGTTACGGCCGTGACCCGATAGACGTCGTCGGCGCTGCATCCTCTGGAAAGATCGTTCGAGGGCTTGGCGAGACCCTGAAGAATTGGGCCGATGGCCATGGCGTTGGCGAGCCGCTCCACCAGCTTGTAGCCGATATTCCCCGCCTGCAGGTCCGGAAAGACGAGAACGTTGGCGAGCCCCGCAATCCGCGAGCCGGGCGCCTTGCGAGCGCTGATCTCGGGAACGATGCCGACGTCCAGTTGCACTTCCCCCTCGATTGCAATATCGGGGCGCTGCTCACGCACATGCCCGGTGGCCGCGATCACCTTGTCGGCCAGAGGATGCGTGGCACTGCCGTGGGTGGAAAACGACAGCATCGCCACCCGCGGCTCCATTCCCAGCATCGACCGCGCCGTATCCGCCGAGGCAATGGCGATTTGCGCAAGCTCGGCGGCATCGGGTTCCACCACCAACCCACAATCGGCAAAAATCAAGGCCCCGTCGAGCACGTGGTAGGACTCGCCGAACAACATGATAAAAAAGCTGGATACCAGACTGTACTCCTCCTTCATACCGAGCATCTGGATGGCGGCGCGAACAGTATCCGGTGTCGTGTGGTGAGCGCCCGCCACGGAACCACCGGCATGGCCCAGACGAACCATCATGTTGGCGAAGAACAGCGGATCCGCCGCCAGATCCCGAGCGTCGTCCAGGGTAACGCCCCGGTGCTTGCGAAGCGCGTAGATATTCCGGGCGTAGTCTTCCCTATGGTCCGAATCGGCCGGATTCACCACGCTTACCGGCAGATCCCGGATACCGGATTCTGCGGCGCGCTCGCGAATGATCCGTTCCCGGCCGAGTAGAGTCAGACTGGCGATGCCATCCTCCACGATACGCCCCGCAGCCTCGATGACTCGCCTGTCTTCACCCTCCGCCAGCACGATGTGGTGCGGATCGGAGCGTGCTCTTCTCAGCAGATTATCGAAGGCATTCGTCGCCATGGTCACGGTCCTGCAATCGGACTGTCGGGTGCCGCCGCATCATTCGGTCGGCGAGATGCGATGTGACTCGCCATTATGGGGAAATCCGGAAGGATCATCCAGATACACGGAAATCGGAACGTCTACGATAGCTACTTACCGGCGAGCCGAAAAATCACGAAGGTCAGATCATCCGGCTTGCAAGGTTCTCCATCCCGCGCGTCTTCCATGCGTTCTCGAGCGCGCCTCGCCAGGTCTTCTGTAACACTCTCGAGAGATCCTTTGCGTATGCACTCCACGATCTCCGGCATGTGCAAATTATCGGAGAGACCATCGCTCGCGAGAAGCAATGTATCGCGGGGGCTGAGCTCGACGGCAGATCCCACGTCGATGTGCATATCGGCGCTGCCGATGACGTTGCTTATCACGTGCCGTTCTTCGTGGTGCATGGCATCCGTCTCATCGAGAAGACCGGCTTCGACGGCGTAACCTACCGGCGAGTGCGGAATGGACTGCATCTTGATCTTGCCCCGTTGCCCGGTAAGCAGAGACAGTGAATCGCCAACATGAAAGTGACGTACGAACTGGCCGTCGAATTCGACGACAGTCAACGTCGTGGCGGCGCCCAGGGCAAGGGCAAGTACCTCTTCGTTAGCGGACTCGAAACCGTCCATGATACCAATTCGTATCGCCGCATCTTCGCGTACCACTTTCTCGACCGCGCGCGCGAGGCATTGAATCGCCAGGAGTGACGCCTGTCGGCCTGCGGGCGCGCCACCGAGGCCGTCTGCTACCGCCAGAACACCACTGCCGGCTCCGGTGGGAATAATGGCTACCGCGTCCTCGTTGGGGGTTTCCTTCTCCGGAGATCGCTTCGAGTAGACGGCCAGCACTCCGCCTGCGACCTCGAGAAACGTGCCTTCCAGGAGCTCCTGTTCGAAATACAGGCGCACTCCGTCCTTACTCGGCCTGTCGTTTATTCCCAACGCATGGTCTCCAGGTGCTGACGGAGATGGCTAACCGTCGGGAAACGTTTCAGGATCAGGGAACGTTTGAGACCAAGACAAATATGTTTGATTTCCGTGGGCTGCTTCGCGTAGAAACGTACCCCACCGAGTGCGTCGTACAGGATGCGGATCAGGTAGCAGATATCATCGTGAAAAGCGTCGCGCTTCGAACCTGGCCAATGGAAAAAGTCGAGAATCTTCAGGTCGAAGTGCAGGCCGTAACGCTCCACGATGATATTGTCGGAATGGAGATCGCCATGATATTCCCTGGCCCGGTGAACGCACTCCAACCCGACGACGAGAGCATAGAGAAGATGCACGGCCTGAGTGGCGTGGAGTCTTCCTCCCGGTTGGCGCTTCAGGAAATCCGTGAGCAGCTCGCCCTCTACATACTCGGAGACCAGGACCGTGATGAGCTGGCGGCGCAGAGGGATGATCTCCTCCGTATGATAGTGGATGACAATGGGACATCCTCTCAGTTTGTGGAGCTTCCTGGCATAAGCTTTGGCGGTCTTGTTGCGTGGGTTGCGATGGGGGAAGAACAGCTTCGCCGCACGCTCGATGTGGGTGTTCTTTTCCCGGATCTTGTATACCTCACCCTCCCAGCCACCGCCAAGGCGGGACACGACCTCGTATTTTCGAGCCAGTATCCGCCCGGGCTTGAGCTCGAAGGATTCGATGGGTTTCGTTTTCACCCCCCTATTGTAGATCCTGAAGCGCGATCAGGACGCCCGAGGTGAATTGATGCTATCTTTCGGTCCCGGGCTCCTCACCGTGCAGCCCTCCCCCGCAGGTCATCCACAATCGGTATATGGGATGATGCCGACCCAATGAACGAATTTGCCGCCCGCGCCCGCAACGGCGAGAGCACAGTACCCGGACAGAGAATCGGTGCTCTGCCTGCGTCGGAGGACTCCAACTTCCGCCACCTGGCCGAGACTTCTCTCCAGGGCATCATCGTGCACCGTGATTGGCAAATTCTGTTCGCCAATCGCGCCGCAGCACAGACTCTCGGCTATGCCACGGTCGAGGAGCTGGTTCGCGTCGAAAGCTTTCTGCAGCTGTTACCGGAGGACGAACGGTCACGCCGGGAGACCTATCGCGACGCCCGCCTGAAAGGCGAGCCAGTCCCGGAACGCTATCAGGGACGCCTTCTGCACAAGGACGGCACCACCATCTGGGTGGATATCCTGCCGAATGTCCTCGACTGGCGAGGCGAACAGGCCATCCAATCCACATTCGTGGACATCTCCGACAGCGTGCGCACGCAACAGATGTTGCGCGAGAGCGAGGAGCGCTTTCGAAATCTGGTCGAGGGCTCCCTCCAGGGTATCGGCATCATAGACACGAACTATGCCCCGCTATTCGTCAACAACGCCTATGCGTCCATGTTCGGGTACCGCGATATCGCGGACATGCGACTGCTCGATTCTCATCTGGAGTTGTTCGCCCCGAATGACCGCGACCGAGTTCGCGCCTACGGCGAAGCACGCCTACGTGGGGATTCGGTCCCTGCGACCTACGAGGTCGACGGCGTGCGAGCAGACGGCAGTATCGTGCACATGGTAATCACGATGCGGTTGATCGCATGGAAGGGATACCCGGCCTTTCAAATGACGACCACCGACATGTCCGAACGTAAACGCACCGAGGCCCGCCTGCAGGACTATCAACAGCAACTCCGACGCCTCGCATCGGAGATATCGTTGGCCGAAGAAAAGACACGCCGACGCATCGCGTCGCAGTTACACGATGGCGCCATTCAGAATCTGGCTCTTGCGAAAATCAAACTGGGTGAGTTCGAAAAAAGCCTCGCGCAAGAGCACCGCGGAAACACCCTGGACGAGATCCGCGAGCTATTGGATCTTTCCATTCACGACGCCCGCAGCCTGATCTTCGAACTCAGCCCACCCGTGCTCTACGAGCTCGGCCTCGGGGCCGCCATAGAATGGCTGGGTGAGCAGTTCCAGGCACGTCACGGAATTTCCTGCCGGATAACGGTGGACCAGGGCGACGCGCCCGTCGATAGCGAGATCGAGGTCATTCTGTTTCAGGTGTTGCGCGAACTGCTCGTCAACATAGCAAAGCACGCGAACGCGTCCAGGGTAAGTGTCGAGCTTCGCCGTCTGGATGGTCGACTATCCCTGCAAGTGCATGACGACGGTGATGGTTTCGACGCCGCCGCCGTGCTGACGGGCTCCGGTAACGGCGGCTTCGGCCTTTTCAGTATTCGTGAGCGGTTGCAGTTCCTGGGCGCCACTCTCGAAATCGAATCCGGGACGGGCACCAGTATTACGGTGACTGCGCCGTTGGCCACCAACCCGGCGGAGCGACGACCATGACCAGGGTGCTCCTCGCCGACGACCACAAGATCCTTCGCCAGGGTCTACGCACGCTGCTGGAACAGGAAAAAGATATTCAGATCGTCGGCGAGGCCGACAATGGCAGGTCATCTGTCAAGCTCACGGGCGAACTCGCGCCCGACGTAGTAATCATGGACGTGGCAATGCCGGATTTGAATGGCATCGACGCCACCCGCCGTATCACCGAAGCCGACCCACGGACCCGGGTGCTGGCGCTCTCCATGCACAGCGACGGGCGCTACGTAAAAGGGATGCTGCAGGCCGGCGCTCGCGGTTATATATTGAAGGACTGCGCGGCGGAGGAACTCACCCATGCCATCCGCACCGTCATGGCAGGCCAGGTTTACGTGAGCCCCGGGGTAACGGGCACCATCGTCAATGATTATGTTCGACAGCTGACGGCAGCTGACGAGCCGGCCATTCTCACCCGCCGCGAGCGCGAAGTGCTGCAACTGCTTGCCGAGGGTGGCAGCACCGCCAACATCGCCGCCGGGCTGCACTTGAGTGTCAAGACCATCGAGACTCATCGCAAGCGCATCATGGACAAGCTGGATCTGCGCAGTATCGCGGAGCTCACCAAGTACGCCATCCGCGAGGGCATCACCACCGTCGATGGCTGAAGCGCTGCCCGCCGGGCCCTCCCGTCCCACCCGATCCTGGCGCACAGACAGAGGCGCGTCAGGGTTTTCGAAGGCAAGATTCAGGAAATTCCCGATAACCAGGCTGCCCCTGACCGGGCTAAAGTGAATAGTTGAACTGCAATATGCTGCCGGCATTGCGGAATTCAAATGGACCCCCAGGGCGAAAGGACGACCCAGGAAGCCCGTCAACTGCGTGAGACTCGAGCTTTATGAGGTAAACGGATAGTGCTGATTCTGACCAGAAAAGTCGGTGAATCCATCATGATTGGCGATTCGGTGGAGGTGAAGATTCTGGGACTGCGGGCCGGCCAGGTTAAGATCGGCATCGAGGCACCCAAGGATCTCAAGGTTCATCGCGAAGAGATTTACGAACGCATTCGCGCCGAGGAGGAGAATAAGCGCCAAGCCTCCAACGAATAGACCTCGACCCGATCGAATACCCACACGCGGACCCCTTCCGAGGCTGCGCTCCCGACAGCGGGATGTTCGCCATTGGACGTCCCGTCTCACGATCCGATAACCAGTACTATTGAGTGGCCCACCGTCCGGTGGCATCATTGGCGGCTCGCTGCGAGCTGCTGATTCCAGAGTGATCAGAATGCCGGCTCGGCCCCAGCGACGTCCGCGTGTCGGCAACAGTGTCGCGTCCTTTTTCTTGGGAGGTTTCATGAAAGCAGCATCTGCCCGGATTTTGGCCGGGATATGGATCGCCATCCTGTTGAGCATCGTTTCAGGTGGTGTCGCCGCACAGTCCGGGACTGATTCAGAGAAGGCCGACGGCGAGATCGCCTCGTTACACGCCCACATCGAAGCCACTCTTACCGACGATGAGAGATTGAAAAAGCTCGTCGCCACGGCCGAAGGCGATATACGCACGATGCTGGAACACCGGTTGGAGGAAAATCGGCTGCAATTAGTCGATGACGTCAATACTCTGAGCGAAAAAATCGTCGAACAGGAAGCCGCAGGCGACGACTTGACGCAAATGCGTAAGGTCATGACCGATTATTTGCAACGACTGATGCCGGGTTTGCAGAAACAAGTCGAGCGGCAGAACGAAAAAATAGTTTCTTTGTTCTCGGCGGATCCGCCTGAGAGTCTACGGGATACCATGTCGAGTGAGATCGCGATGAACAAGGCGATCACCAGCCTCGTCAACTGGTACTCCGTCTACCATCGCAGCACCGTGCAGATGGAAACCTTCGGCATGGATGCTGCCAACGACCAGCAGTACCTGACCACGAAGCTGCAGCATCTGGCCGAGCTGCTGGCCGACACCATCAACCTCGCGACCGAAGAGATCGGGGACATGCACTTCCTGCTCACGATGACCCCGGATGACCAGGATCTGCAAACCGAATTGAAGCTGGTCGAGCTTCGACGTGACAGCGCGGTAGAAAATTTGACTGCGGTGGCCGAATTGCTGGATAACCTCGAAATCGACAGCTCCAACTACACCAGTCTTATCGTACGCGTATCGGGGGACGTCTCGGCAGGGATCCTCGAAACCGGTGTCTGGGCGAAACTCCTGCAGCAATGGGGCGAAAATGCCTGGAACTGGCTGACCGGAAACAGCTTGGACTGGATGCTCAAGCTGATCGTTCTTCTCGTCATTTTGTACGTAGCCAGAGCACTGTCGAGGGTCACCAGGCGCATCACCGAGCAAGCGACCAAAAACGTCAATCTATCGAAACTGCTGCGCAGGATGATCGTGGCGACAGCCGCGAACGGTGTTTTCATCATCGGTGTCCTGATTGCGCTCTCACAGCTCGGTGTCTCCATCGGGCCGCTGCTCGCGGGACTCGGAATAGCCGGCATCGTCATAGGCTTCGCGCTTCAGGATACGCTTTCGAACTTCGCCTCCGGCATGATGATTCTGCTCTACCGTCCCTATGATGTGGGTGATCTCGTCGATGCAGGCGGGGAGTTCGGCACGGTTACCGACATGAGCCTGGTGTTTACGGTAATACTGACCATCGACAACCAGAGACTCGTGGTTCCGAATAACCTGATCTGGCGCGGGGTCATCCGGAACATTACTGCTGAGGAAACGCGACGAGTGGATATGACCTTTGGTATCTCTTACAACGATGATATTCCGAAAGCGGAAGAGGTTCTCAGAGAAATTCTTACCAGCCACGAAAAGGTACTGGAAGATCCCGCACCGGCTGTCAGGTTGCATGCGCTCGGCGAGTCGTCGGTAGATTTCGTGGTCCGCCCCTGGGTGCGAACGGACGACTACTGGAACGTCTACTGGGATGTCACCCGTGAGGTAAAGCTACGTTTCGATGCCGAGGGGATCTCGATTCCATTCCCGCAGCGGGATGTTCATGTCTACGACACCGGCACCGGGGTAACGCCGCCGATTTTGTCGGAGAAGGCTTTGCCGAATCCGGCCCCTTCCGAAACTCACGGTCCGGATGTGGAGGAAGCCGAAACCTAGACCCTGTCTGGTCAGATATCGACACCCAGCGTAAACAGCAGCTGAAAATCGTCCTGCGAGGGCACGGTTCCGTCGGCTCGCGTCTGCGGATCCTGGGTTCGATCCCACACGAACGAGATATCGAAATCGAGTATGGACGTCAACTCGATCTCCACTGTCGCTATTGCATGATGGGTGTAAGTGCCCGACTCCTGATTGACGATACTGAGATTGTAACGGGCATTGAAATCTATCGTCTTGGTGAATGCCGTGTCGTAGAAGGTACCTGCAATCAGGGCGGGGGTGGTGACTTTCTGGGAATCCCCGGGCTGCACACTCTCGTATCTGGTAGCCCTGAAGCCTAACGCCCCTGATACATCCCAGGTGGTTTTCGGCGTATCGATAATATGGTAACCACCACCGGCTCCGATCGTGGTCCGGTAGTCAATATTCTGAAATGGATCACGAAAGTACTCGAAAAGAACCGGGCGCCAAAAATACTCTTTGGCCGCGAATATGTCGAAGAACGCGCTCAGTCGGTGATTGTTTACTGACTTTACGTTGTTGGACGTGGTTAAGTTACCGAGGTAGTCGACGACGAAACGATTGTCCGGAGTAAGGCGCTTGACGTTCAGCTTCATCGTAAAGTCGGTTTGATCCGTGTTACCACGGGTAAAATTCAGGCCGAGGTCGATCTTGGCCGACCAGTTGTCCCATTCGCTGGTAGCGCCCGGCGTAACCGAAATCAGTTGGCTGCGATTGAACTCCTTTGTTCCTTCGACGGTATCGACAATGACCTTGTCCCTGGTGATCACCAGCTCGCCAATAAGCGTGATGGGGCCTTCCGGCGTATCGATACTGACTCGCTTGGCGCCATGGGCGCGAACCTGCGCCACATCGTCCCAGTCCAGGGTCTGGAGATCGAACTCGTCGCTGTCGAATTCCAGGCTGCCCGAGTAAAGTTGCTTCAACTCACCCTTGAGCCATTCGCCGGAAGTAGTCTGAATCCAATCGAATTTGTCGGTGGGTGGTAAGACCGACTCCCAGGCTTTTCTGGTTTCCGATGGCGTCGACGCTTGCGCGAGCAGCAGGAGATCCGGGTCGTCGGTAAATCCCAGGTCCGAACGCGTGACCGGGAAAACGTCGCTGACGGTGAGATCCAGGCTGCTCGCTTCAGCGGCAATTGCCTGAGCTCCCGCGAACAAGAGGCAGCAACCGACAGTACCCGTCCTGAACGACCGAGCCAAGACCCTGGCCACAGACCGCATGAAACCGTTCATCGTGGATGTCCCCGACTTCTACCGGACAACTCGGCGACCGCCGCGCTGCCCGATTGTTCTCGTATGCGTCCCCGATACGCATGATGGCAGCACCATTTTGGTTCTTCAACTTGCACGCCGGACCCCGGACAGAGTATCTTCCCCGGTCCTGACGGACACAGATATATAGGGAGTATATGATGCTACGACGAATAATTCTCATGGCCGCCTCCGTGCTGGCACTGACGGTCGCCGGTATTGGCCAGGGAGCCTGGGCGGACGTTTCCGAGCAGGAGGCGAAAACAGCCCTGGCAGAATTCGAGAAGATCAACCCGAAGGTCAAGTCGCTGATCACGTCGGCCCACGGCTATGCGGTGTTCCCCACCGTCGGCAAGGGCGCGATAGGGATCGGCGGCGCCCATGGCGACGGACTCGTCTACGAGAAGGGCAAGCTCATCGGGTCCACTTCACTGAGCCAGATAACCATCGGCCTTCAGTTCGGCGGTCAGGCCTACCGTGAGCTCATCGCCTTCCAGACCAAGGAATCGTTGGACAAGTTCAAGGGCGGGAACTTCGAGTTCGACGCCCAGGCGAGCGCAGTCGCTGTTACCGCCGGGGCTTCCATAGACGCAGCGTACGAGCACGGCGTCGCCATCTTCACCATCGCCAAGGGCGGCTTGATGTACGAGGCCAGCGTCGGCGGACAGAAGTTCAGCTTCGAGCCCAAATAACGAGCGGAATTGGCTGAAAGCCTCGCTGAACGGTTCCTGATTGAAAGCCCCGTGACCCGTGAGGGTCACGGGCGTGTGGGTCCAGCCGGAGAACCGCGCTGCCCCCGACCCGACCGCCTCATACCCATCATCTCGGCGGCCTGCGGC